>FSXL01000118.1_pt1 | contig 32920 bp, 30 predicted proteins | sample 1638241 | NCBI WGS metagenome assembly FSXL01 (sample SAMEA3914788, study PRJEB12502) | metagenome | biome: forest; material: soil | place: Canada | collected 2011-07-03 | depth 0.1 m | reverse complement strand
GCCGGAAGGTGTGCACCCCGGGACTGAGTCCCGTGTCCTCCCACGAAATGGTGGGCAGGAGCCAGAACTGCGAGTTCACGGTGGTCGTGTACGCCGCCGTCGCGGTGTGGCCGTCGACGTAGACCTGGTAGGTCAGCGACTCGTTGTCGCGATCCCAGTCGGCCGGCCAGCTGACGGTCATGTCGCCCGCGCCCGTTGACTGCAGGGTCGGCTCGAGCGCCGTTCCCGCGTTCCGCGGACCATCCGTGTCCGGCTTCACCGAGTTCAGCGCGAATTCGGTGAGGCCCTGCTGCGACGCGTAGTTCACCGTGGTGAACTCGCCGCCGTAGACGACGTAGCTGGAGTTGCTCGAGACGCTCCACGGACCCTGGTCCTGTCCGGTGAAGGTACCGGTGTTGAAGTCGGGGAACCAGTCGAGCACGGTCGGCGACGGTTCGCCGACGAAGTCGGTGTATCCGCCGTACGGGTTGTCGGTCAGCGTCCCGGTGGTGGCCACCGAGAAGGCCACCGCACGATGCCAGGTCTCCGGATTCGTCTGGGGGAAGCTGCCGACATCGCCGCAGTAGTGCGCGTGGCCCGCGGTGTACACCGCTCCGCCCTGCACGTTGACGGAATAGCTGTCACCGTGGCAGTCCTCGACCCACTGGAGGTTGCCGTTCCAGTCCGCCTTGAACACGCCCTCGAGGTTTCCGCCCGAGCCGAACACGAAGCCGCTGCCGTAGAGGTAGCCGCCCGAGGAGGTCATGCTGTAGATGGCCGCATTCGCGCCGCCGTCTTGAACGATGTTGTTCGTGGCGAACGGAAGCAGAGTGGTGCCGGTGGTCGAGTCGACCATCACGAGACCGTAGCCGGGGTTTCCCGAGCCATCCGCCGTCGTGAACGAACCGCCGATGGCGACCTTCGTACCGTCGGGTGAGACTTCCATCGACCAGGCGCGGCCGCCGCTGAGGGTCGGGTTCCACGCCGTGAGGGCACCCGTGGTCACCGATGCGGCCGCGGTCTGGACACGCGTCGTGCCGGTGACGGCACCGAAGTTGCCCGCGAAGTACACCGTCGAGTTCGTCGCCGCCGCCGTGTACACGGTGGCATTGGCGGACGGGTGGAAGTTGGGGTCGAGGGTGCCGGATGGCAGGTCGAACTCGGCGATGCGATTACGCGACGAGCCGTTGACCGTCGTGAAATCACCAACCGCGATGAGCTTGGTCTGATCGGGCGTCACGACCAGCTCGCGCACCTGCGCGTCGAGGGTCGGCGCCCACGAGAGCATCACGCCCGTGGTGACGTCGAACGCCATCAGGTAGCTGCGGGGCGTCTCGTTGGTGCCGGCAGCCGAGCCATACGGGCGCGCCGAGGTGAAGTCACCGCCCACGTAGTCGATGTTTCCGACGACCACCTGGCTCCACACCACACCGTTGATCTGTGGTGTTGGCAGCGCGCTGGAGTTGACCGTCGACGGGAGACCGGCCTCAGGTGGGGCGGTGTCTGCCGACGCAACAGTCGGGGCGCTGAAGGCCAGAAGGCCGACAATCAGGGCAAAAGCGGCTGTGATCGCGGCAATCGGGCGTCGCGTGAACAGCGGGTTGGGTAGACCCATTGTGTCCTCAATCGGGTTACCGGTGACATTTCGGGGGAGTCACCGGATTGCGCCAGCATAACGCTAATGAACGATTGTCAACAGATGGGAAAATAATTAGTTCCGCGGCGCGCCTCGACGAGGGTCCCAGACGGTGCCGGTATATGCGCGTCGGCCCCGCGAAAACAGCGCGAAAACAGCGCGGACTCAGTGCGGAATCGCGCCCTGGAAGACCAGGGGCGGCACGCTGACCGAGTAGTCGATCTCGAGTCGGACATCCCCGCGGTCCGCTACCGGGATGCTGAAGAGATAGACACCGCTCACCGAGCGACCGGCGGCGACCGTCGACGGAAGGTCGACGCCGCCGGGGAGATACAGCTGGAGCGCGGGCGTCTGTGCGGTGCCGTAGCTCGACGTGACCACCGCGGTGTTTAGCGACACCGACTTCGAGGTGTTGTTGGTGATCGTGACGGTGAACCGCACCGAGGGTGCCGAGACTTCACCCGGGGCGTTCGCCGTTCCCTCGACCGCCTCGAACTTGGTGATCTGGGCGGTCAGACCCGGCTCGATAGCGGCGGCCTGCGCGATCGGCGCGCTAGTCGGAACGGCGATCGGAGTCACCGAGGGCGTCGGCGTGCTGGTGGAGCCGGCGTCGTGATGGGCCTCCTTGTACGCCGGCGACGTGAGGTAGGAGATCGTGACGAGCACGGCGACGACCGCAACTACGACCACACCGATGATCGTGCCGACGATCGCCTTGCGCCTGCGGCTCCACGGCCGTCCGCCGCCGGATCCACCGGGGCCGGCCTGCGCTGCGGAAGGGGTCGCCTTCGCGGGACCGGGGTTCTTCGAGGTCGCCACGAGAGCTCCTGTACGTTCGTTCGGGGTGAGGAGTGAATCAAAACACTACTCCGACGATTTCGGAAGGCCCCCGTGCGGGGTTGGGTGACCCACGTCGAGCCGACGGCCGCGCTCAGCATGCCATGACCCGAAAACAGGGGCGTTTGCCGTTTTCGGCCACCGTATACGCTTTCACTACCGACTTCACCCAGGAGGCTCGCAGACCATGTCCAGCCGTGCGCGCGCTCACGGTCCGCGCACCGTCCGCATCCTCGGTACCCGCGGCGTGCCGGCCAACCACGGTGGATTCGAGACTGCCATCGAGAATGTCGGCCTGTTTCTTCACGATCAGGGTTGGCGCGTGATCGTCTACTGCCAGGCCGATGGCAAGGGTCCGATCGTCGAGGATGTCTGGAACGGCATCGAACGCGTCATCATTCCCACGAGCCGCGAGGGATGGCTGGGGACCGCGGTCTTCGACTTCCGCTCGATCATCCACGCGTCACGCTTCCGCGACGTCTGCCTCACCATGGGCTACAACACGGCCGGCTTCAATCTCGTGCAGTGGGTCCGTCGCATCCCGAACGTGTTCAACATGGACGGCATCGAATGGTCGCGTGCACGCTGGGGCAGGGTCAAGCGTGCGACTCTCTGGATCAACGAGAGGGTCGCGTGCTGGATCGGGGATGACCTCATCGCCGACCATCCGGTGATCCAGGAATACCTCGAGACGCGAGCTCGAAAGTCCAAGCTGACCACGATCACCTACGGCGCACCGACCATCTCCGCGGCCCCGACCGAGCCCGTGACATCCCGCGGACTGGTCCCCGGGAAGTATCTGACCCTCATCTGCCGACCGGTCTCGGAGAATTCCATCCTCGAACTCGTGCAGGGTTTCTCGGCAAAGCGACGAGATCACACCCTCGCCATCTTCGGCAACTACACGCCCGAGACCGACAGCTACCATCGTGCCGTCATGGATGCCGCAAGCGACGAGGTGGTGTTCGTCGGCTCGGTGTACGAACCCGAGCAGATCTCGGCGCTGCGCTTCCATTCGTCCGGCTACCTGCACGGACACACCGTCGGCGGCACGAATCCGTCGCTGGTCGAGGCGATGGGGGCCGGTAACGCGGTCATCGCACACGACAATCCGTTCAACCGCTGGGTCGTCGCCGACGGCGCGGTTTACTTCCGAACCGCCGATGAGGCCGCCGTGGCGATCTCGTCGCTGCTCGAGGATGCGCGGTTCCGCGAGCGCCTCAGTGAGGCGAACCGGCTGCGCCACGCGACCGAGTTCACCTGGGAGCGCATCGGCGGTCAGTATCAGGACCTGCTGTCGCGCTACGTGCACCCGGCCGACGAGCCGCAAAGCGTCAACCGGTCATAGCTTCGCCGCGGCATCCAATCGTCGCAGCTCCCGCCACCAGCGCACGAGAACGCCCGCGGTGATGAGGAGCTGCGCCAGCGCGAACAGCGAGTACACCACGACGAACACCACGTGGGCCCCGAGGAGCACGAAGCTCAGGCAGACCAACCCGTAGTCGGTGGGCGCTGCGACGAGTGTCTGGAAGCCACCGCCAGAGCCCGTGGGCTTCGAGTACGTCGCGCCGGCGGCCGCAGCTGCGGAGCGCCGTAGCTGATCGGTGAGGATCATCCCGAAGAAGAACACGAACGACGCCACCATGAACACCAGCGGCACAACCAGGACGAGCGAGCGCTCACCGCTGAACCGATAGAACGAGATCAGCACGGCGGAATGCATGACGCCGATCTTCGCGGCGTCGACCACGTGATCGAGCCACTCCCCCGACTTGCTGCCTCCCCCGCGCAGTCTCGCGAGTTGTCCATCCGCCGAATCCAGGGCGTAGCCGCTCACGAGCAAGAGTGCGACGAGTACACCGAGCCACCACGAGGGCGCGATCACGATGACCAGCACCAGGGCCGCGTAGGTGAAGCAGGCCGAGATGATGGTGACCTGGTTGGGCGTCAGGCCGATCAGGTATGCGGCGGCGGCGAGGTAGCGACCGAGCCGGCGATTGATCCATCGCGAGTACGGCGGAGCTCCGCGCCCGGGCTTCTGCGCGCTGGCCAGGTTGGCGACGGTCGCGCGAAAGGTCGGTTTTGCGGCTGAGGCTGGGTCCAACGAGGCCATGGTGCATCTTATCTGAGGATATTTTCCGCGATGTTTCGCGGTGTTTCGCGCAGCCTCCTTCGTCGATCGTGGGTTACCGCGCGGATGCCTGCAGCGGATTCCGCTGTTTCGTCATGCCTCGCCAGAAGTCCTCGAACTCACGGGAGAACCGGTCGAGGGAGTAGTTCGCGACATAGCTCTCACGAGCGCGAATGCCCATGGTGCGGGCGGACTCCCGGGAGCAGGCGGCCAGCGCGCCGGCCAGGGCCTCCACGTCGCGCAGGGGAACGAGGATGCCGTCCCGTCCGTTCCGGACCACCTCCGCGAGGCCGCCGCCATTGGTCCCGATGACCGCGCGATACCGGCTGAACGCCTCGATCGCGACGAGGCCGAACGGTTCTGGGTTGTCGGACGGCACGAGCATGTAGTCGGTCGCGTCGATGCACGCTGTGATGTCGGACACCTGCCCGATCACGTTCACGGATTCCGGATGCTTCAGGGATGCGACCATGGCCTCGACATCGACGGCGATGCCGACTTCCGGAGGCGAGCCCGCGATCGTCAGAACGCCGGGGGCCGGGTCGAGTGAATCCCACGCGGCCAACAGTGTGCCGTGGCCCTTCCAGGAATTCCAGCGACTGGCGATCAGGAAGCGAAGCGGAGCCGCGCTCGGCTCGATGGGAGCTGCGGGGGGAACCAACCGATCGGGCACCGCATTGGCGATCGTCACGGATCGCGCGCGGACAGATCCGAGCAGGGACTCGCGCGCCGACTCGGAGATCGCGACGGCGCTCGTGCAGAAACGAGCGAGAAACCCGAGAAGCCGTGCCTCAGATCCAGCCCAGATCTCCTGATTGTGTAGGACGACGCTGCGCACCCCGGCCGCCCGCGCCAGCGGCGCGGTGAGAAGGGTTGCACTCGTCGCGCAGTACACCACGGCGGGGCGTGCGCGCGCGATCCGTGCGAAGGTCCGCACGCTTCGCCAGAGCAGGCCGGGCAACCGCAGCGGGCGCAACTCACGACGGCGCAGGATCGGCAGGGGGAGAACCCGCACGGCGACCCCTCGGCGACGCAACTCGGCATCCAGGGAATCGGGCCCGGCGACGACATCCGCCGGCAACCACACCTCGGGCACCAGACCGACCGTGATCGCGGCATCGACCACCTGAAGGAGGATCCGATCGGCGCCGAACATGTCGTTCGACGAGTGGACGAAGATCACGCGATCGGCGTTACGCATGACCACCCCCGTATGCGTTCGTGCAGCCATACCTCTTAATAGGCGCCCACCGGAGCGACCAGTACGCGGAACGTGCGCCAGATGATCATAAGGTCGCCGACCACCGACCAGTTCTCGACGTAGTAGAGGTCGAGCGCGACGCTGTCTTCCCAGCTGAGCGCCGATCGACCCCCGATCTGCCACATCCCGGTGAGGCCGGGCTTGATGTAGAGACGCCGACGAACGTGCTCCTCGTACTCCTCGACCTCGTTCGGGAGGGGTGGACGGGGTCCGACCAAGCTCATCTCCCCGACCAGCACGTTCCAGATCTGGGGTAGCTCGTCGAGCGAGTATTTGCGCAGCACGCGGCCGAGCCGGGTGACGCGCGGGTCATCCTTCAGTTTGAAGAGAAGCCCGTTGCCCTCGTTCTTGTCCTGAAGCTCCGCGAGGCGTTGCGGAGCATCCTTCGACATCGAACGGAACTTGTAGATCCGGAAGGTTCGACCACCCTGGCCGACCCGCTCCTGCGAGAACAGGGCCGGACCGGGGCTGTCGATCCGCACGAGTAGCGCGATGAGTCCGAACACGGGAGACAGCACGAGCAGCGCGAAAGCGGCGAGCGCGACATCCATCATTCGTTTGAGGACATGCTTGCCGCCCTGGTACTCAGGGATCTCCACCGTGAGAAGCGGAAGCCCGTCGACCGGACGATAGTGGATGCGCGGACCAGCGACGTTGGCCAGGCTGGTTGCCAGTATCAGCTCGAGGGACTTGCCTTCGAGCTCCCAGGCGAGGTCATGGATGTAGTCGGTCTTGCCACCGGGTTCGCCGGCAACGATGATGCCGTCGCAGTCGAGGTTTGTCGCGTAGTCGACCACCCGGTCGGTGCCGCGGAGCACCGTGACCCCACGGAGCACGCCGGCATCGTTCCTGACGTCCGACTTGTCCATGACGGCGCCAACGACCAGGAAGGCCGCACGAAGACCTCGATCGATTTGACGAACGACCTTGATCACGTCCTTGCGCTTTCCGACGACAACGACGCGGGACAGTGAATGGCCGAGGGCCCGCTGCCGGAAGAGCCACTTGCGCCACAACCAGCGGCTGAGAACCAGGCTCACGAGTCCGAGCGGTGCAGCGGCGATGAAGAACCACCGGGCGCTCGCCGTGCCACCGACCACGAACACGATTGCGAGAACGCCGAAGAAGGTGACGCTCGCGGAGAGGACTCGCTTGTACTCATCGGGGCCGACGCCGACGACATGCACGTCTCGTGAACGAAAGCTGACCAGGGCTACGAGCCACATCGCGATCACGAACAGGCCGCCGAACGCGAAGTTCGCGAGCGAATCGATCTCGGTCGCCAGCAGGGGCTCGAACAGCAGTCGCGCGGCATATCCGACCGCCACCACGATGACCACGATTATCGTGTCGGTCAGCATCAGGCGGCGACGATAGGACCTGGCCCAGGCGGCTCCGGAGAGCGGCCGTGCGTCTGCGCGTTGCAGGTCGGGTACGGCGTGAAGGCTCGCGCGACCTCGGGTCGAGTAGCTTCTGTTGCGGCGGGGGACCGTCAACTCATTCATTTTCGGCTGTCCTGTAGCATTCGGGATTTACAGGGACCGCGCTGCACCTCCGCCGGAGTTGCGGAAATATCCAGGGGTAATGCCTGCCGGGCGGGGTAAGCGACCGACACTCGATGTGATGCATGAGGGCCTGCGGGGACAGACCTTCAAACGCGGGTTACTCTTCGCCTAGGGGTTCGGAGGTTTTATCAAGATACCCCAGAACGGGGTGCAGCGACACACCCAATATTTAACGACCATTAGGGAAACTCATGGTAAAGGTGCGGACGGTCCGTCCTGGGGGTCAGCGCGATCGGGCGTTGATCCTGCCATCATGAGGGGATGAGGACCACGGTGAGTCGTTGGATAGCGGCGGGTGCAGTTCTGACCGGGCTCGCGATCGGGTTGGCCGGATGCTCGTCGGACACTCCGGCCGTTGAACCGGTTACCGTGGCCGCACAGTCCCTCCAGGGACGAACGATCGTGCTCCCCATCGACAGTGACCTCAACATCACGACCGGTTCCCTTTCGGTCACCGACTACATCGGTTCCATCGCCAAGCCCTCCGTCGCCCGTTTCGTCGCCGGCAAGCAGACTTCCAGTGCACAGGAGGACCCCTCGATCACGCCCCTCAAAGTCGGCGTCACGACCGTCACGCTCACCACGAAGGACGGCAGCGGGCAGTATGTGACGTTCACACTCGACGTGGTGAAGAAGGGAAAGTCGACGCCCGCGTCCTGACGGCGCGCACCGCGGACCCAGCTGCACGTCGTCGTCCAATAGCTCTGCGAGGTGGTGCACCACCTCGGCGCGCGATCCGCCATCTGTCCTGTAAAGAGTTACAGCGACTCGTTTCGCCATTGCGCACCGTTCTATCCTGGCTTGCGACCGATCATGCAACCCTCGAAGAGCAGACGACTCGAACCCGCGGGGTCGGCAGTTGGGACAAGCAGCATATGCGACAGCCAGGCAGGCACCTCTCCAGCTCTCTCGTGGTTTTGGTCGACGCAGCGAGCGTAGGGGCAGCGGCGGTCGGATCACTGGCTTTCCACGATCAGAAGAGCATGATCCGCCCCCGAGGTGGGAAATAGCACGCGCTCGGCTCTCGCTGACCGACAGGCTCTACCTGATCGGCGTGAGCATCAAGGGAATCGACGGCGGGATCGAGTTGATCGTCGGCGTTGTGCTCCTGATCGCGCCGAGCCTCCTGCACACCGTCCTCGAAGCCGTCGCCGACAACGCGGGAACTCACCCCGGCTGGCTCCCGCAGGCCCTCGCCAACTATCTCGAAGGACTAGACGGGCGGCTGGCGGGAAGCGGAACAGTCATTGTCACGGCCTTCCTGATCGCCCACGGGGCCATCAAGCTGGCGCTCGTGTACTGCCTGCTGCGTCGCTGGCACAGGGCCTACCCGGTCGCTATGGCGGTCCTGACCGCGTTTCTGCTGTACGAGGTGTATCTGCTGATCACCGCGCCGACTGTCACCCTCGGGCTGTTCATCGTCCTCGACGCCGTGATCATCGTCCTGATCTATCGCGAGTATCGACAGCTCGCCCGCGCATCCACCGCCGAGAATGACGAGACGGTCAGCTGACGGCTTCGCGCCGGACCGGCGCGGCGCTGCGGTCATCGGTAGCCAGGTGAGCGATCGTCTCGATGAGTCGGCTCTCGGGGATGTCGACGACCGTGAATCCGGCCGCGGTAACCGTGATGGCGCCATACATCCTCTGTCCTTGGTCGTGTGACGCGAGGACGACGCAGCAGATCTCCCGTTCTCCGTCGCGCAGGCGACGTGCCAGTTCGATCCCGTTCCCGTCGGCCAGAAGGCCATCGAGCACCACGACCCGCGGATTCCGTCGATCGATCTCGGTGGCCGACTCGGCCACGGTCGACGCCGATCCCACGACGTGAATACCGTCGCGTCGCGATCCGACTGGTCCAAGTGCCGCGCGAGCCATCCCGTCGCTTCCCACCAAGAACACCGTGACGAGCGGCGTTCGGGTAATGCCGGTCGCGGACTCGAACTCGGAAGCGGCGAGGTCGTTGTAGTCGGCGAAATCGAAGACGGCTGCCCGCACGCGGCCGTCCAGAAAGTCGACCATGCCCTGGGCCAGCGCTTCTTCCGAGCGTGCCACGACGTGGATCGTCGACTCGGGCAGTGCGTCCCTGATCGTTCCGAATTCGGTGCTCACGATCGGACGCCCGAGGATCGCCGCCTCCATGATCACCATCGGCTGACCCTCGTAGTCACTCGACACGACGAAACAGTCGGCCTTCGCGAGCAGTGCGAAGGGGTTGCCCCGAAAACCGGCCAGGACGACCTTTCCGACGAGACCTCGGACCCGGATCAGTTCTGTCAGTTCGGCCCGAAGCGGACCGTCGCCCACGATCATCAGTCGCGTATCGGGGTGTGCGGCGTGAACGCGGCCGAACGCGTTCACCAGGCGACGGTGGTTCTTTTCCACCGACAATCGACCGATGGTCAGAAACCACGTGGTGCCGACATGATCCTCCAGGATTGGGCGCACCTGTGCATCCGAAGCACGATCGATGTCGTGGTCGTCGGAAGGCGTCGCCGTGGCACCCAGAAGCACTCTTCGGCCATCGATGACGTTGTGGGCGAACCGAAACGCGTCGGGCCGTATGCCGAGGCGCCCGGCCAATGTCTCGCGGTTCACCTCACTGAGCAATGGTGAGACACTCACCAGCGAATCGAACCGTGGGTACAGTGCGAACACCGCGCCTAGGGATCTCCTTAGTCGCTCCCTGCCGCCGATCAGCCGATGCTGCTCAGCCGACATCTCGTTGTGCAGCCAGATCGAGTGGGTTTCGGCGCTTCCGCTCAGCATCAGGTTCGCCCAGTACGGCCCATATCCGTCGAAATCGACGACGTGATCGAAGCTCGCGAACCCGAACACCGACCGCCACTGGCGTTGCCACGCCTCGCGCGACCTCGGGTTCACCCGGCGCGCGGGCTTCTGCGCGAGGAAGAATCTCACGCGACGCCAGGTTCGCTCGAGCCGACTCTCGCCCGTCGTCGGGCGGATGAACTGTCGAACGTGAGCGGGAAGAAGCCGCCGGTTGGCCGAGGACTGTTCGCGGTTATCGGGTTGCCCGAACACGACCGACACGTCGACCCTGTCCGGGTCGAGCGCACCGATGAGGTTGAGCGCCGCGGACGTGATCCCGTTCGAGTTCATCGAGCCGATGTGGAGAAGCAGCGACGTTCTCGGGTCGTCGGCGATGTCCAGCGTCGGATGGAGGGCCGTTTGCCCCCGGAACACGACATCGATCACTCGGCGGGAGTCCTTCCCGTCGTTGCGAGGAGTAAAGCGTGCACGCCACCTTTCGCGACGGCGCAGAATGAGGGGGTCCCGCGAGCCACCCGTTCGGATGATCTCTGCAACGGTCTGGATGTCGTCGCAGAAGGCGCCGGGAAGCTCGTCGACCTCGAAGTATGTCCCGCGAGCACGCAGGTATGCGTCGGCATCCGGTGCGTAGAACACGATCGGTCCTGGCATCGGCAGGAAATCGAAGAAGACGGAAGAGAAATCTGTGACAAGCGCCGAGGTGAGCCCCAAAAGCAGGTTCGTCGGGATCGTGTTGGGCACGACGACAGACGACCAGCTCGGGTTGGAAGAAAGCAACTCGGACACGACCTGGTGCGACTTCACCAGGACGAGGTACCGGTCCGACCCGAGGGCATCCTGCAGTCGCCGAGCAACCTCGATGAGTTGCCCCGCGTTGTCCTCCGGACTCGCGAACATGCCTCCTCGCCAGGTCGGTGCGTACAGGATGAGTTCGCGTTCGTCGATCGGAATACCGGCGCGTCGAAGCGCCGCTTGCGCCGCGGCGCGCTCGGTCCTCTCGAGCAGCTGTCGATCCATGCGCGGATAGGCGCCCTCGATGATCCGTCCGGTGAACAGGCCCTTCAACCGGTAGGCGCCCTCGTACATCTGCGTCGTCATGAAAGGGTTTTGGGAGAGGAGGTAGTCGGCGCTAAGGAAATTGCGCATCGTGTTCGCCGCCTCGAGAGCGCCATCGCTCGGCAGGTCGTATCCCATGCGCTTGAGTGGGGTGCCGTGCCAAGTGTTCAGGTAGACCTGCTCTGGTCGCTTCGACCACTCGGGCGGAAATGTCGCGTTATTGATGAGATACCCGCTGGTGGCCAGCGCCCGAAAATAGGCGGGACCTCCGCGACGCACGAACCGAACCCGACGATCGCCGGCGAATTCCCGACGAATGCCCTGAAAGTCGTCGCTGCGCCCGACAACCCAGGTGTGGCGCAAGTGCCGCATATCCTTCTGGACCAGCAACTGGCGGAAGATCGCCTCCGGATTGCACAGGGCGCCGTTCCCCGCAAACGACTCGTACAGAACCCGGCCGCGGTGAACGGGTAGACGCATCCAGATGAGTCGCAGCAGGGCGTTGCCTTCGCGCCACAGCGAGCGGATCAGCCCGTTGACGCTCATCCGTTGCCCCGGCCGGACGCGAGCTCCATCGCCGATGGGACCGGACTGTGCCGGTGAGCTGGGACTGGCCGCCTCATGTGCAGCGGGCGAGCGCTTCGGTGTTCTCTCACGAACATTCCGTTTCGGACGAGACAAGACGCAAAACCGTCATCGATGTCGTGAAGCGAGCCTCGCCCAAGGGCTCAAAGAAATCTCTAAGAATTCGCCAGACGCAGCCCGGGTGCGCCGCGTTTTCGGCGACCTACCGCATGGATCGCCGACGCACTGGGTCGAACCACTTAGAAAGCTGTAGCTTCTTTAATCTCCGCCGCGAGGGATTCGGAGGCTCGCCGCATAGCGTCGAGGAGTGACCACGTCAGAGCGCACCCCCGAGCCCGAGTTCTACGGACCGCAGTTCCTGCGACTCGACCTCCCACGAGGCCGAGCGCAGCCCACCGTGTGGCGCTGGATCATCGGAACGATCGTCGCCGTTGCCGGCTCCCTCGCGGCCTGCTACGTCCTTGCGCTGGGGGCGACGGCCATGTTTCCCAACCTGGCCGGATATCAGCACTTCCAGTTCGGCGACTACAGCCGGTTGACGATCATCGGAGTGATCGGCGCGTGCATCGGTTGGCCGGTCGTGACCTGGTTCACCTCAAGTGCACGAAGGCTTTACCTGTGGCTGGCGATCATCGTGGACGTGGTGAGCCTCGCGCCCGATGCCTGGATACTGCACCAGGGCCAACCACCCCTCGGCGTCGCGACGCTGATCGCAATGCACATCGCTCTCGGCATCGTGACCTATCCGGCAATGGTCTTTATCGCGCCGCAGCGACCCGCCCGACCTGGTGTGCACACCGCCAGTGGCTGAGGCGAAGAAAGACCCGGATGCACGTGCCGGGGGCCAAGGGATGGCACAGCGCCTCAACTGGCTGAGGGCCGGCGTCCTCGGGGCCAACGACGGCATCGTCTCGGTCGCAGCCATCGTCGTCGGTGTCGCCGGTGCTACCCCCAACAGCGCGCCGATTCTGACGGCGGGTCTCGCCGGCCTCGTCGGCGGCGCGATCTCCATGGCGCTCGGAGAGTACATTTCGGTGAGTAGCCAGCGCGACAGCGAGCGCGCCGCGATCGCCACTGAGCGGAAGGAACTCAAAGACTCCCCCGAGGACGAGTTGCACGAGCTCGCGGACTATTACGAGGCGAAAGGCATATCGAAGTCAACGGCCATGACGGTCGCACGTGAGCTGACGGCACACGATGCGCTGGCCGCTCACCTCGCCGCCGAATTCAATATCGACCAGTCGGATATCGCGAGTCCCTGGCACGCAGCAGCGGCGTCCGCGCTGTCGTTCACTGTTGGCGGCATCCTGCCCTTGGCGGCGATGCTGTTCGTGCCGCCCGCCGTTCGCATTCCCATCACCTTCGTCTTCGTTCTGATTGCGCTTGCCGTCACCGGGGCGGCCGCTGCCCACATAGGCGGCAGCCCGAAGCTCCGCGCGATGCTTCGAGTAACGATCGGTGGAGCGCTCGCCCTCGCTGCGACGTATGGCATTGGAACGCTTCTCGGAAGCAATGGTCTCGGCTGATCCACCGGGGAGCGCCGTATTGCCTGTGAGTGCGCCTAGTGCGCATTACCACACGAGCACGGTAGCGTGACACATACGTGAGTCGCCCACCCCGGTTGCTTATTGCGGTCCCAGATCTGGGAGCTGCTTACTAAATGGATCGGGCCAACCGTGAGCGCCATACTCCCACAACCTCGCGTCACCATCATCAAGACGAAGCCTCGCGGAGATGGCAGCAACCCGACGACCGAATACTCGGCGCTTCTGCACACCGTGCGGGACGCCGGCCTACTCAGGCGACGCACCGGCTTCTATTTTCTCGTCTTCGGGATCATCACTCTCGCCCTCGGCGGAGCGGTCGCTGGCAGTCTCATGCTCAGCCACAGCTGGCTGGTCCTGCTCATCGCGGGTGCGCTCGGCATCATCTTCACGCAGTACGCGTTCCTCGCGCACGAGGCGTCCCATCGCCAGGTCTTCCACTCGGGTCGCGCGAACGATGTCGCCGGTCGAACCCTTGGCAATCTGTTCGTCGGCATCAGCTATTCGTGGTGGATGACCAAGCACAGCCGCCACCACGCCAATCCGAACGTCGTCGGCAAGGATCCCGACATCGAACCGGACTTCATCTCGTTTCTTCCCGAGGACGCCGCGAAGGCGACCGGCATACGCTCCTGGATCACCAAGCGCCAGGGTTACCTCTTCTTTCCGATCCTCATGTTCGAGGGCGTCAACCTCCACATTCACGGATTCCGCACCGTTTTCGGCCGTGGGAAGGTCGACAAGCGCTGGCTCGAGATCGTCATGCTGGTTCTCCGTGTCGGCGCCTACCTCACGGCCGTGTTCCTGCTCTTCCCGCCCGGAATCGCGTTCGCGTTCCTCGGCGTGCAGCTCGCCGTCTTCGGTATCTACATGGGCGCCTCCTTCGCTCCGAACCACAAGGGCATGCCGGTGCTCCCGAGGGACAGCAAGGTGGACTTCCTTCGCCGCCAGGTGCTGACCGGACGCAACATCCGGGGCGGACGATTCATGGATGCCTTCATGGGCGGGCTCAACTACCAGGTCGAGCACCACCTGTTTCCGAACATGCCGCGCCCGCAACTGCATCACGCCCAGCTGATCACGCGCGAATACTGCGTGGCGCACGACATCGCGTACACCGAGACGACACTGCTCCGCTCATACGGGATCGTGATCACTTACCTCAATCGCGTCGGTCTGGCTTCCGGCGGCGATCCCTTCGACTGCCCCGCCGCAACCTCCTTCGGTCGCTAGAGAAGTAGGCGTCCCGGGTACGAGGGCGCACCGGGAGCACGCGAGCCTCACCGCGCACGACATCCGATAAATAGGACGGTCTTAGCGGTTTCTTAGTGCGTGGCTGCTCTCATGGAATGGTGCGGTGCCATTCCGCCGGAGGAGGCCGGGAGCATTTCCCTCACCTGGGTCGTTATCGTTTGCTGCCTTGCGGTAATTGTGGTTGCCGCTCTGTTCGTGGTTTCCGCGCTCCTCATGCGGAACTCGCACGACGATCGTGAGCAAGACGGCAGTCTCGAGCCGCAACGCTTCATGGACTAGCGCAGTGATGCCGAACTCGACGGTGTCCTCGCCCGATTGTTGTGTCTCTATCCGCACTCGTCGGAAAGCAGTTCTATTTCATTCGGCGCGGACGAGTCGTGCCATGAGCGTGTCCCAGAGGCGATCTCCGAGCGCGCGGCGGGCGAACGGGGCGATATGCGCTTGGCTGCCCACCCTGTAACGCGCACGCGGACGGGGAGATAGAACCGCGCTCACGATCGTGTCGGCGACTCGCTGAGGTGGAATGCCGTTGTCCCCCTCGTTCCGCGCAAAGCGGATGACGTTCCGCGTGACGACGCCGTATGGACTGTCGACGGACTGCGGGGGAAGCGCGCGCTCAAGGGTATCCGTGAACGACGTGTTGATCGCGGACGCCTCGATGAGAATCGTACGGATGCCGAAGCGGGCCGTTTCGAAAACGGAGGGAGTCCGAGAGGGCTTCGAGAGCGTACTTGCTCATTGCGTAGGCCGAGGACAGCGGTGGCGCGACGAGCCCGGCGCCGGAACCCAGATTGACGATGGTGCCGCCACCAGCGACGCGCATGCCAGGCAGCACGAGCTGGCACAGCCGGACGAGGCCGAAGACGTTGGTCTCGAACTGGGCGCGGTACGACTCGAGAGGCAGTTCTTCGACCGCCCCTGGCTGCGAGTAGCCCGCGTTATTGACGAGGATCCGGATGGGTCCGCCCGCCGTCGTGATCGTCGCAACAGCCTGGACGAGCGAGCTCTCGTCGGTCACATCGAGGCCGATGGTGTGACAGCCAGCATCCTCAAGATCCTTGATCGATTCGACGTTGCGCGCCGATGCCCAGACGGCGCAGCCCGACCGTGCCAAAGCGAGCGCCGTCGCCCGGCCGATGCCCGAAGAGCAGCCCGTGACGAGGGCGACGCCCGGCGTAAGGGAAGGAGGTGCCGTCTGCATCATTTGAGTCCTATTATCGGACATCAATGTCTCATAATCAAGCGCACGAGTACACTTCCGGTATGCCTCGAGGAACCGCGCTGCAGGACCGCGCCCGGACAGCGATCCTCGACGCGGCTGCAACGATCCTCGCGGAGCGGGGTGAAGCGGCGAACCTCGGCGATGTCGCGCAGGCAGCGGGAGTCGCCCGATCCACTCTCTACCGTTACTTCCCTAACCGTGACGCACTGGTCACCGCACTCGCGGAGACGGGTGCGCGCGAGGTGGAATCCCGGCTCAGGGAGGTCGCGGATGATTCCACTCCGGTACCCGAAGCACTCGCCCGCCTGACTCGCGCCCTTCTCGCCGTCGGCACGAAATATGTCGCGCTCGCCGCACTCCGACCCAAACCCGACGACAGTGTCGACGGCGAGCTGACCAGTCATATCGTTCAACTTTTTCGACGCGGCATCGACGACGGCACCCTGCGCAATAACCTCGACCCCGAAGCACTCGCACGTATCTACGGCGACCTTGTCAACGGCGCGATCGTGAGAGCCGCCAGAAACAGCACCAGCGTGGAGAAGATGAGCGACGTCATCGTGAACGTGCTCCTCGACGGAACCAAACGGTAGGCTCCACCGACCGGTATCGCGCGCTGGCGGGAAAGCTGTACACGTCTTCATCCGGTACACCTCGGCTTTGCCGGATTCTTGGATCCAGTCGTCCCTAAATTGGGGTCGTCAACGAGTCGACTGGATACGAGGTCGGGATGAGCGCCTCACCTCAATTAGCGTCAGACACGGACACGCCCCGTCCGCGGCTGTTGCTCGTCGAGGACGATCCCATTCTGGGACCAACCACGGGGCGACTCCTCGAGCAGGTGTACAGCGTCACGTTGCTCACAGACGGCGCAAAGGCATTGGCCGACCTTACGGTCAACGACTATGACGTCCTCGTAATCGACCGCCTTCTGCCCGGTCTCGACGGGCTTGCCCTGATCGCCGAACTACGCGGCAGGCGGGTGACGACCCCGGCGCTGCTCCTGACCGCGCTCGGGAGCGTGAGCGACAAGGTACGCGGGCTCGACGCCGGCGCCAACGACTACCTGGTCAAACCCGTTGAGATTGATGAGCTGCTCGCTCGACTCCGCGCCATCCGTCGGGTGTTCACGGGCGAGGGACGCTCGGTGCAATTCGGCCTGTGGGAGCTCTATCCCGAAAGTCGCACTGTCTACTCCCCATACGATGGCCGGATCGTGCTCACGGAGCGGGAGACATCTCTCCTGCAGCTCCTTGCCGAACATCCGCGCCAGACCTATTCCCGTGGCCAGTTGCTGCACGAGGTATTTGCGGACACCGATCAGCCCGGACTCGTCGATACCTATGTGCACTACGTGCGACGAAAAACCGATCCGGGCATCATCCTGACCATCCGTGGGAAGGGCTATCGGCTGGGTCAGGTCTGACCCCCGCATTCTTAGAGCTTTCTTAGAGCGACTCGGACAGGCTCAGCAGCGACACCGAGCTTGTTGATCTGGAGACTTCTTGGGCCGCACCCTCTCGAGACTGAGACGGCTGATGCTGCGCATTTCGCGTGCGCTGCAGGCGGAACAGCGTGCGTGGGTGACGCGCGGTCCTGTGCGAGAAGGCAGAGTTCTGTACGAGTCGTTCGCCGGAAACGGCGCGCTGTGCAATCCCGAGGCGATCTTCCGCGAGCTTCTGCGCAACCCGGATGCGGGCGTCAGCCAGCACATCTGGGTCCTCGACGATCTGCGGTCACATCGTGGTATTCGCTGCGAGTTCGCCCGCGATGCGGCGGTTCGATTCGTGCGCCGCGGGTCTGCGAAGTACTTCCGCGCCCTGGCGACGAGCCAGTACCTCGTCAACAATGCGACATTCCCGCCCGAGTTCAGTAAGCGAGCCGGGCAGGTCTATCTGAACACTTGGCACGGAACGCCACTCAAACGCATGGGTTACGACATGCCAGACGGGGCATCGGAATCCGCCAACACCCTGCGCAATTTCCTCAGCGCCGACTTTCTTCTTTCACAGAACGAGTACATGACCACGACGATGTACGCGGAGGCCTACCGCCTCCGCGGAGCCTTCCGTGGCCTCGTAATCGAAGACGGCTATCCGCGTGTCGACTACCAGCATCCGGGGAGCGACACGACGAGGACTAGCCAGATGCTCGCCGAAGCAGGTATCTCGATCCTGGATCGGCGAGTGGTGCTGTACGCGCCGACCTGGCGCGGTGAGGCGTTTGCGCGACCAGAGGATGATCTCGGCGTCATCCTGGGCGCCGCCCGCGCTCTTCAGGAGGCGCTCGGAGACAGGTACCTCGTCATCGTCAAAGCGCACCAGTCCGTATTCGAATTTGCGAGGACCGGCGCCCACCCCACCCAGGTTCTCGTTCCTAACGACATCCCGACCAACGCCCTGCTGGCCGTGACGGACGCGCTGGTCACCGACTACTCGTCGATTTTCTTCGACTACCTCGCGACCGGTAGACCCATCGTGTTCTACGTCCCCGAGGGAGACGACTACGTCGACGGCCGCGGCACCTATCTGCCTGCGGACTCGCTCCCGGGACCGGTATTTTCCGGTATCGACGAACTTGCCGAGTTCGTATCGTCGCCAGCCGACGATCCGTGGGTCGCTCGTCGTGCCGACTGGGCGAAGCGCTTCACGCCGCAGTCGGACGGGCGGGCCGCCGCACGCGTGATCGACGTGGTATTCCGTGGACGACGGGATGGCCATCGGCTCGTCTCGCTCGCCGCTGACCCCCGTGAATCGCTCCTCATCCATCTGGGCGGCATGCGCTCGAACGGCATCACCACGTCCGCCCTGAACCTCCTGCGGCACCTGGACTATGACCGCTTCCGGGTTTCCGTAGTCTTCACGCGACCCTCGAGACGTCAGCAGTGGCAGAACCAGGCGCGGATCGACAGGCGAGCGACGCAGTTTCACCGAAGCGGTGGCATGAACGGAAGCAAGGTCACTCACCTTCTTCGACGTCTCGCGGAATGGCGTGCCGACGGCGCGCACCATCTCACGCTCCCCCAGCAAGTGATGTGGCGAGACGAGTGGACTCGCTGCTTCGGCGACTCCTCCTTCGATGCGGTTATCGACTTCAGCGGCTACACCCCGTTCTGGGCCACCCTGCTGCTCCACTCGCCGGGTGGCCGTCGGTCGATCTGGATGCACAACGACATGCAGGCGGAGACCCTCAGGATCATTCGTGGCAAACCACGGATGCGCCGAAATCTACGGGCGGTGTTCTCGCTCTACGAGCAGTACGACGCCCTGGTCTCGGTGTCCGAACCCCTGCGCGACGTGAATTTCGCCAGCCTGGCAAAACCCTACGCACTGCCCGCAGGCGCCTTCTTTGCCGCCACGAACGTCGTCAATGAGAGTCGGGTCATACGCGGCGCGCGCGTGCCACTGCTCGACATCCCGGATTACCCGGAGGATCCCGACACGCTCGAGCCCATCATTCCCGAGTGGGCGCGCGCGCTGGATGAGGACAACGGCCTGGTGTGGTTTTGCACCGTTGGACGCTTCTCCACCGAGAAGAACCAGGCGCGGATGATTCGGGCCTTTGCCGAAGTGCACCGGGCGAACCCGCACACCAGGTTGCTGCTGATCGGCTACGGTCCGCTGCGAGCAAGCCTCGAATCGCTCATCGCTCGGCTGGGGCTGCGCCATTCCGTGTTCCTGGGCGGACCCTTTTCCAACCCATTCCCATTCGTCGCTGCCGCCGACTGCTTTCTGCTGTCGAGCAGTTACGAGGGACAGCCCATGGTGCTCCTGGAGGCCGCCATCGTGGGAATCCCCATCGTCACGGTCGAATTCGCGAGCGTGTCGGGCGCACTACCAGAAGGTTCGATGCTCATCGTCGAGCAGAGTGATGTGGGTCTTGCGGAGGGCATGCTGGCTTTTCTCCGCGGCGAAGTAGCGAGCGCGCAACTCGATGCTGCCCTGTACAACGCGGCAGCGCTTCGCGAATTCGCCGACGCCGTGAGCGACTCGACGAGGTTATCGTCGTGACGCCTCGCGAGCCTGTACTCGCGATTGGATGGCAAGCCTGCCTGGACGACCCGCTAGCTGGCCCTGCGCCGGTAGATCGCGATCGCCACGACGTAGGCGACGATCAGGATGCCGACGCACCAGGCGAGCGCGATCCAGATGTCATCGCTGACCGCTCGCGCGGCGAACAGGTCCCTGATCGTGTCGACGATCGAGGTCACGGGCTGGTTCTGGGCGAAGGCGGCGACCGGACCCGGCATGGTGCTGGTCGGCACGAACGCCGAGCTGATGAACGGCAGGAAGATGATCGGATACGAGTAGGCACTCGCCCCATCCACCGACTTCGCGGACAGGCCCGCGATCATGGCGATCCAGGTCAGCGCAAGCGTGAAGAGCACGAGGATGCCCGCGACGGCGAGCCAGCCGAGCACACCGGCCCCCGAGCGGAAACCCATGAGCAGGGCGACACCCACCACGATCACGATCGAGATGAGATTCGCGACCAGCGAGGTGAGAACGTGCGCCCACAGCACGGATGATCGTGCGATCGGCATCGACTGGAAGCGCTCGAAGATCCCGCCGCGCATGTCCATGAAGAGCCGGAACGCCGTGTACGAAATCCCCATCCCCACCGTGATCAGCAGGATGCCCGGCAACAGATAGTCGATGTACGATCCTGCCCCCGACTTGATCGCGCCGCCGAAGACGTAGACGAAGAGCAGCATGAGCGCGATGGGCATGATCGCCGTGGTGATGATGGTGTCGAGGCTCCGCGTGATGTGGCGCAGAGACCGACCGGTGAGAACGACGGTGTCACCGAAGAACTGTGTTGCCATGGTCACTCCTTATTGTCTGAGCCGACGATCGCGAAGAAGACGTCCTCGAGCGACGGCTGCTTTTCGACGTACTCGACCTTCGCCGGAGGCAGCAGCTCTTTCAGCTCGGCGAGCGTTCCGTTCACGATGATGCGTCCCCTGTGCAGGATCGCGATGTGGTCGGCGAGGTGTTCGGCCTCGTCCAGGTACTGGGTGGTGAGAAGAACCGTCGTGCCTCCGTCGGCGAGGGACCTGACCGCACGCCACACCTCGAGACGCGCCTCGGGATCGAGACCCGTGGTCGGCTCGTCGAGAAAGATGATCGGTGGGTTCCCGATCAGGCTCATGCCGATGTCGAGGCGCCGACGCATCCCGCCCGAGTATGTCGAGACCTTTCGTCCGCCGGCATCCGCGAGTCCGAACCGGCTCAGGATGTCGTCGGCGATCCGGCCGGGATTCGGCAGGTGCCTGAGCTTTGCGACCAGAACGAGGTTCTCGCGTCCGGTGAGAATCTCATCGACGGCCGCGAACTGGCCGGTGAGGCTGAAGGACTCACGCACCTTCTGGGGTTGCATGACAACATCGAAGCCGCCCACCGCGGCTCTTCCGGAGTCGGCCTTGAGCGTGGTCGAGAGGATGCGCACGACCGTCGTCTTGCCCGCCCCGTTCGAGCCGAGGAGCGCGAAGATGCTGCCGGGCGCGACCTCGAAGTCGACGCCTCGAAGCACCTCGACGTTCTTGTACGACTTGGTGAGGTCGTGCACCTCGATGGCGGCGACCGCGGTCCGCGGCGTCATGAACCCGACTCCTGCGCGCGCTCGGAGTCGACGATCGCCTCGGCAAGGCGAGCGCGCTCCTTATCGATCCAGCGCTTCCCCACATACGCCTCGGCGAACGCGTCGGCGAACTCGACCGGATTTTCGCCGACGATGGCGCGGATGGGTGTCGCATCCGCGGCCGCCGACTCCCAGAGGTCGATGAAGTCACCCAGCATCGTGACGGCGGTCTCGCCGTCGGTCACGCCCGAGTTGTACATGAAGTACCGATTCAGGGCCTTCCCGGCCGCGAGGTACGGCTCGGGAAGCGCGTCGAGACGCGCCCGGTACTGCCTGTACTGCCTTTTCTGTTCGAGCGACCCGGTGATCAGCTCCAGCCATTTCGCTGCCATTTCACTGCCCTCCTACGCGGAGCTGTTCGAGCCGTTCGCTGAGGAAGCTCCACGTTCCCCAGAACTCGTCGAGGTATTCCTGTCCCTTGGCATTGAGGGAGTAGACCCTCCGTGGTGGTCCCTTCTCCGATGGCACCTTCTCGACATCGACGTAGCCGCGCTGCTCGACTCTGATGAGCAATGCGTAGACGGTGCCTTCGGCGATGTCGGCGAAGCCCTGGTCGCGCAGCCACGACGTGATCTCGTACCCGTAGGCGGGTCGAGTCGCAATGACAGCGAGCACGATGCCCTCGAGCACACCCTTGAGCATCTCTGTGACCTGCTTGGGCATGGGTTCCGTTCCGTCTACTCAGTGTTACTAACTACCGGTACATAGTAACACTGACTACGGGATCGTCAAGAGTCTCGAAGGCTCGCCAAAGACGGGCGCGAAGTGAGGCGCCGGGAACGACACGGAGCCGTCAGATGATGCCGGACTCGCGACCCTGGTCGATCCAGGACGAACGGCGGCGCGGGAGGTGCGAGGAACGTCGCACCCGCGCCGGACGCGATCGGGCCTCGCGGCCTGGCGACGTCGCCCGCTGGGCGAGAAGCTCACCGCCGAAACGACCGCCGTCCCCAAATGCGATGAGAGCGGACTCGAACGACTCCGCGTATGCCCACCGGACCGGGTCTGACATCAAGACGATCTCGAAACGATCGTGCCCCTGGCGTTCGATGAAGCCGAGAACGCGGTCCGGATCCGCGGCATCCGCGATTCGCCACTCCGACCTGCCGAGACGGCGCACGTCGATGGACTCGAATGGGGACCGCTGCTTCGCCCGCATACCTGACATTCGTCGCCGAACGCCCACCGGTTTGCTGAACGCGCGCGCGAGGTGCTCGCACCCGGGGACCGTAGAATCCGGCTATGAACCTCAGCCGAACCGCGAGAGTCTCCGCCCTCTCGGCCGCCGTCGTGATTCTGGTGCTCGGGGCCCCACTGGCCGCGAGCGCCCACGTCAAGATCAGCCCCAACACCGCCGCGCCGGGAGACGACATCGAAGTCACCTTCCGCGTCCCGAACGAGGAAGAGAACGCGGGAACGGTGAGGGTCGAAATCGACCTGCCGACGAAGACCCCGTTCGCGGGAGCCGAATACGAGCCGGTCGCGGGCTGGAGCGCACGCATCGTCGAGACGACTCTTCCCAAACCGATCAGGAACGACGGCGTCGAGGTCACGCAGGCGCCGAGCAAGATCATCTACACCGCGAACCCCGGCGTCTCGATCAGGTCCGGACAGTTCCAGGAGTTCCCCGTCGCTCTCGACCTGACGCCGGATGTGGGAAGCGTCGAGTTCCCGACCATCCAGACCTACTCGAACGGCGACGTCGTCAAGTGGAACGAACCAACCCTGCCCGACGGACAGGAACCGGACAATCCGGCACCGACGCTCTACATCACCGATCCGCCGCCCACCGACACCGAGAGCGGCGTGACGATTGCTGCGACGACCAACGCGGCTTCGACGGCCGAGACGGCGCTCATCCTCGGAACGGCGGGGCTCGCCCTCGGTGTGATCGCCCTCGTGCTGGGCCTCTTCGCGTTCATCCGAACCCGCCGCCCCTGACGGAGTTCTACGGACTGGCCAGGTCGTCCAGAATCGCGAGCAGAGCACGAGCGTAGGCATCCTCGGCGAGATCGGCAGTGAACTCGACGGACTCGCCCGCGACCTGCGCCGTGACCAGCCAGCGCCCATCCGTCCCGCGCAGAGAGACGAACGCGCGCCCAAGAAGCACCCGCAGCTGGGCCTCGCCGGGCAGCCACAGCGCGTCCTCGATCGCGACGGAATCCAGCGCCCACTCGGTCGTGCCGTTGAAGCCGAGCTCGGTTCCCGACGGGAACTGGTACGCCTCGATGGTCATGTCGCTGAGGTAGAAGACGTCGGCCTCGGCCTCGATCCGGTCAATGCGAAACGCGTCACCGACCTCGGGGCGCCACTCCAGACCGGAGTCGCGGAGCGCCCTCGCCAACTCGGTCGAGATCATGTCCCGATCCGGTCCTCGGCCTACTCGACGGTCGGCGAAGCGAGATAGCGGATGCCCCAGCTCGCCTGCCAGGTCTCGCCCGGGTTCAGCCAGCGCAGAGACTGGCCGGAGTTGAACGCGTCGGCCGGTGCGGTCATCGGCTCGATCGCGATCGCCGTGACGTGCTCGGTCCCGCGCGGGAATTTGTCCGTCGTGAACACCTGAACGTACGGGAAGTTCTCGTCCTGCCACAGCGACACCGATCGACCATCCGGAGCCGTCAGCGTCGCCGTAACCTGGTCCACCGGTGTGACGTCGCCGAACGCGTCATCCAGGTCCAGCTCGGACACCCGACGACCCGCGCGCAGGTCGTACTCGGTTCCCTCGACGGGGATCTCGGCGGACGGCAGCAGACGCTCGTCGACCGGAAAACGCGAACCCGCGTGCACCGTGAGCGTCAGGTCCCCGGTCGCCACGTCGCCGATCGAGAAGAACGGATGGGCGCCGATCGCGACGGGTGCGGGAAGGTCTGTCTCGTTCGTGATGCGGTGGGTCACCGTCATCCCGTCGTCCGTGAGCGCGTGGCGCACCGAGGTCTCCAGCAGGAAGGGGTAGCCGTGCTGCGGGAATACCGTTGCGCCGAGTGTCACGGAGTCGTCGGAGCGCTCCACGACTCGGTAGGGCGCGAAACGCAGGAGGCCGTGGATCGCGTTGTGCTTGTCGGGCTCACTGAGATCCAGCTGCTGGGTGACGCCGTCGAGAGTCCAGGTGCCGTCCTCGACACGATTCGGCCACGGGACGAGGATGATGCCGCACGCGAACGGGGGCGTCGAGAACTCGCCGTACGGCTCGGTCAACTCGACTCCGCCGATTCGGAACTCACGGATCGCCGCGGCGACCTGGGTGATCGTCGCCTCGGCGTTGCCGAGCGGAGTCGAACGGGTCAATCGGAACTGTTCACCAGTGGGCGCGCGCACCTACCCAGCCTATTCCCGTGAGACCGGCAGGCGGTTCCGTGTGCCGGTCGACTAGTGGTGGTGGGCCTGCTTCCGATGCCCGGCCGGGAGCGGCGCGGCGAGCGCGTCGAGGTAGGCGACCTCCTCGCGGATGTCCTCGAGCAGGCTTCCCGCGAGGTCGCGGGACAGGCCATTGCGCACGACGATTCGCTGCACCGTGACCGAGGCGAGATCGTCGGGCAGCGGGTACGCGGGCACCAGCCATCCGCGCATCCGCAAACGATCGGAGAGGTCGTAGAGGGTCCAGTGACGTTTCGAGGCGGCGGTGAGTTTCCAGGCGAAGACCGGGATGTCCGACCCGTCGCTGCAGAGCTCGAAGGGCTCCATCGCGCCGATCTCCGTCGACAGGTATTTCGCTACGTCGCGTGATGCGCCCTGCACGGACCGATAGCCCTCGAAACCCAGCCGAAGGAACAGGTAGTACTGCAGAAGCACCTGGGCGCCGGGCCGGGAGAAGTTGAGTGCGAAAGTGGGCATATCGCCGCCGAGATAGCTCACGCGGAAGATCAGGTCCTCGGGAAGCAGATCCTCGGAGCGCCAGATGATCCAGCCGAGACCCGGGTAGACGAGCCCGTACTTGTGGCCGGAGGTGTTGATCGAGTGCACGCGCGGCAGGCGGAAGTCCCAGACCATGTCGGGTTGGAGAAACGGTGCGATCATGGCCCCGGACGCACCGTCGACGTGAATGGGGATGTCCAGTCCTGTCTTCTCCTGCAGCGCGTCGAGGGCGTCCGAGATCTCCTCGACCGGCTCGTAGACACCCGTGTACGTGACGCCCAGAATGGCGACCACACCGATGGTGTTCTCGTCGATGTAGTGCTCCAGTTGCGAGCCGTCGAGCGTCGGATGCTCGTCCGAGACCGGCACGTAGCGTGGCTCGACCTCGAAGTAGTTGCAGAACTTCTCCCAGCACACCTGCACGGCCGAACTCATGACGAGGTTCGGCTTCGAGGCATCCTTCCCCGCGGCGAGCCGCGCGTTCCGCCAGCGGCGCTTGAAGGCCAAGCCGCCGAGCATGCACGCCTCCGAGGATCCGATCGTCGAGGTGCCGATGCTCTTCTCCGAATCGGGCGAACCCCAGAGATGGGCGAGCATCCGCCAGCACCGCGTCTCGATCGCGGCCGTCTGCGGGTACTCGTCCTTGTCGATCATGTTCTTGTCGGCGGCCTCCGAATACAGGCGGACCGACTGGTCATCCATCCATGTACCGACGAACGTCGCGAGATTGAGGCGCGCGTTGCCGTCGAGCATCGACTCGTCATGAACGATCTGGTACGCCGTCTCCGGCACGGATGGCCGCTGCGGCATCACGAAGCGCGGCAGCTCGGTGGACTCCCCCGGCCGGGAGAACAGGGGGTTGAGGTCGATGGGTTCTGCGCTTTCGCGCTTGGACTTGCCGTGGGCCGTCGTCATAGAAGAAACCTAGGCGCACGCACCGCACCGGCGATATAGGCAGCGCTACTCAGCCAGCAGCCGCTCTCCCGCGAGGACCACGTTCTGCAGGAGCATCGCTCGAGTCATCGGTCCGACCCCGCCCGGGTTGGGCGAGAGATATCCGGCGACCTCGGCCACGTCGGGGTCGACATCACCCGCCAGCTTCGCCCTGCCGCTCGCGGTCATCCCCACTCGCGTCACACCGACATCGAGTACGGCCGCGCCGGGCTTGATCCAGTCGGGCTTCACGAGGTGCGGGACGCCCACGGCCGCGACCACGATGTCCGCACGACGTACCTCGGCGGCGAGATCGTCCGTTCTGGAGTGGGTGAGCGTGACCGTGGAGTCGATGCCCTTGCGGGTCAGCAGCAGGCCGAGCGGGCGACCAACGGTCAGCCCGCGGCCGATCACCACGACGTGGCGGCCGGAGAACTCCACGCCGTAGCGCTGGGCGAGTTCGACGACGCCGGCAGGCGTGCACGGCAGAGGCGAGGTGAGGATGCCCTCGACTCCGAGCACAAGGCGGCCGAGATTCGTGGGGTGCAGTCCGTCCGCGTCTTTCGCCGGATCGACGAGTTCGAGCATCGCGTGCTCGTCGATACCGGCGGGCAGAGGCAGCTGCACGATGAACCCGGTCACGCGCGGGTCGGCGTTCAGGTCGGCGATGGCGGCGCGGACATCCGCCTCGCTCGCGGTGCCCGGCAGATCCACCCGCACGGACTCCATACCGATCTCGAGCGAATCCTTGTGCTTGCCGCCGATGTAGCTGAGCGAACCCGGATCGTCGCCGACCAGTAGCGTCGCGAGGCCCGGGCTGATCCCTCCCGCCTTGAGGGCGGCGATGCGCTCACGCAGCTCGTCCTTGATCGTCGCCGCGGTCGCGACCCCGTCCATCCGCACTGCCGTCATCCGAAACCCGTGCTTCCTTCAGGGATTTTTAGTAGTCGTAGAGGGGAAAGGACTCGGTCAGAGCGGTGACCCGCTCCTTGAGGGCGAGGACGTCGGGCTCTGGCTTGAGCGCCGTCGCGATGATGTCGGCGACCTCGGTGAACTCCGCGTCGCCAAAACCGCGCGTCGCGAGCGCCGGGGTACCGATGCGGATGCCGGATGGCGTCATCGGCGGGCGCGGGTCGAACGGCACCGCGTTGCGGTTGACCGTGATGCCGGCCGAGTGCAGGATGTCCTCCGCATTCTGGCCGTGGATCTCCGAGTTGCGCAGGTCGACGAGGACGAGGTGAACATCCGTCCCGCCGGTGAGGACATCGACGCCGGCGCCCTTGGTGTCTTCCCGCGTCAGTCGCTCGGCCAGAATCTTCGCACCGCGAAGCGTGCGCTCCTGACGATCCTTGAACTCGGGCTCGGCAGCAAGCTTGAACGCGGTCGCCTTCGCCGCGATGACGTGCATGAGCGGGCCGCCCTGCTGCCCGGGGAAGACGTTCGAGTTGATCTTCTTCTGCAGCTCGAGGTCGTTGGTCAGGATGAAGCCAGACCGCGGGCCGCCGATGGTCTTGTGCACGGTCGACGAGGTGACGTGGGCGTACGGGACCGGCGACGGATGCAGGCCCGCGGCGACGAGTCCCGCGAAGTGTGCCATGTCGACCCACAGCACGGCCCCGACCTCGTCCGCGATCGCGCGGAACGCCGCGAAGTCGAGCTGCCGCGGGTAGGCGGACCAGCCCGCGATGAGCACGTGCGGCCTGACCTCGAGCGCCTTCTCGCGCACCGCATCCATGTCGACGCGGAACGTGGTCGGGTCGACACCGTAGGCGTGCGCCTCGTACAGCTTGCCGGAGAAGTTGAGGCGCATGCCGTGGGTGAGGTGTCCGCCGTGCGCGAGTTCGAGGCCGAGGATGCGGTCGCCCGGGTTCGCGATGGCGCCGAGGACGGCGGCGTTGGCGGACGCGCCGGAGTGGGGCTGGACGTTCGCGTATGCGGCGCCGAACAGGCTCTTCGCACGATCGATCGCGAGTTGCTCGGCGACATCGACGAACTCGCAGCCGCCGTAGTAGCGGCGCCCCGGGTAGCCCTCCGCGTACTTGTTGGTGAGAACGGAGCCCTGCGATTCGAGGACGGCACGCGGCACGAAGTTCTCGCTCGCGATCATCTCGAGGGTTCCGCGTTGACGGGCGAGCTCGTTGTCGAGGACGGCCGCGATCTCCGGATCGACGACGGCCAGCGGCGCATTGAAGGACGACTGGGGGGATGCTGACGGATTCACTGGCGCTCCTTTGTTGACATGGCGAAACAAATCTAGTTCTGCGGTAGCCCAGGCGTACGGCCACCAGCCGTGTCAGTCGCTCCCCGATGGTTGCCCATCTCAACGCCAGTTGCGACAGGGTAAGCGTACCAAGGACGACCGACCCTCGTCACCCGCGGTCAGTCTCGACCCCGCGCCCGGATGAGTTCGAGTACCTCCTCGAGGGACGGTGCCGTTGCCGGTCCGAACCGACCGACCGCGATCGCCGCACAGGCGTTGGCCCGCGTGGCCGCGGCGACGGGCGTGAGTCCGGCGGCGAGTGCCGCGAGAAACGCACCGGCGTGGGCGTCTCCCGCGCCGTTGGTGTCGACGACCTCGGTCGAGAACGCGGGAACGGCGGTCACCTCTCCATCGGTGGCGACGAGACATCCGCCTTCTCCCAGGCGAAGGAGCACGCCGCGGGTCTGAGTCGCGAGAAGCTCGATGGCCGCGCGCGGGTCGGCCACGCCAGTGAGCAACTCCGCCTCGCGCCCGTTGCAGCTCAGCCAGTCGGCGCGCGCAAGCGCCGTCGCCCACACCGACGGCGGGATGTCCGCCACGAGCGGTCCCGGGTCGAGTAGCACGCGCACGCCCGGATCCAGCCGCGCAAGCCACGGCTCGAGGACCACCCCGTTGGTCGCCTCCAACAGTGAGTAACCCGACAGGTAGACCAGGTCGGTCGGTTCGGCCCAGAGGCTCGACAGCTGATCCGCCGTGAGCGTCGCCTCCGCGCCGAAGGCGGTCACGAACGTCCGCTCACCGCTCGCGTCGATGAGGGCGACGTCGTAGCCGCTGTCGCTCTCGGCGGCGGGTCGCAGCAGCACCTCGATGCCGCTCTGCTCGAGGCGGGATCGGATGAGGTCACCGAAGAATCCCGTGCCGTGCCCGCCCGCGTAGGCCGTCGGGAGCCCCTGCCGCGTCGCCGCGAACATGGTGTTGAAGCTGCCGCCAGGTGACATCCCGGAGGCCGTCGCGAGCACGTCGCCGCCCGGTTCGGGCAGCGCCGGGACGCGGGCCAGGATGTCGACGACCACGTTGCCGACCGCGAGCAGTTTCATCGCAGCGCCAGAAGCGCGTCCACCACCGGTTCGACGTCGAGCGAATTGACTCGCGCGACGGTCGTACGGGCGTCACGCGGGATGGCGTCCACACCATAGATCGCGCCGCTCATCGCCCCCGCCATGGCGGCCACCGTGTCGCTGTCGCCACCGAGGCCCGCGGCCGCGAGGGTCACGGCCCACGGATCGCCGGGGAACAGGCTCAGGATGCCGAACGCGGCCGGCACCGACTCCTGGCTCGCGAGACTCGTGCCGATGATCTCGTACAGGCGCATAAGGCTTCCCTCGATGTCCGACCGGTCGCTCACTTCGAGCGCGAGACGGATGCGCGCTGCGACATCCGCCGCGGCCACCCAGTATCCCCGTCCCGCTCCGACAACCGCCGCGGCGATTCCCGCCTCGATCGCCTCCGCCGCGCCTGCGCCGTCGATGCCCGCGCTCACGGTTGCGGCGACCGCCGAGGCCGCGGCGATCGCGACCCCCGTGTTGTGGCTCACCCGGCTGGCTTCCTCGACCCGGTCGACGAGCGCGACGAGATCCGTCGAGCGAACGACGACGCCAACGGGAGTGATCCGCATGGCGGCGCCGTTGGTGGTACCGAAGCGTCCAGACTCGTCGAGCGACTCACCGCCGATCACGGCCTCGACGGCCCGCTTCGTCGACGGCCCGAGGAGGTCGAGCGAACCCTTGGCCCGCATGCCGTCCTCCCAGCGCACGAGCTCGCGGGCGAACCGTGGCCCGTCGATGTGGCCTCCGTCCTCGATCAGAAGTCGCGCGACGAGGAACGCCTGCTCCGTGTCATCCGTGACGGATGCCGCGGCCATTCCCGCGGCGAGCGGATGGTCGTCGGCCGCGGGTTCGAAGCCCCGCAGCGCCCCGTAGCGTTCGACGATGGCCTGGCGCGACATCAGCTGGGTTGGCATCCCGAGGGCATCGCCGATCGCCAGTCCATACAGGGCGCCGAGCGCCGAGTCACGGCCGCTCACGGGAGTTCCGACGGTGCGAACTGGAAGTGCAAGCTGAAGTGGGTCGGGTCGAGGAGGCTCTCGACACTTTCGACCAGGCGACCGGCCGAGTCGCGCGTTACGCAGCGCGACCACAGGAAGGAGTCGCCGGCGGCGCGCCCGAGAATCGCGGCCTCGTCCTCACGAAGCCGACGGATCTCCACCCATTGCTCGCCCTGCGCGGCGATCAGGTTGGCCTCACGCAGCAGGTCGGTCAGCGAACCGCTCGCCTTTCCGGCCGCGACCGCCGCGACGACCTCGGGGTGCGCGGGCACGCGCGAGCGTTCGTACGAAATGCCCGTGCCGCCGGCCGATCGCAGCCGATCGATCACCACGAATCGGTCGTCGGGCGCGCCGAGGCTCGCCGCGAGCTCGGGGTCCGCGATCTCCTCGAGGTGGAGCACTTCGACGCGCGCCTCGACGCCCTGCTCCCTGAGCGCCCGCGCCCAGCCGAGTTCGACGTTCAGCGGATTGCCGTCGTACGTCACGAACGAGCCCCTGCCGGAGCGCGTCGCGATGAGGCCGGCCTGACCGAGTTCGACGAGCGCAGCGCGCACGGTGTTCCTACTGACCGAGAACCGCTCGGCGAGCGCGGTCTCGCCCGGGAGTCGTCGACCGCGCGGCATCGAACCGCGACGGATCTCGCCCTCGAGCACCTGCGCGATGTGCTCGTGCTTGAGCGGTGGAACGGATGCCGCAGCCACTCAGGCTCCCGACCGAAGAACTGTCGCAGCATCCACGATTTCGATGAGCGGGCCGTACAGCGCCATGGCGTCGAGCGCGCGCTGGTGATCCGCGTCGCTGAGGCCGGCGCAGGCATCCCGCACGACGCGGACGTGAACGCCGGCATCGGCGGCCGCCAGCGCCGTCGAGAGCACGCAGCAGTCGGTCGAGACGCCGACGAGCACCATCTCGTCGCTGCCGTCCATCGCGTCGGCAAGTTCGCCGCCCCACTTGCCGAAGGTCGTCGAAGAGACGACCCTGCGTCCCGCGGGAGTCATCGCGGGCATCAGGTCATAGAGCGGATCGTCCGCGGCCACCAGCGCGAATGGCCACTGCTGGTAGTACGGGATCCACGCGCCGGTCGGCTCAACGGGCGCGATGAACCGGGTGAACACCACGCGCGCGCCGAAGGCCTCGACGAGCTGCACGACGCTCGGTTCGATGCGCGGATATCCGGGGGTGAACCACTCGCTCTCCGAGTCACCGAACACCACCTGCATGTCGATCACCACGAGAACCGGCTCGCCCCCGGATGCGGCCACTACTTCGCTGCCTTCGCGGACGACTCGAGCGGCAGGGCTTCCTGCCTGCGGATGGCGCTGCGGCCGAAGATCAGGGTTCCGAAGAATCCGATCACCAGCGAGGCCAGCACGCCGAGGTTGGCGTATGCCCAGTTCTCCCGGAACGCGCCCTTGGCCGGTCCGAGCAGGTAGCCCTGCCAGTTGAGCCAGTTCGGCACGCCGTAGGAGTTGATCACGAGGCCCCAGCCGATCGCGGTGCCGACGACGATGAGCACAATGGCAAGCCAGCGCACGTTGCCGTATCGACCCTTCGGGTTGTACAGGTCGGCCTCCGAGTAGTCCTTCCGGCGCAGCAGGATGTCGGCGATGAAGATGCCGGCCCATCCGGCGATCGGAACGCCGAGGGTGACCAGGAAAGCCTCGAACGGAGCGATGAAGCTGGTCGAGAAGAACGCCACGTAGATGGATCCGACGATCATGACGACGCCGTCGATTCCGGCAGCAGCCGGGCGCGGGATCCGGATGCCGGCGCTCAGCAGGGCGAGCCCGGACGAGTAGATGTCGAGAACCGCTCCGCCGACGAGGCCGAGGATCGCGACGATCGCGAACGGGATCAGGAACCAGATCGGCAGGATGGTGGTGAGCGCGCCGATCGGGTCGGCGCCGATCGCGGCACTCAACTTCGTCGACGAGCCGGCGAGCAACAGTCCGAAGATCACCAGGATCACCGGGGCCAGCGCCGCGCCGAACGTGGTCCAGCCGATGACCGAGCGGCTCGAGGTCGAGCGCGGCAGGTAGCGCGAGTAGTCGGCGGCCGCGTTGACCCAGCCGAGTCCGAATCCGGTCATCACGAACACCAGCGCCCCGATGAGCGCGGCGCCCGAACCGTTCGGAAGCGCCGCGACCTTCGCGAAGTCGATGTGCGGCAGCGCCAGGATGATGTAGACGATCGTGAGGACACCGGTGATCCAGGTGATCCAGACCTGCAGTCGCATGATCACCGTGAAGCCGATGATGCCGGCGCCGACGATCAGCACGGCGACCACGATCAGGGCGACCACCTTGGTGACGACCCCGCCGTTCCAGCCAAG
>FSXL01000468.1_pt1 | contig 34881 bp, 37 predicted proteins | sample 1638241 | NCBI WGS metagenome assembly FSXL01 (sample SAMEA3914788, study PRJEB12502) | metagenome | biome: forest; material: soil | place: Canada | collected 2011-07-03 | depth 0.1 m | reverse complement strand
TAGACCGCATCGACCAGATCGAGCCCGTGCTCGCGGCAGGAGTGGACACGATCATGCTCGACAACTTCAGCATCGACCAGCTTCGCGAAGGTGTGGAATTGATCGCCGGTCGCGCCCTGGTCGAGGCCAGCGGGAACGTCAACCTCGACACGGTGAAACAGATCGCCGAAACGGGCGTCGACATCATCTCGGTCGGAGCGCTGACCCATAGCGTCCGATCCCTCGACCTCGGCCTGGATGTGCAGGTCGCGGTCGGATGATCTATCTCGACGCGGCCGCAACGACGCCCGTGCGCCGCGAAGTGCTCGAAGCGATGTGGCCGTTCCTGACCGGCGAGTTCGGCAACCCGTCGAGCCACCACACGATCGGCGAAGCGGCAGCACGGGCCCTGGCGGACGCACGCGCTGAGATCGCTGCATGGCTCGGTTGCCGTGCGAGTGAGATCGTATTCACCTCTGGCGGAACGGAAGCCGACAACCTGGCTGTGAAAGGCATCGCCTTGGCCGGGGTGCGCGGCCGGCATCTCGTGACGACCCGCATCGAGCATGAGGCGGTCCTCGAGTCGGCCGCTTATCTGGAGCGCCTCCACGGCTTCGACGTGGATTTCGCGGCGACGGATCAGGTCGGCGTCGTGACACCGGACGCTCTGGCGGATGTGTTGCGCGAGGACACGTCGCTCGTCACGATCGCGCTCGCCGACAACGAGATCGGCACCGTTCAGCCGATCTCGGAACTCAGCGCCGTCGCTCACGAGCTCGGGGCGCCCTTTCACACGGACGCAGTACAAGCGGCCGGCTGGCTCGACCTCGACGTCGGCAGGCTCGGCGTCGACGCGTTGAGCCTGTCCGGGCACAAGCTCGGAGCTCCGAAAGGTATCGGCATCCTCTACGTGCGCGGCCGGATACCGCTCGAGCCGCTCATCCACGGAGGCGGACAGGAACGAGGTCGCCGCTCCGGGACCGAAAACGTGGCCGGAGCGGTCGGTTTGGCCACCGCCATCCGCTTGAGCGAACGCGAACAGTCAGCCAATGCTGCGCGAGCCAGAGACGCCCAGCGTGCGTTCGTCGGCGAGGTCCTGCGTCTCGTTCCGGACGCCCACCTGACCGGGCATCCCGATCGGCGTTTGCCGGCGACGGTCTCCTTCGTCTTCCCCGGGACGGGCGGCGAGTCGGTGCTCCTCGAATTGGAGCGCCGGGGAATCGTATCTTCGAGTGGGTCCGCCTGCGCTGCGGGCAGCGAGGACGCGTCCCACGTTCTGCTCGCTCTCGGATACTCCGAGGACGTCGCCCGGACTGCCGTCCGTTTCTCCTGGTCTTCGGAGATCACCCCGGCCGAGCTGACGCCCGTTGCGACCGCTGTCGCCGAATCTGTCGCGGCCGTGCGATCCCTGGTGGGCTGATCGGCGGATCGGTCCACGAACGCGCGAGGGCGCGACTAACCGCAACGGGAGCAGGACTCGTCTGGGCCGCGGGAACTCCCGTCACCGCGATGGGAGCCGGCGTCGGCGGGCGCAGACGTCGCCGCGATGGGAGCGGGCATCGGCGCGACGGGAGCTCGACTCACCGCACAAGAAGGAGGATGCCGAGCACGACCATGAGCGCGGCGATCGCAGAGTCGATGATGCGCCACGCCAATGGGCGCGCGAGCACTCCGCTGAGCACGCGAGAGCCGTAGCCGAGCGCTGTGAACCAGCACACGCTTGCCAGCATCGCCCCGATCGCGAAGTACCAGCGCCCTTCCGGACCGTGTGCGGCACCCAATATCCCGAGCAGGATCAGCGTGTCGAGGTAGACGTGCGGATTCAGCCAGGTGAGCGCCAGACAGGTGAGTACCACACTGCGCCGGGAACGGACGGTCGAAGTGCCGTCCTCGGTCGAGCCGCCGCGGATGGCGCGACGCGCCGCGACGATGGCATAGCCGAACAGGAACGCAGCGCCGGCCCAGCGCACGATATCGAGGGCAACCGGAGCCGAGCGAGTCAGCGCACCTACGCCGGCGACTCCCGCTGCGATCAGAACGAAGTCGCTCAGAATGCACACGAGGACGATCGGGGTCACGTGCTCGCGGCGAAGACCCTGCCGCAGAACGAACGCGTTCTGTGCGCCGATTGCCACGATCAGTGACGCACCGGCGCCGAACCCGGCCAATGCGGCCGCGATTCCGATCGATGCATCCACGGGACCAACGATAGGAACTCGGACAAATGAAGTCCAACTATCTTTTCTACCTGATCATTAGAATGACTACATGAACGTCTCAACGGATCACGTCCGGGCCCTGGCAGCCGTCGTCGACAACGGAACTTTCGAGCTCGCAGCACGAGCCCTCCACGTCACGCCGTCGGCGGTGAGCCAGCGCATCAAAGCGCTCGAAAAGCAGGTCGGTCGCGTGCTGCTTCAGCGCACGAAGCCGGTTCGGCCGACCGAGCCCGGGATGGTCCTCCTCAGACTTGCGCGCCAGATCGAACTGCTCGAGGTCGAGGCGTTCGATCTCCTCGGAGCATCCGACGAGTCCGATGCGGGGTCGGTACGGAGCATCCCACTCGTGATCAACGCCGACTCGTTAGGGACGTGGGCGCTCGACGCCATCGCCGAATGGGCCATTCCGAAGCAGGGTCCCGCACGGAAAATTCTTCTCGACATACATATAGAGGACCAGGACTATTCCGCCAGGCTGCTGCGCGACGGAACCGTGGTCGCCGCGATCAGCTCCGAACCCGAAGCCGTCCAAGGATGCACCGTGCGCCCCCTCGGCGCGATGCGTTACCGAGCCTTGGCGAGCGCCTCCTACCTCGAAAGGTGGATGCCTGAGGGCCCGACCAAGCGGTCACTCCGGACCTCGCCCATGATCGTCTTCAATCGCAAGGACGCTCTCCAGGAACGATACCTGGCCCAGGTCGCACCCAACGCGAACCCGCCGCGCCACTACGTTCCGGCGAATGCGGAGTTCCTGCTCGCAATCCGGCTCGGCCTCGGATGGGGCATGATCGCAGACCAGCAGAGCATGAGTGCGCCAGAGACGCGCGAACTCGTCGACCTCTCACCGGGAATCGTCGTTGATGTCCCTCTTTATTGGCAGCAATGGGCACTCGACTCGACGGTCTTGAACGAACTCGGCGCGCTGGTCGATGAGGCCGCCTCGCGGCACCTCCTGCGCTGAAGATTTCGCCGGGCGTTTGGTCACTGGAGCTACCGCGTCGTCGCGTCGTTGGTGACGTCGAGGCCGTTGGTGACGTCGAGGCCGTTGGTGACGTCGGAAGCGACGGACTGCATCTCCCGAATGAAGATCTGCCAGCCACTTTCCCAAATGCCCACGCCGGACTTCGAGTTGATGTGGCCGAGCGTACCCACCTCGATGAAGACTGCGTCGAGTATTCCGGCGGTCTGCTCCTGGTAGGTGATCGTGCCATAAGGATCGTTCGCGCTCGCTACCACCACTGCTGGGAAAGGCAACCGAGAAAGTGCGGTGGCTCCGAAACCCAGCGCGTCATCCGGGAATTCCGGACCATCGGGATCAGGCACCGAGACGAGAAACGCCCCGACGACGTTGGATGCCGTCGCATTCGAGGACGCCTTGGTCAGCGCCCACTCCATGACCACCAGGCAACCGAGACTGTGGGCCACCAAGACGATCGGGCCGGCGGTTCCGGCAACCGTGGCACCCAACTCCTCCACCCAAATGTCGCGGACCGGTGCGTCCCAAGAATCGTGCTCGACCCAAATGCCCGTGGTCCTCCGCTCGTGCCACTGACGCTGCCAGTGATCGGGACCGGAATTGCCGATCCCCGCCACGTAGACGACGGTCGCCTCACTCGTCATGAACTCATCGGTCCGATGACAGCGGTCGAGAAGATCGCCGGTGTCATCAGTCCCGTTCTGGCCGCCGACGTACAGGGTCGGCCCGGCGGCACGATCATGCCCTGGGCAAAGGCCGGGCTGTAATGCAGTTGCGGTGGGTCAATCGGTTTGAGCGGAGCGGTCATGACGGCAGCCCTTCCATTAGACAGAGCCGAGGGGTTCACAGATCCCCAGACCAGCTAAACGTTGAAGCGGAACTCGACCACATCGCCGTCCTGCATGACGTAGTCCTTGCCTTCCATCCGCGCCTTGCCGCGAGAACGCGCTTCGTGAACGGAACCGGCGTCGACAAGATCCTCGAAAGAGATGACTTCCGCCTTGATGAAGCCCTTCTCGAAATCTGTGTGGATGACGCCGGCCGCTTGTGGCGCCTTCCAGCCTTTGTGGATCGTCCATGCCCTCGATTCCTTCGGACCTGCCGTCAAATAGGTCTGCAGGCCGAGGGTGTCGAATCCGATCCGCGCGAGCTGGTCGAGACCGCTCTCAGTCTGGCCGGTCGACGCCAGCAGTTCGGCCGCGTCGGCCGCATCGAGGTCGATGAGTTCCGATTCCAGCTTCGCGTCGAGGAACACGGCCTGAGCGGGTGCGACCAGATCCGCCAGAGCGCGACGCTTGGTGTCGTCGCTGAGCACGTCCTCGTCCACGTTGAAGACATAGATGAACGGCTTGGCGGTCAGAAGCCCCAGTTCGCGGATCGGCGTCAGGTCGATCGTCGAACTCGAGAGCGGCTTGCCCTCGTTGAGGATCGCGATCGCCTCGCGCGTGCTTTCGAGAACGATCGGATCGAGTCGGCGTCCCTTGACCTCTTTGTCGTAGCGAGCCTCGGCCTTCTCGAGTGTCTGCAGATCGGCGAGGATCAGCTCGGTGTTGATCGTCTCCATGTCGCCGGCCGCATCGACCTGGCCTGCCACATGGATGACATCCGGATCGTCGAAGCCGCGCACGACCTGCGCGATCGCATCGGCTTCACGAATGTTCGCCAGGAACTTGTTACCGAGCCCCTCTCCCTCGCTTGCACCCTTGACGATGCCGGCGATGTCGACGAACGAGACCGGAGCGGAAACGATCCGTTCGCTGTCGAACAGCTTGGCGAGGACGTCCAGGCGCGCATCCGGCAGGTTCACGACGCCGACGTTCGGCTCGATCGTGGCGAAGGGATAGTTCGCCGCCAGGACCGCATTCTTGGTCAGCGCATTGAACAGGGTGGACTTGCCGACATTGGGCAGTCCGACGATCGCGATAGTGAGAGCCACGAGCACCAAGTCTAGGTGAATGGGTTTCTGCGGTTCAGCGAGGTGTCGAACAGTGAGTCATCGGGCGGCGTGGTGTGTCTCTCGTGCTCGTGAGGCACCGAACCCCCGCCAGGGCGCGCCACGCGGGATGCGACTCGGCGATCCGGGAAGATCGCGTGAGAACATGAGCAGGTGCCACTGGATTTCACCGCCATCGATTTCGAAACCGCCAATTCCAGCAGTGCTTCGGCGTGCTCCGTCGGGCTGGTGAAGGTCCGGGATGGCCGCGTGGTTGATCGCGCGGGTTGGCTGATCCAACCCCCCGAGGGGCATGACATGTTCCTCGAGTGGAACACGCGAATCCATGGGCTGACTGCCGCCGACGTCGCCGGCGCGCTCGGTTGGGCACAGCAGTTGCCGGATCTCGTCGCCTATGCCGAAGCCGACCATCTGGTCGCGCACAACGCCGGCTTCGACATGGGCGTGATCCGCTCGGCGTGCATCGCCACGCACATCGAATGCCCGGAATTCGCATACCTGTGCAGCCTCCAGGTGGCCAGGAAGACGTATCACTTGGACTCGTACCGTCTCCCGGTTGCAGCGATGGCGGCAGGGTTCGAGGACTTCCATCACCACGATGCCCTGGCCGACGCGGAAGCGTGCGCGGCGATCATCATCCACGCGGCGAAACGCCACGACGCCGAATCGATCGCCGAGCTGGCCTCGGTCACCGGGTCGCGCCTCGGCCGCATCGGCGGAGAGCTCGCGGCCTGATCGTCGCTCGCAGTTCTCCGCAGGCCCCGAGCCTTACTCCCCCGTCTGTCCGTCGATCGATTCGCGGATCAGATCGGCATGGCCATTGTGCCGGGAGTACTCTTCGATCAGGTGCGAGAGCACCCAGCGGAGCGAGACACGACCTTGGCCGCCCCAGGCTGGATGCACCTCTCGCAGGGCCTCGGCCTCCCCATGGCTGAGCCGCTCGTCGACGACCGCCCGGGACCATTCGACGCGTTCGGCCCACAGGCCCCGCAATTCGTCAGCCGAGTCGTCCGCCGCGCTGTGCCAGTCCCAATCCGGATCACCGTCCAAATCGGCGCTGGCCCATGGTTCAGGGGTGGGTTTCCGGCCGACCACCTGCGTGCACCAGAAGTCCTCGACGAACGCCAGGTGTTTGAGCATCGATCCCAGTGTCATCGAAGTCGGCGGCAGGGACACGCGCAACTGCTCATCATTCAGCCCACGACATTTCCACTCCAGGGTCGCACGCTGGAAGTCCAGGAAGCCCAGAAGAGTCGCCGCCTCGCCGCCCTCGTATGGCGGCTCCGGACGCTCATCGCTGTCGAACTCCATGTCATCCATGCGGTCATGCTAGCCCGGCTGCAGTTCCCGAGGGATCGCACCCAGTAGCCGAAAGTCACATAGCCGGCCGCTGGACGACAATACGGACCACGAGAAAGCCGTATCGGGTATCGGGACGGCAGGCGAGGCGGCCACTCCGTGTCGGTCGTCCCTGAGACCATGAAGACATGAACCCGCTTCTCGCATTGCTCGTAGGGATCGCCGTCGGCGTGATCATCGGCGCTCTGATCGCCGCGCTCGTCCTCCGATCGCGAACGTCCGCGTCGCGGGATGCGCCGAATCCAGAGCTGACCCAAGCCCGTCACGAGGCGGAGATCACGCAGATGCGTGCGGACGAGTCGGCGAAACAGGCTGACCTGCGCGAAGAGCTCGCCGCCCTGACAGCGACGGCGGGCTCACTCGAGAAACAGCTCATCGAGCAGCAGCGGCAGTTCGCCGAAGTCGCCGAGCGCCAGCGCACGGAACAGCAGGCGCAGCTCGAGCGGGAAAGAGCCGAAAGCAAAGTCCTCCAGGCGCTGGCTCCGGTGAAGACGAGCCTCGAGACGATGCAGCGGAAGGTCGTCGACCTGGAGACGCAACGAATGCGTCAGCATGGCGAGCTCACTCAACAGCTCAGGTCTGCAACCGAATCGGAGGAGCGGTTGCGCAGCACCGCGGAGACGCTCGCCGCCGCGTTGCGCTCGAACAGCACACGCGGAGTCTGGGGCGAGACCCAGCTCCGGAGCGTGGTCGAGGCGGCAGGCCTGCTTGAGCGAGTCGATTTCGACGTGCAGTCGAGCATCATGTCGGACGCGGGCGCGGGACGACCCGACATGGTGGTGCACCTGCCGGGCGGGAAGAGCATCGCTGTCGATGCCAAGGCCCCGTTCAACGCCTACCTCGAGGCGAGCAGCATCCCGGCGACGGCGACCGGTGCCGAGGGAATCCAGCGCTCCAACCTCCTCAAACAGCACGTCAAGGCCGTCAGGGATCACATCACCGCTCTCGGCGGCAAGTCCTACTGGACCGGCCTCGACTCGTCACCGGAACTCGTGATCGCCTTCATTCCGAGCGAGTCGCTCGTCTCTTCGGCGATGGAAGCAGACCCGACGATCATGGAATTCGCATTCAGCAAACGCGTCGCACTTGCCTCACCGGTGACACTTTGGTCCGTACTGAAAACGGTCGCCTTCAGCTGGCAGCAGGACGTACTGACTCAAGACGCGAAAGTCCTATTCGACCTCAGCCGCGAGCTGTACGCGAGGCTCAGCACGACTGCCGGTCACATCGAGAAGCTCGGTCGATCGATCGAACGCAGCGTCAAAGACTACAACGGCTTCGTCGGCTCGCTCGAGCGTCAAGTCCTGCCGACCGCGCGCAAACTCAACCGCCTGGACGAGTCGAAAGTCATCGGGAGCCTGGAACCCATCGAAGAGAGCCCTCGGCCGCTGGCAGCGTACGAATTCGCCGGTGAACTCGAAGCAGGGTGACCTGGAAGCAGGGTGACCTGGAGCTAGAGCCAGCGATCTGCCAGATGGTCGGCTAGGACGCGTCGGATCGTCCCTGAGTAGCTGCGAAGGACGATGCTCTCGGTGCGGATGATCGGACCCTTGTGGCGGACACCCTCGACAAGGCCGCCGTCTGTCACGCCAGTGGCCACGAAAATCGTGTTGTCGCCCTTGACGAGATCATCGACACTCAGGAGAGTGGCCATCGGCAAGCCTGCATCCGCGCCCCTGCGGTACTCCACTTCATCCCGCGGAGCCAGCTCGCCCTGCATGAACCCGCCAAGAGCCTTGATCGCGCACGCCGTGGTGATCCCCTCAGGGCTCCCGCCGATCCCAACGCACATGTCGATCCGCGACTCATAACGCGCCGCATTGATGCCGCCGGCGACATCGCCATCCAGCATCAGTCGAGTGCCTGCGCCGGCCGCTCTAATGTCCTCGATCAGTTGTTCGTGCCTCGGACGATCCAGAACCGCGACGCGGATTTCGCCAATCGGCTTGTTCTTGGCTTTAGCCAACTCGCGGATATTGTCGCCGATCGGCTGATGGAGATCGACGACGCCCCGACCTTCGGGCCCGGTCACGATCTTGTTCATGTAGAAGACGCTGGAGGCGTCCAGCATCGTGCCGCGATCGGACAGCGCGATCACTGAAAGAGCGTTCTGGCGCCCGGCGGCCGTCAGCGAAGTGCCGTCGATCGGATCGACCGCGATATCGCATGCGGGTCCGCGCCCGTTTCCGACGTGCTCACCGTTGAAGAGCATCGGCGCACGGTCTTTCTCACCCTCGCCGATCACCACTACGCCATCGAAATTCACCGTTCCCAGGAAGGCACGCATCGCGTCTACGGCGGCACCATCGGCCGCGTTCTTGTCGCCCTTGCCGATGAATGGAGCAGACCGGATCGCCGCAGCCTCAGTCGCCCTCACCAACTCCATCGCGAGGTTGCGGTCGGGATGCAGATACAGTGCGGCGGTGTCGGTGCTGTTCACGGTGGGTCCTCCCGGACGGATCTTCAGGTGTGTAGCTGGCGGCATCATTGTCGCGGACGGGGCCACTTCCTCCACCGCCCGGCACTCCCCCACAGTCTATCGGGACGGCCTCTCGGACGACCCGGGGTATGTGGGCGCCTCGGTATGATGAGACCTGCCACGACATCGCCGAGGGAGACACCATGCCCATTGCCACGCCGGACCAGTACGCCGAAATGCTCGACAAGGCGAAGAAGGGCGGTTTCGCGTACCCCGCGATCAACGTGTCCTCATCGCAAACGATCAACTCGGTACTCCAGGGGCTCACCGAAGCGCAGAGCGACGGCATCATTCAGGTCACCACGGGCGGTGCCGACTACTTCGCCGGCCAGACGGTGAAGAACCGCGCCAGCGGAGCGCTCGCGTTCGCGGCGTTCGCCACAGAGGTGGCGAAGAACTACCCGGTGACGGTCGCCCTGCACACCGATCACTGCCCGAAGGACGCTCTAGAAGGATTCGCCCTCGCGCTGATTTCCGCCAGTGAAGAAGAAGTCAAGGCCGGACGCAATCCCATCTTCCAGTCCCACATGTGGGACGGCTCCGCGATCCCCCTCAGCGAGAACCTTTCGATCGCGCAGCAGATCCTTGAGCGGACGCGCGCGATCCACGCGATCCTCGAAGTCGAGATCGGCGTGGTCGGCGGCGAGGAGGACGGCGTCAGCCACGAGATCAACGAGCACCTCTACACGACACTGGACGACGCAATCGCGACCGTGGAGGCACTAGGACTCGGCGAAAACGGACGCTACATGACCGCTCTGACCTTCGGAAACGTCCACGGCGTGTACAAGCCGGGCAACGTCAAGCTCCGCCCCGAACTACTCGGCAGCATCCAAGAAGGCCTCCAGGCGAAGTACGGAACCGGTCCGAAACCGCTCGACCTCGTCTTCCACGGCGGTTCCGGCTCGTCCGACGCAGAGATCGCCGAGGCCGTTGCGAACGGTGTGGTCAAGATGAACATCGACACCGACACCCAGTACGCTTTCACGCGCACGATCGCGGGCTACATGATGTCCAACTACGACGGCGTGCTCAAGATCGACGGTGAGGTCGGGAACAAGAAGCAGTACGATCCGCGCGCCTGGGGTAAGGTCGCTGAGACGGGCATGGCCGCCCGTGTCGTCGAAGCCACGCAACAACTGGGCTCGGCAGGTCATTCGGGGAAGTAGGCCCCGCTCGACCGGCATCTCACGTACTGGGTCGGCGCTTTTCAGGGTTGGCTCGGTACCGCCGGGCTAAAATGATGGTTCGGAATCCACAGCAACGGCGGGGGCGAAGCGCTGACCATGTCAGACCAGGAACACAACGACGACCCGCGCCCCAAACCGCAGTACGGCGAACTCGCACCGGAAGGCTGGACCTGGACTCCGCCCGAAGACCAGGACCGGCTCGACACCTCACGTGGAGCAGACACTGAGGAACCCGACGGGCAGTCGGACCCTGACGTTTCGTCACGCACGGACGGCGCCTACCACGCTGCGCCGGGCTGGCCCCCGAGTCCGGACCATGCCGGTCACGACGTGCATCAAGGTCCGATCCAGTACGGCGCCCGACCATACGCGGGCGGGCCCACAAGCGCCCCTCGTGGCAGGGTCGCCCCGTACTGGAATCGGCCGATCACGCTCCTGCTGATACTCATCGGCATCTTCGGTGCTCTCTTCACGATCAGCACCCTCGCGGCCGTGCCGCAGTCCATGCAGTTGGTGTACAACTCCGAGAAGCTCGGGACGTACCATGCCCCGGCCACGCTCTCGTCCCTCATCCTTGCCGGTCAAGTCGTCCAAGGAGTGATCTGGGCCGCCTCGCTGGTGGTGTCGCTGCTCCTGCTGACACGCCGCCGGCTGTCGTTCTACGTTCCGCTGATCGCCGGTGGAGTCGCCGCCATCGTCTTCATCGTGTTCATCATCGCGATCATCGCGACGGACCCGACTCTGATGAAGACCTACAACGGATCCTGAGGCCGGCTGAACTGCGCGGGTCATTCATCCGCGTGAGCGCTCCCGCATGAAGTTACACGCCTGAACGCAGCTGCTCCGCTTCGGCCAGAAGCACGCACGTGCACAAGCCGTCGACCGCGAAGCGCAAGTCCTCCAGCGACGGGAACGTCGGCGCTATGCGGATCACCGCGTCGTCGGGATCCACTCCGTACGGCGACGTTGCGCCGGCCGGAGTGACCGCGATGCCTGCCCTCGCTGCCAGATCGATCACGCGTTCAGCGCACCCTGCGCGAACGGTCAGCGTCACGAAATATCCGCCTTTCGGATCCGTCCACGCTCCCACATCGAAAGGCGCGAGCCGCTCGCGAAGTATCCCGGCCACCGCGGCGAACTTGGGCGCGACGATCTCGCGATGCCTGCGCATCTGCTCTGCCACTCCCGCAGCATCCCGCAAGAACAGCGCATGCCTGAGTTGATTCAACTTGTCCGGTCCGATCGTCTGAGCGGCCATCAGTTCGAGCAGCCAGGACACATTCGCGGGCGAAGATCCGAAGAATCCCACTCCGGACCCGGGGAAGGTGATCTTGGATGTCGAAGCGAACACGAACGGGCGGTCCGGGTGCCCTGCGTCTGCGGCCAGCCTCAGCACATCGATCGGCTCGGGGATCTCATCGGTGAGGTGATGCACGGCGTACGCGTTGTCCCAGAACAAGCGGAAGTCCGGCGAGGCGTCGAGGGACACCAGCGCCTGTGCGACCCGTTCGCTGTAGACCGTGCCTGTCGGATTCGAGTAGACGGGCACGCACCACATGCCCTTGATCGTCGGATCGGTGCGCAGAAGTCGCTCCACGACCTCGAGATCCGGTCCCTCGCCGGTGAGCGGGACCGGGATCATCCGGATGCCGAACTGCTCTGTGATACTGAAATGCCGATCGTAACCCGGGACCGGACAGAGGAAGCTCGTCGCCTCGTTCGCGAACCAGGGCCGGTCACCGCCCGGCACTCCGTGCATCATGGCGTGGGACACCACGTCGTACATGAGATTCAGGCTTCCATTGCCCAGGGCCAGCAGCTGCGGCACGGGAACGCGCAAAACATCCGAGAACATGGCCCGGATGGCCGGCAGTCCCGCCGCTCCTCCGTAGTTGCGCAGGTCCGTGCCTGCGTCGTCGTGGAAGTTCCCGTCGCCGGGCAGCGAAAGGAGCGCATTGGACAGATCGAGTTGCTCCGGCGACGGTTTGCCACGAGTCAGATCGAGTTTGAGTCCTCGGCCCGCGAGTTCGTCGTAAGCACGGACGAAGTCGTTGTAGAGGCTTTCCAGGTCGGAGGCGGAAACGGTGGCGAGGCTGCGGTGCGTGGTCACGGCATAGATCGTATCCGGTACCGAACAATCCCGCGGCTGAACGAGATGTTCCCGCGGCTGAAGGAGACGATCCCGCGGTCGCACCGGCCCGGCTGCGATCAAGCTGGGCTGTGACGACCGCCCAGAGCCCGCTCATCCGTTCTGCCGGTCAAGTCTCGTCGGAGTTCCTTCGGCAGAGAGAAAATCAGATCCTCTTCGGCCGTCTTGACTTCGCGGACGTCCGTGTATCCCGCACCGGCGAGTTCGGCGAGAACCTCCTGGACGAGGACCTCTGGCACGGATGCACCGCTCGTGACGCCGACCGTCGTCTGTCCGTCGATCCATTCCTGCCGGATCTCCGACGCGTAGTCGACCCGGTATGCGGCGCTCGCCCCATACTCGAGGGCGACCTCCACCAGACGGACCGAATTCGACGAGTTCGCCGATCCGACGACGATGACGACATCGGCATCCTCGGCGACCTTCTTGATGGCGACCTGACGGTTCTGCGTGGCGTAGCAGATGTCATCGCTGGGCGGATCCTGCAGGTTCGGGAATCGCTCCCGCAGAAGGCGGACGGTCTCCATGGTCTCGTCTACCGACAGAGTGGTCTGCGAGAGCCAGACGACGCGATCCGGGTCGGCGACCTCGACGCGTTCGACATCGGCCGGACCGTTGACCAGAGTGACGTGACCGGGTGCCTCGCCTGCGGTTCCCTCGACTTCTTCGTGCCCAGCGTGTCCGATGAGAAGGATCTGGTAATCGTCGCGCGCGTAGCGGACTGCTTCGCGATGGACCTTGGTGACAAGCGGGCAGGTCGCGTCGATCGCTTCGAGCCCGCGCGCCGAAGCTGCCTGGACGACGGCCGGAGATACGCCGTGCGCACTGAAGACCACGTGAGCACCTTCCGGCACCTCATCGACCTCGTCCACGAAAATTGCCCCCTGGTCCTCCAAGGTCGACACGACGTGCACATTGTGCACAATCTGTTTCCGCACATATACGGGGGCGCCGTAGTGTTCGAGCGCCTTCTCCACTGCGATCACGGCCCGATCGACACCGGCGCAGTAACCACGTGGGGCAGCGAGGAGGACCCGCTTCGGCCCCGTCGCCGGGGTATCCTTGAGCCTGCCTCGCGCGCCGGGAATCGGCGGCATGGGCAGTCTGACCGTTGTGTCGCTCACCAGACGATTCTAGGCGAGCGCGACTGGAGTCCCGGTGGGAGGCCGTACTCGATGGGCGAAGAAACAGCCGCTGGCGACGCAGCGTCGAGCGTCGAGACGCCGTGGCCGGTCGCCGTCCTCGCAACGAAGATCCGTGCGTACATCGAGCGTCTCGGCACGGCCTGGGTCGAGGGCGAAGTCACTCAGTGGGGCGTATCGGGCGGCAACGTGTACGGAAAGCTGAAGGATCTGCACGACGATGCCACCGTCGGCTTCACGATCTGGTCGTCTGTTCGCTCACGGCTGCCCGAGGACCTCAAACAGGGCGACCGGGTCATCGCGCTGGTCAAGCCGAACTACTGGCTCAAGGGCGGCACCCTCACGATGCAGGTCTTCGAGATGCGGCATGTGGGTCTCGGCGACCTCTTGGAGCGGCTCGAGCGATTGCGTCGACAGCTTGCGAGCGAAGGTCTGTTGGACGCATCGAGGAAGAAGCCGCTGCCGTTTCTTCCTCACTGCATCGGACTGGTGACAGGGAAGGACTCGGACGCAGAGAAGGACGTGCTGCGCAATGCACAGCTGCGCTGGCCGGCCGTGAAATTCCGCATCGTGCATGCAGCGGTTCAAGGAGAACGCGTCGTTTCGGAAGTGACCGAGGCACTCGCAATCCTCGATGCCGATCCCGAGGTCGACGTCATCATCGTTGCCAGGGGCGGTGGCGATTTCCAGAATCTGCTGGGATTCAGCGATGAACGCCTCGTCCGCGCCGCTGCCGCCGTCCGGACACCACTCGTCAGCGCGATCGGGCATGAGGCGGACCGTCCGATCCTCGATGACGTCGCAGACCTCCGCGCCTCCACGCCCACAGACGCTGCAAAGCGCGTGGTCCCCGATGTGGCGGAGGAGCTGCTGCGCGTGCAACAGGCGCGAACACGGCTCACCGTTCGTCTCACGCATACGCTCGGCGTTGAAACGGACCGTATTACGCAGCTGCGCAGCCGACCGGTCCTGTCATCCCCGGACTGGATCGTGACCAGTCGCGCGGAAGACCTGACCCGATACGTCTCCCGTGGCGTCGAACTCGTCACGCGAATCGTGGAGCGGGCCGAGACGCGCACGCGCGAACTGAGTGCACAGCTTCGAGCATTGTCGCCGCAGGGAACCTTGGACCGAGGGTATGCCATCGCACAGCTCGACGACGGATCCGTGCTCCGGAGCGCGACGGAGGCACCGGAAGGCTCCCCGTTCACCCTCACGCTCGCGGATGGTTCTCTCTCGGCGGCGTCTCTGGGAATCAGTCGCGCGGACGACGTCTCCCACGCGCCCAGAGAACATGCCGGCGCCGGATCGGCCTCATCCGGCTCCCAGGAGGACAAATAGAATGGTTGCTATGACCCCGACCGATTCCACGTCGACGCTCAGCTATGAGGAGGCGCGCGACGAGCTGGTCCGCGTGGTCAACGAGCTCGAACAGGGATCGTCCACCCTGGAAGAGTCGCTGGCGCTCTGGGAACGTGGCGAAGCACTTGCTCGCCGCTGCGAGGAATGGCTGATCGGGGCGAAGGCGAGACTCGAGGCGGCACGCGCCGGCGCGCTCCAGACGGACGGGTCCACGAGCGCAGAATGAGCCCCACGAAGAAGGCCCCTTCAGTCGTCGCCGAGCTCGGTCGCCCGGAGACCGCCTCCGAAACCGCTGCGCGGCGCGCGGCGAACTCCCGCGACCACCGAGAGCGCCAAACCGTCACGAATCTGATCTACGCGCTGATCGCCACGGTCGGTGTGGTCCTGATCATCGTGATGATCGTGCCACGTGCCACGCCGAGCGTTTCCAAACCGGTCGACTATGGGGCCGTCGCGGCCCAGGGTGCCGGATCGGAGCCCGATCCGCTCGTCGACCCGCGGCTGCCCGCGGGCTTCTATTCCAATTCGGCTGAGCTCCAGCAGGACACCTCGAGTGGTGTCGATGACTGGTACATCGGCCTGATCACCCCGAGCAAGCAGTTCCTCGCCGTTGTTCAGGGATTCCGTGCGAACCCGAGTTGGGTCGCCGAAGAGCTCAAGAATGTTCGGGCGACGGGGACGACGACCATCGACGGTGTCAAATGGGACGTTTACGACGCGCGCAAATCCGGTTCGGGCGACGGCAACGTCCAATACGGCCTGACGGCGACGTCGGGAGCGAGCACGTACGTTCTCTACGGCACCGCCTCCGACAGCGAATTCACAACGGTCGCGCGCTCGCTGGCGCCCGACATCATCAAGAACGGAACGCCGAAATGACGTCTCGCCCGGCCGAGGTGTGGCAGGAGCTGCTCGACGGCAACGAACGGTTCGTCGATGGCCGACCCGAACATCCACGTCAGGATGCGCAGAGCCGTCATCTACTGGCCTCCGGACAATCGCCGCGGGCGGCCATCTTCGGATGCAGCGACTCCAGGCTGGCAGCTGAGATGATCTTCGATCTCGGCCTCGGCGACGCGTTCGTCGTGCGAAACGCGGGCCAGGTCGTGTCGGACTCCGTGGTCGGATCGCTCGAGTACGCGGTCGAGGTTCTCGCGGTCCCCCTGATCGTCGTTCTGGGCCACGACAGCTGTGGGGCAGTGAGTGCCGCGATCGCCTCTCAAGCGGCGGACCCCGATCCCCTGCCCCCGCACATCGCCGCATTGATCGCGCCGATAGTGCCCGCCGTCCGGGACGTTGCCGGCGTCGCGGACGATGCGCCGATCCATCCGAGCGACATCGATCCGTCCGCCGTCGGCAAAGAGCACCTTCGTCGCACCGTCGCCGCGCTGATCGAAAACTCCGAGCTGATCGCCGCGGCCGTCGCCGACGGAGCCCTCGCGATCGTCAGCGCCAATTACCGGCTCGCCGAGGGACGCACCGTCCCCGACATGACAGTCGGCATCACCTGAACCTGCGGACCGAACTCCGCACAACGGCCGCCCGGCCCACACCCGTTCATCAGAGAGGATCACACAGTGTCGGACACTTCGTCCACCGAATACCGAATCGAACACGACACGATGGGCGAGGTCCGCGTTCCGGCGAACGCGCTGTACAGCGCCCAGACGCAACGTGCCGTGGAGAACTTCCCGATCTCCGGCAAAGGCCTGGAACCCGCCCAGCTCGCGGCGCTCGCCCGGATCAAGAAGTCGGCGGCACTCGCCAACGCGAAACTCCGCGTCATCGACCAGGACATCGCGGATGCGATTGCGGCATCGGCCGATGATGTCATCTCCGGAGAGTACGACGACCAGTTCCCGATCGACGTGTACCAGACCGGCAGCGGGACCTCGACGAACATGAACATGAACGAGGTTCTCGCGACGCTGGCGTCGCGGCGACTCGGCCGCACTGTTCACCCGAATGACCACGTCAACGCGTCGCAGTCGTCGAACGACGTTTTCCCGACCTCGGTGCACATCGCGGTCACCGGGGCGCTCATCGACGATCTGATCCCCGCGCTGGACCACCTCGCCGTCTCGCTCGAGGCGAAAGCCGAACTGTGGAAGACCGTCGTGAAGTCCGGCCGCACGCACCTGATGGATGCCACACCCGTCACCTTCGGGCAGGAGTTCTCCGGCTACGCCGCCCAGATCCGGCTCGGGATCGAACGGATCCAGTCCTCGCTTCACCGGGTCGCCGAGGTTCCGCTCGGCGGCACGGCGGTGGGTACCGGCATCAACACCCCTCTCGGCTTCCCGCAGCTCGTGATCGAGTTGCTGACCGGTGAGACCGAGCTTCCAATCACCGAGGCACGCAACCATTTCGAGGCGCAGGCGAACAGAGACGCCCTCGTAGAGGCGTCTGGAGTCCTGCGCGTGATCGCGGTGGGCCTGACGAAGATCTGCAACGACCTGCGCTGGATGGGGTCCGGACCGAACACCGGCCTCGGCGAGATCCACATCCCCGACCTGCAGCCCGGATCCTCGATCATGCCCGGAAAGGTGAACCCGGTCATCCCCGAGGCGGTCCTGATGGTCTGCTCGCGGGTGGTCGGCAATGATGCGACGATCGCCTGGAGCGGGGCTTCGGGCATCTTCGAGTTGAATGTGGCGATCCCCGTGATGGGCACAGCCCTTCTCGAATCGATCCGTCTGCTCACTGCAAGTGCGCGGCTGCTGGCCGACAAGACGGTCGACGGCCTCGAAGTCAACGTCGAACGGGCGCGGGCGCTGGCGGAGTCCTCGCCGTCGATCGTCACCCCGCTCAATCGGACGATCGGCTACGAGGCAGCCGCGAAGGTGGCCAAGAATTCGGTGGCGAAGGGTATAACAGTCCGCGAATCCGTCATCGATCTCGGTTTCGTCGAACGCGGCGAGGTCACCCTGGAACAGCTGGACAAGGCGCTCGACGTTCTCAGCATGACCCATCCGGGCTGAGGCAGGCCGGCGTGAAAGCGTCGCGCAACGCGAGCGCGGCGAGCGCGACCGGCATCCTTCATGTCGGGCGCGCTCGCCGATAGCTCGCGAGCCGAGGTCGCTAGACCAGTTCGTTCGACTCCAGTAGCTCAGTCACCAAGGCCGCGATCTCTGAACGCTCCGAGCGCGTCAGCGTCACGTGTCCGAAGAGCGGGTGGCCCTTCAGCGTCTCGATGACGGACGCGACTCCGTCATGACGACCCACCCGCAGGTTGTCGCGCTGGGCGACATCGTGGGTGAGTACGACACGTGAGTTCTGGCCGATCCGGCTGAGCACCGTGAGCAGGACGTTCCGTTCGAGCGATTGCGCCTCGTCGACGATCACGAAAGCATCGTGGAGGGAACGACCGCGGATGTGCGTGAGCGGCAGCACCTCGAGGATGCCCCGTTCGAGGACCTCTTCGATCACGTTCTCCGACACAAGTGCACCCAGGGTGTCGAATACCGCTTGGCCCCACGGCGACATCTTCTCGCCCTGGTCCCCAGGCAGGTAACCGAGCTCCTGACCGCCGACTGCATAAAGCGGCCGGAACACCATGATCTTCTTGTGCTGCTGGCGCTCGAGCACCGTCTCCAGGCCCGCGCATAGAGCGAGCGCGCTCTTTCCGGTTCCTGCACGGCCGCCCAGCGAGAGGATCCCGATCTCCGGGTCCAAGAGCATATCGATCGCGAGGCGCTGCTCAGCCGATCGGCCGTGCAGCCCGAACACCTCTCGGTCGCCGCGTACCAGTCTGAATTCGCGATCGCCCGTGACACGTCCGAGCGCAGAACCACGCTCGGAATGAACGACGAGTCCCGTGTTCCGAGGGAGCCCTTCGACCTCTTTCGTCGTCAACGTGTCGTTTTCGTACAGTTCGGAGATCTGCTCGCTGGAAAGATCCACCGTCGCCATGCCGGTCCAGCCAGAGTCCACCGCGAGCTCGGCGCGATACTCCTCGGCGGTCAGGCCGATCGATGCGGCTTTGACTCGAAGCGGCAGATCCTTGGAGACGACAGTGACGGCCAGGCCATCGTTAGCCAGGTTCTGGGCGACCGCGAGAATGCGCGTGTCATTGCTCTGAATCTGGAGGCCACTCGGCAGAACGCCGACATTGGAATGGTTCAGTTCGACTCTGAGGGATCCCCCCTCGCCCACGGGAATCGGAAAATCCAATCGCTCGTGCTTGATGCGCAGATCATCGAGGTTCCTGAGAGCCTGTCGCGCGAAATATCCGATCTCTGGATCGTTGCGCTTGCCTTCCAGCTCGCTGACCACGACGACGGGAATCACGACGGCATGCTCGGCGAACCGGAACATCGCCATCGGATCGGAAAGCAGAACCGACGTGTCGAGAACATACGTGCGCTCGGCTTGCGACAGTGCGCCATCCGTGGCACCGTTTTCCCGGTCTTCGGGATTGCTGTCGTTCCGGGGGCTCTCCGTCTCGCGAATCTGCTGACGGGCTTCTTGTGCGGCCACAACCACTCCCAACCCGTGTGCTCTGCGGCTCACGGATCTGCCAACGAGTCGGCCAGTGGGTTCCGAAACGAACTTGTGTGGCCGTCTCGACCGGGCGCCGTGCCCGATGGTTCTGACGCTACGGCAGTGCGCGAGCCGGAGCGCATCCGACACGCCCGATGAGGGACCGCCCCAACCGGGTGACAGTCAGGTCTGGATCACAGCATCGTTGCGTACGAGGTGAACGCGCTTCGCAACATCTGGATCGTCTCATCGCTGGTGCCGGCGTGCACGCTCAGTCTTACGGCCGGCCCACGCGTCGTCACGGTGATCCCGTGGTTGTGAAGGGACGCCGTCAGCAGCGTCAGCTGATCCGGGACGATCACGACGATACCTGCCCGTTCCCGTTCGTCTCGCGAGGATGAAACCTCGATTGCGAATTCGTCGGCGAGTCCGATCACGGAGTCCACGCGGTCGGCGACCGCTGCCTGGATCCGGCCCACACCGACCTCGGCGATCTCCTCAGCTGCGGCGGCGAGCCGTGCGGCCGCCGTCTGATCCGTGTTCGAGACGGTGAATGCCCGTATCGAGCGCACGGGTGCCGGGACCTGATCCCAGGACTCACCGGCGGCACCGCTGTGCCCGCTGATCACCGGGTTGAGGAAGTCGAGAGCCCGCTCGCTGAGAGCGAGGAAACCCGTTCCCCAGCCTGCCCGGCTCCACTTCTGCCCGCCGCTGGCCACAACATCCGCAACCTGGTACGGGGCATCGACGACTCCGAAACCCTGAATCGCATCCACGATCAGAAGCCGATCCCCGATCACCTGACGGATCCCCTCGATGTCCGCGACGAAGCCGGTGCGCGAATCGACGAGGCTCACCGCGACAGCCGTCGTCTGATCGGTCAGCTGCTCTCGGACCTGACCCGGCGTCACCCGCCCGTGATCCGTATTCAGCCAGCTCGCCGACAGCGAGTGCAGTGCGGTGCGGGCCCGTTCCGCCGCGAACGTGACCGCGGGGAATTCGCCGGGCGACAGCAGGACCTCGCCGGCGAGCCCGAACATCGCCTGCATCAGCCCTGTACTGGCGTTCGGCTGGAACACGATCTGGTCGTCGGGGAATCCCGTCACCGCGGCGAGCGCGGCGCGCATCCGCGCTTCTTCCCGGAAAAGCAGGTCGAACGAGCCGAAGCGAGCACGGCTCAGCACTTCGGTCTGTGCTTGGATCTCGGCGACCACGGTCTGCGACAGCGGACCGACGCGGCCGTAGTCCAAGTAACCCGGGTCCTCGCCGAATCCGGCGCGGAACTCCTCAATCGTCGTCATGTCGGAGCTTTTCTCTTCCGTTTTCTCGTCCCTTTGGGAGCAGCTTCACTTCAGGCACAGCTTCTCTTCGGACGGACAGGAGCGACCCGGCCTAACCGCCGAATCGCCGCTGACGTCGAGAATAGTCGCGCACGGCTCTCAGAAAGTCGATCTCGCGGAGGTCCGGGCCAAGCGCCTCCACGAAATAGAACTCGCTGTGTGCGCTCTGCCACAGCATGAAATCGCTTAGGCGCTGTTCTCCGGAGGTCCGGATGACGAGGTCCGGGTCGGGCTGGCCGCCGGTGTAGAGGTGTTCGCCGATCAGCTCCGGTGTCAGAAGGTCGGCCAGGGTCTCCAGGCTGCCACCCTGTGCATGGTGTGCGGCCACGATACTGCGCATCGCATCCGTGATCTCTTTGCGACCGCCATAACCGACCGCGAGGTTGACGTGAAGGCCGGTGTGCTCGCGGGTCCTCTCCTCGGCGTCCGTCAGGGCTTCGACGAGCTGTGGGGGCAGGCCATCCTGCTGTCCGACGTGTTTGACGCGCCAGTCGCGGAAGCGCGAGAGGTCGCCCGCCAGCTGGGCGATGATCTCGATCAGGTCGTTCAGTTCATCGGTCGGCCGATTCGAGAGGTTATCGGAAGACAGCAGATACAGCGTGACGACCTTCACATCGAGCGCGTCGCACCATTCGAGGAATTCGCGCATCTTCGCCGCGCCCGCACGGTGTCCGTGGGCGACAGTCTGCAGTCCGAGCTGTCTGGCCCACCTGCGATTGCCATCGATGATCATGGCAACATGCTGAGGTACGGTGGCGCCCTCGAGATCCCGACGAAGGCGCTTCTGGTAGAGCCGGTAGAGAAAGCCCTGTCCTGCCGGAAGCTGGCGCCTGTTCACACGGATACGTTAGTCCACGTCTCCATGCGGCGGGTTACCGTCGGACGGTCGGCGACCTGGATCCAGGGTGGCCCGGCCAGGCCTTCCCTCGAGCGGTCTCTGTGCCGTGTCGTCCGCCTCCGCGGCTGCGGCCGCCTGCTCGGCGTCCAGCTGTTCCGCGATCTGCGCACGATAGTTGACGCGACGGATCCGTCGAACCATGTCGATGATCAGGAAGACGGCGACGAGCGCGACGAGTGCGATCGCTGCGAACCCGACCGGTCCGGGTGTGACGTCGTTCGGATTGACGCTCGGCACCGGAGTCGGCGTGGGCGTTGCCGCGACGACGACCGCCGCCACATGCGTCAGCACAGGGATCAACTTTCGTCCTCGACCCCGGCGAACAGATCGGTTTCGGGCATTTCGGTGTCCACCTTCGAATCGATGAGCTGATAGTCCTCGTACGGCCAGACGCGCTGCTGGATGTGGTGCGGCCAGAAGAAGAAGGCGCTGTCGGGGGCGACTTGGCTCTCGTGCGCTTTCAACGCCGCATCGCGCACGCCGAAGAACTCACCGACGGGGACCTGAGTTGTCGCGACGTGGGGCTCGTCGCGCAGCCAGTGACGCATTTCGCTGAGCCGCTCGATCAAAGGCGAATCGGGATCCTCGGCGAGCAGCGCCTCGTGCAGCGTCGTCATCCGTCTGGCATTGAAGGTGCGGTCGTAGTAGAGCTTGGAGACCTGCCATGGCTCGCCCTCTTCGGGGTACCTCGACCCGTCTCCTGCAGCATGATATGCCGCGACACCGATCACGTTGCTGCGGATGTGGTCCGGGTGGGGATATCCGCCGTTCTCGTCGTACGTGAGGATGACGTGGGGCCGGAACTCGCGCACCACACGCACAAGGGTGCCTGTCTCGATCTCGGCCGCGATGTCCGCGAAGGAGTTGAGCGGAACCGTACCGTCCTCTCGGGCCATCCCCGAGTCCACGTAACCGAGCCATCGGTGCTGCACGCCGAGAACGGCCTGCGCAGCCTCCATCTCCTTGCGACGGAGGCCCGCCATGTCCCGACGAGCCATCGGCGAACGCGAAAGCTTGTCGTTCAGCACGTCGCCCCGCTCACCGCCGGTACAGCTGACCACCATCACGTCTACGCCGATGCTCCTGTAGTACGCGTACGTCGCCGCACCCTTGCTCGACTCGTCGTCGGGGTGCGCGTGCACCGCCATCAATCGCAGTGTCACCAGCCGGTCACCGTATTTCCACCGTCGTTTCTCGTGAGGAATTTTTCCCAGGAATATCTCCTAGGCTTAGGCGTCAAGCCTAATCGTTTGGGCAGCACTCATCGTGAACGGAGCTTCGGTGCGCGAGAACCAGGCCGGCGGCAAGCTCGCTGACGATCGGCGGCCGGACGGTGCGTTCGAGGATGCGGGCGATGCCCCGACTCACAGCGAACTCACCGCCGAGGAAGTCGTCGAAGCGAACCCCGAGCTGCGCTCGCGCTACGGCCACGCGGCGCCGCGGCGGCTGAAGGAGCGCTGGTGGCTTGCGATCGGAGCCGCTGCGGTTCTGGTGATCTTCGCGCTCTGGGCCGCGTGGGCCGGTTGGATCCCTACCGGTTCCGCACCGCCGCTCACCACGACGAGCGGCGCAGCCAACGTGATGGGCGCCCACGATCTGCAACTCACCTACTCGGTCGAAACGAACCCCGGCAACACGGTCGCCTGTGCGCTGGAAGCCGTCGACACCGAATTCACGATCGTCGGCTGGAAGGTCGTCGTCCACAAGGTGGAGAAACGGGATACGGCGTACACCGTCAATATCAGGACGACCCACAAGAGTGCGACCGGCGATATTTCTGAATGCTGGCTGCCGACCGTCAAATAGCCTGTCAAATGGCCTGAGCTACAGCGGAAAACCGTCGCTGACCCCAACGAAGTCGGTCGCGCGGACTGAAGAAACGATTGATTTCCGAGTAAACTCTGTCCTAGGATCTCTTGGATACGCCCTGGCGAAACGTCGGGGCGTTGATTTTATCCCCGCGCAGCGAAACGCCGCGCACCCGCCCACCACAGCGCAAAGGAGTTCAGCATGTCCCAGGAGACTCAGGTTACGTTCCTGACCCAGGATGCCTACGACCGTCTGGCCGGCGAGCTGCACGAACTCAGCACGAACGGCCGCACCGAGATTGCGAAACGCATCGAGGTCGCGCGCGAAGAGGGCGACCTGAAGGAGAACGGCGGCTACCACGCCGCGAAAGAGGAGCAGGGAAAGATCGAGGCCCGGATCGTTCAGCTGACGCAGCTTCTGCGCGACGCGACGGTCAGCGAAGCGCCGGTCAGCCACGGCGTCGTCGAGTCCGGCACGGTCATCCGGGCCATCATCGCGGGCGACGAGAGCCTCTTCCTCATCGGAAACCGCGAGATCGCGGCCGGCGGGGACCTTTCGGTCTACAGCGAGCAGAGCCCGCTGGGCTCAGCTATTCTCGGGCTCAAGGTCGGCGAGAGCACCACTTACACCGCCCCGAACGGCAAAGAGATCACGGTCAAGATCGTCGACGTCGAGACTTATCGCGGCTGACGAGCCCCGGCCGCTCTGCCGCCGCCTTACTGGCGTCGCTCGACGATCGGATCGTAGCCCGCGGCGCGAAGCACCTCGACTACTTCACGGCAGTGCTCTGATCCGCGTGTCTCGACGCTGATGTCCAGTTCGACCTGTGTGATCTGAAGATCGTGCCCGTGCCTCGTGTGCAGCACCTCGACGACATTCGCGTTAACCCCGGCGAGCAGCTCCGAGATGCGAGCGAGTTGACCCGGGCGGTCCGGGAGCATGATCTTGAGTTTCAGGTAGCGGTCCGATGCGGCGAGTCCGTAGCTGATCACCCGCTGCATGAGCATGGGATCGATGTTTCCGCCGGACAGGATCGCCACTGTCGGCCCTTCGGCATGGATCCTGCCGGAGAGAATCGCCGCGACCGAGACGGCGCCTGCGGGCTCGACCACGAGCTTCGCCCGCTCGAGCAGCATCAGCAGACCGCGTGCGGTGTCATCGTCACTTACCGTCAGAACCTCGTCGACGACATCGCGGATGATCTCGAAGTTCAGGATGCCGGGTTTGCTGACGGCGATGCCGTCGGCGATCGTGGGCATCAGGCGGATCTCACTGGGCTCGCCGGCCGCGAGCGACGGCGGATACGATGCGGCGTTCTCCGCCTGGACCCCGATCACACGGATCTCGCGACCCTGCTGGGCGGCCTTCTGCTTGACCGCGCTGGCGACGCCCGCGATCAGCCCGCCTCCGCCGATCGGAACGATGATCGTCCCGACGTCCGGGACCTGATCCAGGATTTCGAGACCGAGGGTTCCCTGCCCGGTGATGATGTCCGGGTGATCGAACGGCGGAATGAACACCGCCCCCGTCTCGACTGCGAACTCGGCGGCGGCGCGCAACGGCTCGTCGACCGAGCTTCCGCGGAGGACGACCTCGGCACCGTAGTGGCGTGTCGCCTGAAGTTTCGGAAGAGCGACCCCTTCCGGCATGAAGATCGTCGACCGGATGCCCAGCTCGCGGGCTGCGAAAGCTACACCTTGAGCGTGATTGCCGGCAGACGCGGCCACCACGCCGCGAGCCTTCTCTTCGTCGCTCAGCTGCATGAGCCGGTTGTACGCACCGCGGATCTTGTACGAGCCGGTGCGCTGCAGGTTCTCGCATTTCAGGTAGACGGGGACGCCGAGCACCTCGCCGAGCTGCCGTGAACTCTCCATGGGCGTGACATCCGCCACCCGGGAGACCAGTGTCCGCGCAGCTTCGATCTGCTCGAGGGCGGGACCGGCGAAAGAGGTGCCGAGTAACGGGATCTGGGTGGCCACGCACTCAGTCTATTGGGGCCGGCTATCAAGGTCGCCCGGATGGGTCTTCGCCGCCGTCGGGATTGCCCTGTGCTTCGCTTCCCCGATCCCGCCACACGGTTCGAGATACGCGGGTCGGCCGGGATATCCGCGGCTGCCGGGGAACCATCTGCCAGAGCGGTGAGCGCAACGGCGGCCCGGAGTCCGAGAACGAATCGTCGCCGCTCGCTCGCCAGCCACCGCGGGCGATGAACTGGACCATCACATTGGTCACGGCGGCGAGCGGGACGGCGAACAGGGCGCCTGCGATTCCAGCCAGGAACGTCCCCGCCGCCACCACGAGGACGACGGCCAGCGGATGCACCTTGACCGCGGAGCCCATGATCAGCGGCTGGAGCACATGGCCCTCGATCTGCTGCACCGCCAATACGACGCCCAGCATGATGAGTGCCGCGACCCAGCCGTTGAAGACGAGCGCGACGAACACGGCCAGCGCACCGGTGAGAACAGCACCGACGATGGGAATGAACGATCCGAGCAGTACGAGGACGCCGATCGGCGCGATGAGCGGCAGGCCGAGGATGAAGGCGCCGAGCGAGATGCCGACCGCGTCGATGAAAGCGACGAGGATCTGCACCCTCACGAAGTTGCGCAGCGTCGTCCATCCCGCTTTGCCTGCGCCGTCGACCGCGGCGCGAGAAGGGCGAGGAAAGACGCGCACGATCCAGCCCCAGATGCCTTTACCGTCGATCAGGATGAAGAGCGTGCTGAACAACGCCAGCACCAGACCGGCCAGAAGATGGCCGACAGTGGTCCCGACCGAAAGCGCGCCGGAGACGAACGACCGACTGTCCTGTTGTAACCAGGAGCGCAAACCTGACAGATAATCGTCGATCTGACCGCGCGTGAGCTGAAGCGGTCCCGCGGAGAGCCAGTCGCGGAAGCCGTACACTGCGCCCACGGTCTCGCGGCGCAGATCGGTGAATTCTCGGCCCACCTGGAATACCGCGAGGAAGAGGAGTCCCGCGACCGCGAGCAACAAGGTGAGCATCGCGGCCACGACCGAGAGCCATCGCGGCCAGCCGTGACGTCTGAGGTACTGCTCGTACGGGACGAGCAGCGCCGCCAGCAGGACCGAGATCAGCACGGGGATCACGATCAGCCGCAATTCGATGATCAGGAAGATCGATGCCGCGATGACGGCCCCGATCACGAGTAGCCGCCAAGACCAGGCACCCGCGATCACGAGACCGCGCGGAAGGGACCCCTCGACCTTCGAGTTCTCTCGAGTCCTGGGCCGCAGACCGCCTCGGCGTTGCACGCCTGCCCGCGAGGCGTCTTTCCGTCTGCGCTCAGCACCCCCCGAGTCGGCCATGGCCCAATTCTAGGGGGACGCTGTGCGGTCGGTGAGGATGAGATTCCCAGTCTGAGCAGGGTGATATATCGGTTCGATCGCACCTGAACACACGGATCGGAAATCCCATCGAAGCGGCAAACGGTCGCCGCAGCACGGATCCATCACGCCGTCGTGACCGTGACCGGCGCTCCCGTGAACTGGACGTTCACCCGATCTCCCGCAACGGCATTCTCCCTTGCCGCGTGCTGAACGGACAGCACAGTGTCGTCAGCCAGACGCACGAACGTCCTTCGCAAGGAACCGAGGAAGCTGCTCGCCACCACGACCGCCGGGATCCCGTTCTCGGCAAGGCGAAGATCCTCCGGCCGCACGAAAACGCGCACGGGCCCGTCAGGTGTCGACGGATCGACGAGCGGCAGACGCTGGCCGAAGACCGTGACCGCCGAACTGGCGACGACGCCGTCGACACGGTTGCTCAGTCCGACGAACTCGGCGACGAACGGGGTGGCGGGCGACCGGTACAGCTCCTCAGGCGTGCCGATCTGTTCGATGAACCCGTCGCGCATGACGGCGACCCGGTCGGCGATCGCGAGCGCCTCTTCCTGATCGTGCGTCACGAACAGCGTCGTGATCCCGAGTTCCGATTGGATCTTCCTGATCTCCTCGCGCAGCTGAACGCGCACCTTCGCGTCGAGCGCCGACAGAGGCTCGTCGAGCAGGAGCACCCGTGGACGCGTCACGAGCGCCCGCGCGAGAGCGACCCGCTGCTGCTGTCCACCGGAGAGCTGATGGGCATAACGTGCGCCGAGATGACCGAGCCCCACGAGGTCGAGTGCCTCTGCCGAGCGACGGCGACGGCTGTCCGGCGGAATCCGGCGCATCTCCAGGCCGAACTCCACGTTCTGAGCGACCGTCATGTGCGGGAACAGCGAGTACGACTGGAACACCATGCCGATGTCGCGCTTGTTGACCGGCACGTCGGCGACGTCCTCGTCGTTGATCAGGATGGACCCGCCATCGATCCTCTCGAGCCCCGAGAGAGCCCGCAGCGCTGTCGTCTTGCCGCATCCGGAAGGGCCGAGGAGCGCGATGAATTCTCCCGGCGCCATCTGAAGGTTGATGCCGCCGAGGGCACGCTGCCCGGCGAACTCCTTCACCACGTCGACGAGCTCGACGCTGGCACCCTCCTGGATCGTGATCGGAAGGGTCTGAGTGGTTGTCATGGTGTTCTCCTCTTGCGGCCGATCGATCCCACGCGCCCGATCACCAGCAGCAGCACGAAGACGAGCAGCAGTGCGCACACTGTGAAGATGGCTGCGACGTAGGGATCGGTTTGCTGGACCAGTTGCAGTGCGGTCTGGAACGTCGTCCGGTCGAGGAACGACGCGATGGTGAACTCCCCCAGCACCACGGCGATGGTGATGAAGATCGCCGACGCGATGCCCCGCCGCAGGTTCGGGAGGACGATACGGCCGATGACGCTGCCCCAGCCTGCACCCAGCGAGCGGCTCGCCTCGGTGAGCGTGACGATGTCGAACGCGGCCAGATTGACCGAGATCGGACGGAAGGCGTACGGCAGCACGATGATCCCGATCGCGAATGCTAGGGTCCATGCCGAACTGCCGAAGATGTGGGCGACGACCGAGTAGACGGGAACGAACCCGACCACCAGGACGACGACCGGAACGGTGATCGGGAGCAGGCAGACGAACTCGAGCACGCGCCGGAACCTCGGATACCTGAGCTCGACCAGGATCATCGTCGGCAGGAGGATCCCGAGGATCAGCACCAGCGTGACGACGCAGATCAGGAGCGAGTTGCCGAGTCCCTGCCAGAGGACACTGTATGTCGAAGCGTTCGCCGGCGCGAAGATCGCCGCGTAGTGGGTGAATCCGAGACCGGAATCGACCCCCTGGCGAAACGTGAACTCGACGAGCGAGGCGATCGGGATCAGGAAGACCACGCTGAAGACGATCAGGATGATCCTTCGGGTCGCGACCCCGGGGGCGGCGCCGAAACGAGGTGAGCGCCTCCGCCGTGGCGCGGCCTTCCGTTCTTCTTGCCCTGAGACCGCGGGAGACTCTGTGGTCATCCCCCTGGCGGCAGTGACGCTCATCGTTCCCACCTCGAGGCGCGCCGTTGAAGCGCCGAGTAGGCGATCATCACCACGACCATGACGGCCAGCATTCCGAGGGCGAGGACGCCCGCCGTATTGGCGACACCCACGACGGTTTCGCTGGTGAGTTCCTGTTTGATCGCCAACGGGACGATGCCGCCCTGCGAGATCAGCGCCGCAGCCGTCGCATAGGACGAGAATCCATTCGCGAAGAGCAGGATCAGGCAGCCCCAGAAGGCCGGCGCGAGGATTGGCATCCCGATACGGCGCCAATACGTGAAGCGGGTCCCGCCCAGAGTCGCGGCCGCTTCGCCCCACTGCGGTTTCAGCCGCGCCATCGCCGGCATGAAGGTGAGGACCATCAAAGGCACCTGGAAGTAGACATACGGGAACAGCAGACCGGGAACGCTGTACAGCAACGGACCGTTCGCGTTGAGATTGAGGCCGAACGTGCTCTGGAGCCAGGTCGTGACGAGGCCCTGAAGACCGATCGTCGCGATGAAGGCGAATGCGAGCATCACGCCTCCGAACTGAGCGAGCACGCTGCTGGCCGAGTCGATCGTCGTCCTGATCCAGCCCTCGGGATCGATGCCGAGGAGTGCGTAGCAGACGATCGCGCCGAGCACGGCGCCGATGATCGCGCTACCGGCGCTCACGCCGAACGAGGCGACGAAGTAGTTGATGATGTTGGGGTCGGCGAAGGCTTTCAGATTGGCGAAGGTGAACTTCCCCTGCTCATTGAAGAAACCGCTCGCGACCGCCACAACGGCGGGTATGGCCAGGAAGATCAGCACGTACGCTGCGAAGGGCGTCAGCCCCAGCCACGCGAACCCGGGGCGCCGGGAGCGAGTGCTCCCGGCGCCGCGGATCGCGGTGGTCGTCGCAGATGTCTCTGCAATTGTCACCATGAGATGGCCGGTGTCCTTAGCCGACTGCGCTCGACCAGCCCGCGGTCAGAGCCGTCGCGGCTGTCGCGGCCTGAGTCGCAGACAGCTGCACGAAGCCCTTCGGCGGAACGCCGACCTTCTTGAGCGTCTTCTCGTTGACCGTCTTGTTCGCGATCATCGCCTGAAGCGTGGCCGGGTAGGCGCCCGATGCCAGGTACAGGTTCTGGACGGTCGGGCTGTAGATCCACTCTTCCCACAGGCGCGCGGCCGCAGGGTCCGGAGCGGTCTTGCTGATGGCCTGGTTGTAGTAGCTGCCGAGCGCCTTTCCAGGAAGGACGACAGTCTTCCAGTTCGGGTTGCCCGCCGAGCCGCCTTCAGGTCCCCACGCCAGGTTGTTGTAGCTCCACTGGATGACCACAGGGGTCTCACCGGAGTTGACGGTCGCCTGCGTCGGAAGAACGTTCAGGTAGTTTCCCGCCTTGTCGAGCTTGCCGAACCAGTCGATTCCGGGCTGGATGTTGTTGGCCGAGCCGCCGCTGTCGAGGGCCGCGAGGTAGACAGCGCTCGCCGCCTCGTTCGCCTGCGTCGGGTCGCCCTTGATGGCCACCTTGTTCTTGAACTCGGGCTTGAGCAGGTCGCTCAGCGTCTTCGGCGGCGTCTTGATGACGCTGGAGTCGTAACCGATGGACATGAGGCCGGTGTAGTCGTAGTACCACTTGCCGTCGGCTGCCTTGTAGTTCGACGGGATGCTCTTCCAGTCCTGCACCTTGTAAGGGGCGACGAGGTCGAGGTTCTGATCGAGGACGGCCGTTCCGATGTCGAACACGTCGGGCGCGGTGTTCTGGCCGACCTGCGCCTTCGCCGCGGCGACCTCGTCGGCACTGGAGCCGTTCGGGTTGGCAGAGTTGATCTTGATCTTCGGATACTTCTTCTCGAAGCCGGCGATGATCTTGCCGTAGTTCGCCCAGGTCGGCGGAAGGGTGATGACGTTCAGCTGACCTTCGGCATCGGCGGCCTTGACAAGCCCGGCCATCCCACCGAATGCAGCAGCACTGGTCGCGGTCGCCGCGTCGACTTTCTTCGACTGGCTCGCGTTCGCATCAGCGTCGGCCGACGTCGCCGTGCATCCGGTCAGAGCGACCGCAGCAAGTGCGATTATCGACAAACCGACGATCTTGCGGTTCTTGGACAAGGTTCTCCTCCTGGAGCGCCTCCGGCCGCCCGCGCTGTGTGCGGACTGTCGACACCGGAGGATCGTTCTGAGGGCATCCTGAAGCTTCCTCATGACACGTGGCCGCGATACCGGTAAACGGCTCCTGAACGATTACCGTCGTTTTCACCATGGCCTCCAGGTCTGCCCCGATCGGATACGCGCCCCGTAGCCGCTTCGGAGGATCGATTCCTGTGCGCAATCAGGGCGATTCCGGTGCATCGCGCTGGGAATCGCGGTGTCGGTGGAGACCGGTAATGTCTGTGACGTGAGTCGTAGGGAACGAGTATCCGGGGCACAGGCGAGGCGTATTGCGCTCGCCGCGCAGGGGTTCGGCCGGCCTCGTCCGGAAACTGTCGGTGCACGCCAGCTGAACGCCGTCATCGACAGGGTCCGGCTCCTGCAGATCGACTCTGTCAACGTGTTCGAGCGCAGCCACTACCTCCCGGTGTTCGCGCGCCTCGGGTCATATGACAAGTCCCTTCTCGACAAACTGACCCTCTCCGCGCGCGGACCCTACCTGGAGTACTGGGCGCACGAGGCCGCCTTCCTCCGGCGGGAGGACTGGCCCCTGTTCCGCTGGCGGATGGATTTCTTCCGCGATCGATTCGGACGCGATCCCCAAGGCTGGACTGCTCAGAACCAGGGCATGCTCGAATGGCTGAGGCGCGAGCTGGCCGACAAGGGCCCCTTGGTGGCCAGTGAGATCGAGCACGACGCGAATCGGCGCACGGGACCGTGGTGGGGGTGGTCCGACGTCAAACGGGGTCTCGAGGTGCTTTTCGATTTCGGAGAGGTCACCACCGCCGGAAGGTCGCGCTTCCAGCGTCGTTACACCCTTATCGAGACCGGTCTCACCCCGGAGATCAGAGATCGACAGGTATCGCCGCATGACGCCGTGCGCGAGCTGATTCGTCGCTCCGCTGTCGCCCACGGCATCGGAACGGCGTCCGACTTCGCCGACTACTACCGGATCAAGTCCGCTGCAGCGATGCCCGCGATCCGCGATCTGGAGGACGCAGGCGAACTCATTCCGGTCGAGGTCGAGGGCTGGGACAAGGGCGGGAAGCCCGTGCAGACGTGGCTGCATAAGTCGGCACGGGTGCCGCGCAGGATCGACGCGACTGCGCTTCTGTCGCCGTTCGACCCGATGGTGTGGTTTCGCGACCGCACACATCGGATATTCGATTTCCACTACCGGATCGAGATCTACACACCTCAGCCCAAACGCGTCTTCGGATACTACGTGCTCCCGCTCCTCATCGACGATCGGATAGTCGGCCGTCTCGACCTGAAAAGCGATCGGAAGACCGGCGTCCTCAGAGTTCAGGCGGCCTGGATCGAGGAGGGCGCGCCCCGCGACACGGCGGAACGAGCGGCCGGCCTTCTGCTCGAGACCGCGGCCTGGCAAGGGCTCGGAGACGTGGTCGTCAACGAGCGGGGAAATCTCGCGCCAGAGCTGGGTGCCGCGTTGACCGCCGAGGCGCTGACGGCCTGAGGGCACTCACGGTCCGCGGACGCCGGCAGCTGGAGAACCAGCGGCCTGAGAACCATGGCCTGTTAGAACGAGCCGCCCATCTTCTGAAGGCGTTCGATGCGGTCCTCGATCGGCGGGTGGGTGCTGAAGAGCCGGCCCATCAGACTCGGCTTGAGGGGGTTCGAAATCCACAAGTGCGACATCGACGAATTCTGGCGTTTCAGCGGTTGCCCATAGGTTTCGAGCTTGCCGAGCGCGCTCGCGAGAGCCTCCGGATTGCGAGTCGTCATCGCACTCGTCGCGTCTGCCAAGTACTCGCGCTGACGCGAAACGGCCAGCTGCACCATCGATGCGACCAGCGGCGCCACGATGATCGCGACCAGACCGACCACCAGGATGATCGGATTCCCGCCACCGCCGCCGCCGTTGTTGTTGTTTCCGCGGCCGCCGCCCATCCCGCCGAAGAGGGTCATCCGAAGGAAGATGTCAGCGAGGAATCCGATGGCGACCACCAAGCCGAAGACGATCATCGAGACCCGGATGTCGTAGTTTCGGACGTGGCCCATCTCGTGGGCCATGACCGCCTCGAGCTCCTGATCGTTCATCAGACCGATGAGCCCCGTCGTGGCGGCTACTACGGCATGCTGCGGATCGCGACCCGTGGCGAATGCGTTCGGCGCCGGATCGTTGACGATGTAGACCTTCGGCATCGGCGTGCCGGTCGCGATGGACAAGTTCTCGACCACGTTCCATAACCGCGGATTATCCGACTTCTGGATCTCGACCGCCCCGGACATCGCGACCGCCTGTCCACTGGCCGCGAAGTACTGGAACCCTGCGTACAGGACGGCGATCACGATCACCGCGATGAAGATCCCGTAGCTGCTTCCGCCCCAGATGTAGTTCGCAAGCCACCCGAGCGCACCGATGATCACCAAAAACAGCACGACGATAAAGACGGTATTCCGCTTATTGCGTGCTATCGCCCGGTACATCGGTTCTCTCTAAATGACTGTGAAAGGGAGTGATCCGCGAAACGGCTCGTGCCGGCGATCAGAACTGGACGCGCGGCGGCTCGGCGACAGCCGCGAGATCGGCGACCTCGAAGAAGTCGCGATCCGCAAAGCCCAGCCTGCGCGCGTAGATGTTGTTGGGGAACACTTTGATCTTGGTGTTGAACTCGCGCACGCCGCCGTTGTAGAAACGCCGCGCCGCCTGGATCTTGTCCTCTGTGTCGACGAGATCGGCCTGGAGTCTCAAGAAGTTCTGACTTGCTTGCAGCTGCGGGTAAGCCTCGGCAACTGCGAAGATGCTCTTCAAGGCCGTCTGCATGTGGTTCTCGGCGACGGATGCGTCGCCCGGACCCTGAGCGGAGAGCGTCTCCGCCCGCGCCTTGGTCACCGATTCGAAGACGCCGCGCTCATGGGCCGCATAGCCCTTGACGGTCTCGATCAAGTTGGGGATCAGGTCGGCTCGACGTTTGAGCTGGACGGTGATGTCGCTCCACGCCTCGTCGACGCGGACGTTCAGCGTCACCAGGGAGTTGTACGTCGCCCACAGGTAGATCCCGATGATCGCCGCTATGACCACGACGATGATGAGCACAACGAGCCAAAGCATGGCAGCAACTCCTCAATCAAAACCGGGCAGAATGTCCCGTGCTGATCATCTTATCGGCGACATACCACACGTCCATGGGCTTCCCATGACTCTCCAAGCAACCCAATGGCGGCTGGTCAGGCTCGACAGGGCGCCGCGGGCGGATCCAGTGGACGAGCCGGTACGGCGCGCTATTCTCGGGACGTGGACGGGGACGAATTGCCGGTCAGAGACGATCCTGCGGAGGATTCCGTCGCCGACGAGGCCCACGTCACCAACGCGATCGGCAAGACGGGCGAGCCGAAGCCATCGAATGCCAGGCGGGGACGCGGCCGCCCGAGGCTCGGCGACCGCGCGCACAACGCTTCCGCCCGCGGTCTCATCCTGAAGGCAGCCGCCGCCGAGTTCGCGGAACGCGGTTACGACGCGGCTTCGCTCCGCGCGATCGCCCGGCGGGCGGAAGTCGACTCGGCGCTCGTCCACCACTACTTCGACGACAAGGCCGACCTCTTCGCCGAGACAGTCGCGGCTCCCCTGCGGCCCGATCGTGCGGTCGCAGCAATCTTGAGCGGACCACCGGATGAATTCGGCGCGAAGATCGTCCGTTACGTTCTCGAGCAGGCCGAGCTCCCCGGTTCGAAGGCGCGCATCGCGGCGCTGCTTCGTACCGCGATCGGGACGAGCGCCGCCTCACGCATGCTCAAGCAGTTCCTGATCCGGGAGGTCTTCCGGAGGCTGACGGCGACGATCGACACAGAGGACGCGGAGCTTCGGGCGGCGCTCGCGGCCTCGCAGATCATCGGCATGATGACGGCCCGCTTCCTTCTCGAACTGGAGCCGCTCGCAAGCGCGCCCGTCGACGAGGTAGTGGAACGGATCGGACCGGTGATCCAGTGGCATCTCCGCGGATACCACCCTTGACTTGAACCCTGTTGTGCC
>FSXL01000554.1_pt1 | contig 41129 bp, 38 predicted proteins | sample 1638241 | NCBI WGS metagenome assembly FSXL01 (sample SAMEA3914788, study PRJEB12502) | metagenome | biome: forest; material: soil | place: Canada | collected 2011-07-03 | depth 0.1 m | reverse complement strand
CTTCTCTGCCACCCTCGACAACGGGGTCGACAAGCTCGTCCGCCGCTTCCTGTCGAACGAGGTCCTGCACTCGGTCGACGAGGCGAACTCTCCCGTCGCCGCGATGACCCACCACGTCTTCGAGGTTTCCGGAGCCGACGCCAAGCGCGACCTCGTGACGAAGCTCGCCTCGGGACGCGGGCGCCGCATCTTGTTCATGCGCACCAAGCACCACGCCAAGAAGCTCGCCCGTCAGTTGACGGATTCCGGCATCCCGGCCGTCGACCTTCACGGCAATCTCTCGCAGGTGCAGCGCGACCGCAACCTGGCGGCATTCGCCGCGGGTGAGGTGCGTGTGCTCGTGGCAACGGATGTCGCGGCTCGCGGTGTGCACGTCGACGACATCGAGCTGGTCATCCACGTCGATCCGCCGGCCGAGCACAAGGCCTACCTGCACCGCTCCGGGCGTACCGCCCGCGCGGGCGCCGAGGGCGATGTCGTCACCCTCGTCCTTCCCGAGCAGCGCAAAGACACCGCCATCCTGTTGCGCAAGGCCGGCATCAGCGTGACGCCGCAGCAGGTCGACGCGTCGGCCGCCGCCGTGTCCGCTCTCGTCGGCGAAGTCGCCGCTTTCGTCACGCCGTCGCCGCGGGACGCCGCTCCGCAGCGCGGTCAGTCGCAGGGCGGCCGCTCCACGGGCGCCAACGCGCAGCGGAAGCGCTCGAATCGTGACGGCCGTGGCCAGGGCCAATCGCGTGGCGGCAGCAGTGGCGGTCGCGGCCAATCGACCGAGAACCCGAACAGGGGTACCTCTGCGGGCAATCCGCGCGGCGCCGGCAACGGCAACCCGCGCGGGGCAGGCGCCGGTTCAGGCAATTCACGCGGCGCCGGCACGGCCAATGGCAACCCGCGGAATTCGGGCTCCGGCAACGGCGCCTCGCGCACCGCGGGCGCCGGCACCCAGGGCGCCCGTTCCGGCGGTCTCCGCGTTGGCGGCCTCGTCGGCTTCAGCTCCGGCGCCTCCGGCTCGGGCCGCCGTCGCGGCCGCTAACCCAACCGCCAACTCCGTGAGGGGCGGCAAATCGCCCTCTTTTTGCCAAAAAAGGGGCGATTTGCCGCCCCTCGGGGTTGGTACGAGCTAGAAGAGGCGACCTACCGAGGCTATGGCGGCTCGCAGGAGTGCTCCGCGACCGCCCTCCATCTCGGCGGCGACCGCGTCGGACACCGCTTCGATGGGCGTCATCCAGGTGAGCTCGAGCGCGTCCTGCCGTGGCTCGCAGGTTCCGGTCACGGGAACGACATAGGCGAGCGCCACAGCGTGCTGGCGATCGTCGGTGAATTGCGCGCCGGGAAACGGGAAGTACTCCGCGACGGAGAACGGCACGGGACTCGCGGGCAGCAAGGGAAAGGCCATCGGGCCGAGATCTTTCTCGAGATGACGGAAGAGCGCCTCGCGCAGGCTCTCGCCGAACAGCACGCGACCCGACACCAGCGTGCGCGTGATGTCCCCGTCCGCGTTCGCGCGGAGCAGGATGCCGACCTCGGTGACCTGGCCGAGGCCATCCACCCGCACCGGCACCGCCTCGACGTACAGAAGGGGCAGACGGCGACGCGCGTTTGCCAGCTCGTCGTCCGAGAGCCAGCCGGAATCCGGGTCGGGGGTGCCTACGGAACTCATGCTCCATTCTTACGCACGACCACGCTCTGGCCGCCGCGGCTGACGTAGCGTTGGAAAAATGAAGCTCGATTCCTCGGCCACGATCTGGTCGTCGCCCGAGAGCGAACGCGCGGGTCGGCCGCTGCTCGTGCTGTTGCACGGCTACGGCTCCCACGAGGGCGACCTGTTCCAGCTCTCCCCCCGGCTTCCGCTCGGATCCGTCGTGGCGTCGGTCCGTGCGCCGATCTCGGAGAACGGCGGATGGGCGTGGTATCCGCTCCAGGGGCGGCTCGGCGTCGACCCGAGCACGACGGAGGCGAACGCCGCCGCGGATGCGCTCCTCGACTGGCTCGACACCCTCCAGTACGCGAGCGTCAGCCTGCTCGGCTTTTCGCAGGGCGCCGCCGTGTCCCTCCAGGCCATGCGCCGAGCGCCCACCCGGTTCACGTCGGTGGTGGCGCTGTCGGGTTGCGTCGTGGACGGCGACGAAGCGGGCGACACGGAGCTCGCGACGCTGCGACCCCCGGTCTTCTGGGGACGCGGCACCCACGACATGCGGCTGCCGGACTCGCGGATCGAGGCGACGGATGCCTGGCTGCCGCAGCACTCCACCCCGACGGTGCGCATCTATGAGGACCTCGGGCACGCGATCTCCTCGGACGAACTCACCGACATTTCCGCGTTCCTCCGCGCGAACTGATCTTCCCGCCCTGCACATGACGGGGGTAACCGGCAGGATTGGGGGATGAGCAGCGTGCTCGATCGTTTCTCGCCCGCGACCCGCGAGTGGTTCGCCGGCGCCTTCGCCGAGCCGACGGCGGCTCAGGCGGGCGCCTGGGATGCGATCAGTTCGGGCGCTCACGCACTGGTGGTCGCCCCGACCGGATCTGGCAAGACTCTCGCCGCCTTTCTCTGGTCGATCGACCGGTTGCTCGCGGCACCGCCCGCGGACCCGAAGCGGCGCACCCGCGTTCTCTACATCTCGCCGCTCAAGGCGCTCGGCGTGGATGTCGAGCGCAACCTTCGCGCACCGCTGGTCGGCGTGACGCAGACCGCGAAGCGTCTCGGATTGCCGGCGCCGGATGTCACGGTCGGGGTGCGCTCCGGGGACACCTCGACTCAGGACCGCAGGCACCTGATCACCACGCCGCCCGACATCCTGATCACCACGCCGGAATCGCTCTACCTCATGCTCACGTCGGCCGCCCGCGAGACGCTGTTGGGAGTTGACACGATCATCGTCGACGAGGTGCACGCCGTCGCGGCGACCAAGCGCGGGGCGCACCTCGCGGTGTCGCTGGAGCGGCTGGATGCGCTGCTTCCCCAGCCCGCACAGCGCATCGGTCTTTCGGCGACGGTTCGTCCGCGCGAGGAGGTCGCGCGCTTTCTCGCAGGACGGAGCGCGGTCACCATCGTCGCCCCGCCGTCGGCCAAGAAGTTCGACCTGACCGTCGTGGTGCCCGTCGACGACATGAGCGAGGTCGGCACCTCGCCGCAGGGCGACTCCGCCGATGGGACGGGCAATCAGGGATCGATCTGGCCACACGTCGAGGAACGGATCGTCGATCTCATCCTCGAGCACCGGTCGACCATCGTGTTCGCGAATTCGCGGCGGCTTGCCGAACGGTTGACCGGACGACTGAACGAGATCTACGACGAACGCCTCGAACCGTCCACCGTGCGTGCCGCGGCGGCGAACGGCACCGCCACGGTCACCGTCCCTGCCCAGCTGATGGGCGCATCCGGCACCGTTCCCGGGTCGAGCGGTCTGCTCGCGCGCGCCCATCACGGCTCGGTGAGCAAAGACCAGCGCGCCATCATCGAGGACGATCTCAAGAGCGGGCGACTCCGCTGCGTGGTTGCGACGTCGTCCCTCGAGCTGGGAATCGACATGGGCGAGGTGGACCTCGTCATCCAGGTCGAGTCGCCGCCGTCGGTCGCGAGTGGCCTGCAGCGCGTGGGTCGCGCGGGCCACCAGGTGGGCGAGGTGTCGCGGGGCGTCCTGTTTCCCAAGCACCGCGCCGACCTGATCCATACCGCGGTCGCGAGCGAGCGGATGGTCGAGGGCGCGATCGAGGCGCTCGCAATCCCGCAGAATCCACTGGACATTCTCGCGCAGCAGACGGTTGCGGCTGTCGCCCTCGAGCCGATCAACATCGAGGACTGGTGGCAGACCCTGCGCAGAAGCGCGCCGTTCGCCACGCTGCCGCGAAGCGCATTCGAGGCAACGCTCGACCTGCTGAGCGGCCTGTATCCGAGCGACGAATTCGCGGAGCTGCGTCCCCGCATCGTCTGGGATCGCGTGACCGGCACGATCACCGGGCGACCCGGGGCGCAACGGCTGGCGGTGACGAGCGGCGGCACCATCCCCGATCGCGGGATGTTCGGCGTCTTCATGGTGGGCGCGGACCGGCCCGGCGCCGGTCGGGTCGGCGAACTCGACGAGGAGATGGTCTACGAGTCGAGGGTCGGGGATGTCTTCGCGCTCGGCACCACGAGCTGGCGGATCGAGGACATCACCCACGATCGCGTGATGGTGAGTCCGGCCTTCGGGCAACCGGCTCGGGCGCCGTTCTGGAAGGGCGACAGTCTCGGACGACCCGCCGAGCTCGGCGCGGCAATCGGGGCGTTCATCCGTGAGGTCTCGACGAGTCATCCGGAGGCCGCCGTGGCGCGTATCCGTACGGGCGGCCTCGACGAGCGAGCCGTCAGTAATCTGGTCGCCTTCATCGCCGAGCAGAAGATCGCCACGACTCACGTTCCCACCGACAAGACCCTCGTCGTCGAGCGGTTTCGCGACGAGCTCGGCGACTGGCGCGTCATCCTGCACTCGCCCTATGGCATGCCCGTTCACGCACCGTGGGCACTCGCGGTGACGGCACGGGTGCGCGAACGATTCGGCTACGACGGCGCGGCCGTCGCCGCGGACGACGGCATCATCGTGCGCATGCCGGACACGGATGCCGAGCCCCCGGGCGCAGACCTGTTCCTGTTCGAGGCGTCGGAGCTCGAGCAGATCGTGACCGACGAGGTCGGCGGATCCGCGCTCTTTGCCGCGCGGTTTCGCGAGTGCGCGGCTCGCGCCCTTCTGCTTCCGCGGTACAACCCCGGCAAGCGTTCCCCGCTCTGGCAGCAGAGGCAACGGGCCGCGCAGTTGCTCGAAGTCGCGCGCAAGTATCCGACTTTTCCGATCGTGCTGGAGACGGTCAGGGAGGTGCTCCAGGATGTCTATGACCTCCCATCGCTGATGTCTCTCACGGCGGAGATCTCGGGACGCAGTATCAGGATCGTCGAGGTGGAGACCGAGTCGGCATCCCCGTTCGCACGTTCCCTGCTATTCGGGTACGTGGCGGCATTCATGTACGAGGGCGACTCCCCGCTCGCCGAACGCCGCGCGGCAGCACTGAGCCTGGATCCGACCCTCCTCGCCGAACTTCTCGGGCGCGCCGAGCTGCGCGAACTACTCGACCCGGCGGTTCTCGCGCAGACCGAACTCGAGCTGCAACGACTCGCGCCGGACCGCAGGGCGCATGGCCTTGAGGGTGTGGCCGACCTGTTGCGCGTCCTCGGCCCGCTGTCGGTCGACGAGCTCGCCCCGCGACTCGTCGACGGCGAAACCCCGGCGATCGTGCTCGATTGGCTCCGCGAGCTCGAGGCGTCGCACCGCGTGCTGGCCGCGCGCATCAGCGGCGTCGATCGGTGGGCCGTGATCGAGGATGCCAGCCGCCTGCGCGACGCCCTCGGTGTTCCGCTGCCCATCGGTGTCCCGACCGCATTCATCGAGCCCGTCGCCGATCCGGTCGGCGACCTCGTCAGCCGTTACGCGCGCACGCACGGTCCGTTCACCGCGACCGCGGTGGCGGAACGATTCGGTCTCGGCGTCGCCGTGGTCCTCGATTCGCTCAGACGGCTCGGGGGAGAGCGGCGCGTGATCGAGGGAGAGTTCCGTCCCGGCGCGACGGGCAGCGAGTGGGTGGATGCCGAGATCCTTCGACGGCTGCGCAGCCGCTCGCTTGCGGCTCTCCGCCAGGAGGTCGAACCTGTCCCCCAGGCCACTCTCGGCCGCTTCCTGCCGGCATGGCAGCACATCGGTGGGCTGCTGCGCGGCCCAGATGGTCTCGTGCAGGTCATTGACCAGCTAGCCGGGGTCGCCCTTCCGGCCTCCGCGCTGGAGACGCTCATCCTGCCCGCTCGGCTTCGCGACTACTCGCCGGCCTGGCTGGACGAGCTGACCACCGCGGGTGAGGTGCTCTGGTCGGGCGCCGGTGCGCTGCCCGGAAACGACGGATGGGTGAGTCTTCACGTCGCCGAGTCGGCCTCGGTCACGCTTGCCGGCCCGAGCGACCTCGAAACCTCCGCGCTCCAACGCGATGTCCTTGTCGCACTGGCCGGTGGCGGCGCCTTCTTCTTCCGCCAGCTGGCGACCGCCGTCGGCATCGATGACGGTTCGAACGGCGACAAGGAGCTCGCGACCGCGCTGTGGGATCTGGTCTGGGCGGGACTCGTCACCAACGACACGCTCGCGCCCCTGCGCTCGCTGACCGGCTCGACGCCGACGCCCAAACGAACGAGAGTCGCTCGGCCGCGCTACGGTCGCGCGCATCCGCTGCTGCCGGCACAGTCCGGACCGCCGACCGTCGCCGGACGCTGGTCGCTGCTGCCGCTTGCCGAGGGCGACACCACGGTGCGGGCGAAGGCGACGGCGGAGTCGCTGCTCGAACGGCACGGCGTCATCACCAGGGGCGCCGTCGCGGCCGAGGGCATCCGGGGTGGGTTCGCGCTCATGTACAAGGTCCTGAGTTCGTTCGAGGAGACCGGGCGCGCCCGGCGCGGTTATTTCATCGACGGACTGGGAGCCGCTCAGTTCGGCACCGGCGCAACGGTCGACCGGCTGCGCCAGTTCACCAGGGCCGACGACGCGATCCCCGAACTGGCCGCCGTGTGCCTGGCCGCGACCGACCCCGCGAATCCGTACGGCGCGGCCCTCGGCTGGCCGTCGACCGAGGGCCACAGACCAGGACGCAAGGCCGGTGCCATCGTGGCTCTGGTCGACGGCGAACTCGTCGCCTACCTGGAGCGCGGCGGCAAGAGCGTCCTCACGTTCAGCGCGGACGAAGCGGTCCTCGCCGCGGCAGCGGCCGAGCTCGCGCTGACGGTGCGGGGAAGCCGCGGCCGACTTCGCATCGAGCGAGTGGACGGCGAGTTCTCGATCGGCACACCGTTCGGACTCGCCCTGGCCGGAGCGGGATTCGCGCCGACACCGCAGGGACTGCGCCTGCGTGCCTGAGGGCGACACGGTCTACCGCGCGGCGCGCACTCTTAACGAGGCGCTCGCGGGGCGCGTGCTGGATCGCTGCGACATCCGCGTCCCGGCGTTTGCGACGGTCGACTTCAGCGGTGAGCGTGTGGAGCAGGTGCTCAGCGTCGGCAAACACCTCCTCCACCGCGTCGGCGAGTTCACGATTCACACTCACCTGAAAATGGAGGGCTCGTGGGAGGTGTATCCGATCGACGCACGATGGAGGCATCCGGCGTGGCAGGCGCGGGCGATTCTCGGCGTGCCCGGCACGCTCGCGGTCGGCTTCCAGTTGGGGGAACTGGAAGTCGTCCCTCGCGAGCGCGAGAGCGAACTCATCGGCTACCTCGGACCGGACCTCCTCGGTCCAGACTGGGATGCACAGGCCGCGGTGCGCAACCTCGCCGCAGACCCCGATCGGGCGGTCGGGCTCGCTCTGCTCGACCAGCGCGTCATGGCGGGACTCGGTAACGTCTACCGCAACGAGCTGTGCTTCCTTCGCGGCCTGCTCCCGACACGACCGGTCTGCAGCGTTCCCGACCTGCCCGGGCTCGTCGAGCTGGCGCACCGGCTCATCGGCGCCAACCGCGACCGCATCGAGCGCACGACGACGGGCGATCTCCGTCGCGGCAGACGCACCTGGGTCTATGGCCGCGAACACGCGCCGTGCCTGCGCTGCGGTGCGGTGATCCGTCGCGGAGCCCTCGGCGAGAGTGCAGAGACCGAGCGTCACACCTACTTCTGTCCGCGCTGCCAGACCTGATCAGGTCTAGGAGGGTGCGCGTTCGACTGGCACACTGGTGCGGTGGACGCCGGATCTTCGGGAACACCCCAGCTGAAGAAACTCGGGCTGATGCCGGGCCTGCGTTGGCGTCTTGACGCCGCGCCCGCCGACTGGCGCTTCGAGGTCGCCCCCGATCCCGCGGATGAGGTGCAGGCCGGATCGGCCGCGGATTTCGTGCTCGCCTTCGCCTCGACGGCCGCCGAGATCGCCCCGCTTCTCGAGCGGCTCGAGGCAGACATCTTCCCGGCCGGGGCGCTGTGGGTCGCGTGGCCGCGCCGGGCCGCGGGTCACGTCAGCGACATCACCGATGGCGTCGTGCGCGAGGCCGCGCTCGCGAGATCGCTCGTCGATACGAAGGTCGCCGCGATCGACTCAGACTGGTCCGGCCTCAAACTCGTCTGGCGAGTGAGCGCTCGGTCCTGACCGCGTCGGCTAGGACCTGCGGCGGTAGCGCACGGCGAACACGAACAGCACGCCGATGAGGGTCGCGCCGCCCAGCAGCGAAATGAAGGGCGCCGTCTCGATGGTCGCGTTGAGCGACATGTAGTCACCCTGCGACTGCACCTCGCTGCTGTTGAATTCGTTTCCGGTCTGTACGAACAGCAGGACGCCCACCACGATCAGCACGACGGCGACGATCAGGAGAACGAGAAGGAATGGATTGCTCGTGGCCGAGACCTCTTCGACGGGAGCCAGCCGGCCCGACGACTCGGGCGCGTCAAGGCTGACCGGCGCGGCATCAGCCGCGGTCGGCGGCTCATCTCCGGTGCTTGCGGCCGGCACCACCGGAAGCGACACCTCCGGCCGTCTCTTCTGGGGTGAGTCGGGGACGTAGTGTTCGATGGGGGTGCTCTGGTCGAAGCCACGCTGGAACGCAGGGTCAAATCGCGGATCGAGACCGGAGCTCGTTTCTTCGCTCATTGTGCGCATCCTCGCTTCCGAGTCGAGCCTAGGTGAGCGCACCCACAGAATAAACTCCGCCTGAGTTCGGATAAAGGTCAAAGCAGCAGCCAATGCATATGAAGCTCATAGAAATCTCGTGCACTATTCCCTCATGAAATTCTCCCGACCCGTGGTGATCAATACCGTCTTGATTGCGGTCATTGTCATCATCGCCGCCAGCGTTCTCATCATTTTCAACCCGTTCGGCGCCAAGAATGCCTCCGCGACGACGCAGTTGACCGGAACCGTCGAGGAGGGCGTCGTCTCGACGACCATCACGGCATCCGGGAACATCGCCCCCGTGGAGGAGGTGGATGCGTCGTTCGGCGCTTCCGGCACTATCGCGACGGTGAAGGTGGCGCTGGGCCAGACGGTCACGGCTGGGGAAGTACTCGGAACGCTGCAAACCGCCGACCTGCAGACCGCAGTGACGAACGCCGAGACCGATCTGTATCACGACCAGATCATCCTGGACGATGACTACACGTCGCTGTCGAGCGCGAAGTCGAGCCCGAATGGAAACGTCGAACAGGCGCAGGAGCAGGTCTACTCGCAGGAGTCCACGGTCGCGAACGCGCAGACCTCGGTCACCAGCGCCGAGGAGGCCCTCGCCGACGCGACGCTGAAGGCGCCGATCGCGGGACTTGTGATCGCGGTCAACGACCAGGTCGGTGACACGGTCTCGGGAACCAACTCGTCGTCGAGCGACGATTCGAGCGGCAGCGGGGGAACGGGCGGCACGGGCGGCAGCAGCAGCTCCGGATCGTCGTCTGACGCGAGCTCGTCCAGCGGATCGTCTTCCGCGTTCGTGACGATTGCGGACACCGCCAAGTTCACGGTTACGGCCGACATCGCCGAGGCGGACATCTCGGATGTTGCTGTCGGGCAGACGGCCACCGTCACCTTCCCCGCGATCTCGAGCACGTCGTCCTCTTCCGCGACGGTGACGGCGATCGCGCCGACGGGTACCACGAGCAACTCGATCGTCACCTACGCGACCACCATCACGCTGACCAACCCGCCAGCCGGTCTCCGCATCGGCCAGACCGCCGATGTGACCATCACGACCAAGGCGTCGAAGGCGACCGCGCTCTATGTGCCGGCGGCCGCGATCACCACGTCCGATGGCACCTCGACCGTCAAGGTCGTCAAGAACGGCAAGACATCCGCGGTTCCGGTCACTCTCGGCATCGTCGGTGACAACGGAACCCAGATCACCTCCGGCCTCACCAGGGGTGAGACCATCGTGATCGGCAACGTCTCGGCAACGACCACGACCACCGGTACTGGCACCACGGGAACCGGCACCACCGGAACCGGGACCACGGGCGGTGGGTTCGGCGGCGGCGGCTTCGGCGGGGGCGGCGGCGGACGCAACTTCGGCGGCGGCGGTAACGGCTAATGGCAACCCTCGAGGCGGAACGCGAGACCGGCGTTCTCGAACTCCGCGGCATCCATCAGCTCTACGGCACCGGCGACGCCCAGGTGCACGCCCTCCGGGGTATCGACCTCAGCATCATGGGCGGCGACTACGTCGCCATCATGGGACCATCTGGATCGGGAAAATCCACCCTCATGAACCTGCTCGGCTGCCTCGACGTGGCATCGTCCGGGACGTACACCCTGGCTGGCAGCGACGTGAGTGAACTGGACGAACGCCAGCTCGCGATCGTGCGCAACCGCGAGATCGGGTTCATCTTCCAGTCGTTCAACCTCGTTCCCCGGATGACGGCGCTGCAGAACACCGAACTTCCGCTCGCCTACGGCGGGGTGAAGTACGCGGAGCGCAAGCGTCGCGCCCTCGAGGCGCTCGAAATGGTGGGTCTCAGCCATCGCGCGGATCACCGTCCGCAGCAGCTGTCCGGTGGACAGCAGCAGCGCGTGGCAATCGCCCGCGCCCTGGTGACGAACCCGACACTCATCCTGGCCGACGAGCCGACCGGAAACCTGGACAGTGAGTCGACCCATGAGATCCTCGCGGTCCTCGACCAGCTGGCCTCGCAAGGAAGAACGATTGTGATCATCACTCACGAGGAGAACGTCGCGGAACGCGCGCACCGCATCGTCACGATCAGCGACGGCCTGATCACGAGCGACCACGTCAATCGGGAGCGCGTCGCATGAGCTTCGGTGACATCCTGCTGTCGGCCCTCCGGGGTGTGACGGCGAACAAGTTGCGCTCGATCCTGACCATGCTCGGGGTGCTCATCGGCGTCGGCGCGGTCATTCTGCTGATGGCGGTGGGAAACGGATCAGCGCAACGGGTCAACGGCCTGATCACCTCTCTCGGGACGAACACCCTCACGATCCGCTCGAACGGTCAATCGTCCGGCTCCCAGGCGATCACCCTCGCGGTCAGCAAGGAGCTCGCCTCCGCCGGTCTCGGCCATGTGAAGTCCGTCGTCCCCGAGTCGACCACCACGCTCACCACCTCCTCGTCGACGACCTCGGAGGAGGACGTCTCGATCATCGGAACGACGCCGGGCTACTTCGACGTGTCGGCCGTGACCATCGCGAGCGGCGAGTCATTCACCAATGCCGACGTCACGGCCGCCAACAAGGTCGCCGTCATCGGATCGACGCTCGCGACGGACCTCTACCCGACGGGGTCCGCGCTCGGACAGTCGATCAACGTCGACGGGACTCCGTTCACGGTCGTCGGGATCCTGGCGACGCAGAGTTCGACCGGATTCACGGACCCGAACCTCGAGGTCATCGCCCCGATCACCCGGGTGCAGCGCTCCTACACGGGTTTCGGCGCGCTCTCCGAGATTCTCGCCCAGGCGAAGACCTCGGCCGGCGTCACGGCCGCGCAGGGCGAACTCGGCGTCGAACTGAACCAGCTCCTGCAGGTCTCGTCGACGAGTTCGTCTAGCGCGTCCAGCGCCAGCACGACCACCACGACCGGCGGATTCGGCGGACGCTTTGCGGCGGCGAGCGCCTCCTCCTCATCGGATCTTCCGTACACCATCACCAACGCGAGCACCCTGCTGTCGACGGCAGAGGCCAGCGCGACGAGCTTCACCGTGCTGCTTGCGGCGGTCGCGGCGATCAGTCTGCTGGTCGGCGGCATCGGCGTCACCAACGTCATGCTCGTCACGGTGACCGAGCGCACACGAGAGATCGGCATTCGGAAGGCGATCGGGGCGACCCGTGGGGCGATTCTCGGCCAATTCCTGGCCGAGGCCGCCATCCTGACCCTGCTGGGTGGAGTGCTCGGCGTCATCGTCGCGGTATTCCTCTCGCAATTCCAGATCGACGGCACCCAACCCGTCATCATCGGATACTCGATCCCCCTCGCGCTGGGCGTCTCGGTGGCGATCGGCGTGTTCTTCGGCGTCTATCCCGCCGGACGAGCCGCCGCCATGCGACCCATCCAGGCGCTCCGCTCGATCTGATCCACAAAGCCGAACCGACCCACAGCCAACCAAGAAAAGGAACAACCAATGACTAACGAAACACCAGCCGGTACCCCTGACCCGGCACCGACGCCCGTCGTCACGCCGCAGAAGAAGAAGGGCGCTTCGCGCATCATCACCCCGATCCTCGCGCTCGTTGCCGCTCTCGCAATCGGCCTGTTCGGCGGCATCCTGATCGGCCACTCCACCGCCTCAACGACGGCCAGCGGACGCACGGGATTCAACCGTACGGGTACGTTCGGTGGCGGCACCGGCACCGGAACGGGTGGCGAAGGCGGCGGATTCGGTGGCGGTGCTGGCGGCAGCACCGGTGGAGCAGGCGGCGCCGGTGGATTCGCCGGCGGCGGTCTCACGTCGGGCACCATCGTCTCGGTGAGCGGGGACACCATCACGCTCAAGGAGACCAACGGAACCACGGTCACCGTCAACACCACGAGCAAGACCACCGTGAGCAAGACCACCAAGTCGACCGTCTCGGGGCTGAAGGCCGGCGAGACCATCCGCGTCGTCGGAACCACGAGCGGCAGCAGCGTCAATGCCACGGTCATCACCGAGGGCGCCACCACGACCTTCGGCGGCGGCGGATTCCGCGGCGGCGCGGGTGGCGGCGCGAACGGCTAGTCCCGCCGAATAGATCCCCCAAACGCCAGAGTGCCCCGGCACGGCGCGCGACCTCGCGCCTCGTGTCGGGGCACTCTGCGCACGGTCGGAGCAGTGCCGTCGGGAATGGGCAAGACTGGATGGATGAGAGCGATCGAGTACACCCGCAATGGCGACGCCGACGTGCTTCAGCTGGTCGAGCGTGCCGCACGGCAGCCGGGCATCGGCGAGATCCGAGTTCGGATCATCGAGTCGGGGGTCAATCCCACCGATTGGAAGTCTCGACGCGGGGACGGGTCCGGCGCAGCACTTCCCGAGCCCCAGGTTCCCGGCCAGGACGGCTCGGGAGTCGTGGATGCGGTCGGTCCCGGGATCACGGAGTTCCTGCCCGGGGACCGCGTGTGGCTATGGGAGGCCGCCTACCAGCGAGGCGACGGTACCACCCAGGAGCTCGCGATCGTGCCGGTCGAGCGAGCAGTCGAACTGCCGGACGGGGTGTCGTTCGAGGTCGGCGCATCCATCGGAGTGCCTGCGCTGACCGCGCATCGCGCGCTGACCGCTCGAGAGACCGGTCCGGCCAAGCTCTCGCGGGATTCGCTGCGCGCAATCGTGGTGCTCGTCGCTGGTGGCGCTGGTGCCGTCGGCCATGCCGCGATACAGCTCGCCGTATGGGCGGGGGCGACCGTCGTCACCACGGTCAGCAGTGCGGAGAAGGCGGCACTCGCGTCGGCGGCCGGGGCCCATCACGTGATCGATTACCGCACGGAGGATGTCCGCGAGCGCCTCCGGTCGATCGCCCCGGACGGTGCGGACATCATCGTTGAGGTCAACGCGGTCGCCAACCTGGAACTCGACGTCGAGCTGCTGGCCGCCCAGGGAACCATCGCCATCTACGCCGGCAACCCCGGAGACAGCCCCGCCATCCCGATTCGTGCGGCAATGGCGAAGAGCGCCCGGCTGCAATTCCTGCTCACCTATGTGACGACCGCCGAACAGAAGCGCGCCGCGGTCGCAGCAGTGACCGACGCCCTTCGCGACGGCGTCCTCGGTGTTGGCACAGAATTCGGGCTGCCGATCATCCGCTTCCCGCTCGACCGAGCGGCGGATGCCCATCGGGCCGTCGAGAACAACGCGACCGGCAAGGTTCTCATCGACGTCGCCGCGCCCGGTGAAGCAGGCTAACGGGAGTTAGTCCAGTCGGCAGGCGGCTCGGAACGGCCCGACTCCTCAAGCCATCGATCACCCTGCTGTTGCAGTGCCGCGATGAGGGGGAAGATCTGCTCCGACGGGATCCGAACCCGCGCGCCAACGCGCGCCTCGAGTACCTGGGTCTCCGGATGCAGCTGTCCGATCGCATCGACCGACGGGTGCTGGGCGCCCTTGACCGCAAGAAAATCGATCACGAAGGTGGTCGGCGTGTGCCACACGCTCGCGAAGTCCGCGAAGACGCCGATCTCCTGCTCCGGCGGCAGCGTGACCTGGAACTGGACCTGGTTGGGCTCTGGATACTCTGCCATCGTGGTGCTCCGTTTCTCGACACTCAACCCTAGATGCGTGGTGCGTTCACGTGCAGAATGTCTGCATGACAATGCACCTGAACCCCTACATCGGCTTCAAGAACACGGCGCGAGAGGCCGCCGAGTTCTACCACTCGGTGTTTGGCGGGGAGCTGAGCATCCGCACCTTCTCCGAGTTCCACGCGAGCCAGGATCCCTCAGAGGACAACCTGGTCATGCACTCGGTCCTCGAGACCGAGAGCGGTCTCACGCTGATGATGTCGGACACACCCGATCGCATGGACTACAAGCCCGGCACGAACATCACCGTTTCGCTCAGCGGCGACCACGCGGACGAGGAGGTTCTGACCGGGTATTGGTCCCGCCTGATCGAGGGCGCCACCGTGACGGCGCCGCTCTCGAAAGCGATGTGGGGGGATTCCTTCGGCATGTGCATCGACAGATTCGGCATCGGCTGGCTCATCAATATCGCAGCGGTCTGAGCTCCGACCCGCCGCGAGATCGCGCGGGTGCCTTGCGGCTTCTCACAGGAAGTGCTGCCTAGACTGTGCTTTTGGCCGCGGGTGGAGCCTGCGGGTTCACGATTGCGGAAGCGGGCGAACATGACGGACCGGAAGACGGGTAGCACCTCCACTCCCGTCCGGCACGGCAAGCTGCCCCGGTCGAAGCCCCTCCTCGGGCTGCTCCGCCTCGTCGGAATCGGACTGGTGGTCGTCGTCATCAGCGCGACCTCGATCGTGGGCGTCGCGCTCGCCAGCACCATCTCGCAGATCAAGCCGGGCATTCATCTCGCGCACCTCAAGAACGTTCCCATTCCGCAGGTCGGCTCCGTCCAGGGAGCCGTCAACATCCTTCTCGCCGGCACGGATACCCGAAGCGGACAGAACGGGTTCCAGGACCCTGCCGACCTCGCCGGCAGCTCGGGCGCCGGCAACAACGACGTCACGATGGTCATGCACATCTCGGCCGACCATCAGCACGCTGACGTCATCAGCATCCCCCGTGATCTGTTGACGGCGATTCCCTCGTGTCCGCTCAGCAACGGTGGTTCGACATACGCGACGAGCATGAGCATGTTCAACACGACCCTCTCGCGCGGCGGCCTGTCCTGCACGGTTCTCACGGCGGAGAAGCTGACCGGGCTCACCATCCAGTACGCCGCCCTGATCAGTTTTGACGGGGTTATCGAGATGTCGAACGCCGTCGGCGGCGTCGAGGTGTGCCTCGCGACGAACATCAACGACCCGTACGTGGGACTCCACCTGACCGCAGGCGAGCACACCATCGAGGGGGCGACCGCCCTCGCCTTCCTACGAAGTCGCCACGGGGTCGGCGACGGCAGCGACCTCGGCCGCATCAGCGACCAGCAGCTGTTCCTCTCTTCCCTGATGCGCAAGATCACGAGCGCCGGTGTCCTCGGCAACCCGCTCACCCTGTACCAACTGGCCAACGCCGCGGTCGATCACATGCAGCTCTCGGACACGCTGACCGCTCCGACGACCATGGTCGCGATCGCTCTCGCTCTCAAGAACATCCCGCTCAACAACATCGTCTTCGTGCAGTGGCCGACCGCGTCCAACGCGGCGTACCCGGGTCGAGTCGTCGCCAAGGAGCCGGATGACAGCATCCTGGCCAACGCGCTCGACAACGACGACCCGATCGCGATCTCGGGGAAGCTGGGTCGCGCCACCGTCGCCGCTCCGGGTGGTACCTCGACGCCGGCCCCGACGACCACGTCGGCGCCAGGAACGGTGACCCTTCCAGCGGGCGACACCGGCCAGACCGCCGCCGAGCAGACCTGCGCCGTCGGCTTCGAACAAAAGGGCTAGCCGCTCGAGTCCGGCGTAGCACGCGCCACCGCCGAACGGACGGCGAGCGCGGCTGCAGCCGACCACGCTTGCGGCCGGCACGCAGCGGGGTACGGGATCGCGTGGGGGTGATCGCTCGCCGCATCGCCGGAGTGGAGCTCGGGCATCCGATAGTCGAAGTCCACGGCCGCGCGAAGCAGTCCCTCCGAGAGTTCGGCGGCTTCCGCGGTGAACCCGTCGAGCGCGAGGCCGCGGATGGCGATGGCCGTGTCGTGGGTCCACACACTTCCACCGTGGTAGCTGAGTGGCCAGTACGCGGCAGATGCGGTCGACCTGGTCCGCAAACCGAATCCCGATGACATTTCCGGCGAGACCAGTCGTCGTGCGACGAGCGCGGCCTGCTCCGGGTCGAGGAGGCCGGTCCCCAGCAGGTGCCCGATGTTGCTGGTCACGCCATCGACCGCCCGCTTCGAACCGTCAAGGGCGATAGCGGGATAGGCGCCCTCGGGATCATCGATCCAATAGCGCTCCGCGAATCGCGCCTTGAGTGTCGCAGCCCATTCCGCCCACGCGGACCCGTCCCGGCCGATCCGATCGAGCAACGCCCCACCACGCACGGCGGCCTCGTACGCGTAACCCTGAACCTCGCAGAGCGCGATCGGACCGGCCGCCACCCGACCGTCTACCCACCGCACCGAGTCCCCCGAGTCCTTCCAGCCCTGGTTCGCGAGTCCTCGCCCCGACTCGTCGATGTATTCGAGCAGGCCGTCGCCATCGGAGTCGCCGAAGTCGCGCATCCACGCGAGGGCGCGTTCGAGGTGCGGCACGAGCCGCGCGAGCTCGTCGTCGGACATGCCCGCCTCGGCGGCATCGCAGAGCAGGCAGATCCACAGCGGTGTTGCGTCGATCGTCCCGTAATACAGCGGTGGCAGGCTGCCGGCTGCCGAGAGTTGGGCGGGCACTCGTCGCAGCTCGTGCATGATCTTGCCCGGCTGTTCCGCGCTATCGATGTCGTCCTCGGTGCCCTGCAGCGCCGCGAGCACGGCGAGGGTGTCGGATGCGGTGCTGCCGCCCAGTGGGAGAAGAAAGCGCGCGGCCCAGATCGAGTCACGGCCGAATAGCGTGAAGAACCACGGCGCGCCCGCCGCGAGAAAGCTGCGCCCGGGCGCCTGGCGCGTCGACATCCGGAGGCTCGCAAGATCGTCGAGGGCGCGCTCGACCCACCGGTCGAGGCGGTCGTCGCCGCTCGGCGCGACGGGCGCGCGCCAGTCGACGGGAGTCACTGCCGCGAAGACGGTCGGCTGTGTGTCGCTCGCACGAATGCGCCACGTGGCCGAAGCCGCGTCGCCGGGCGTGATCGTCAGTCGCCACACCAGCACGATGGCATCACCGTCCGACTCGATCCCGTCGCATCCGTCGGCCACGAGCGCGGCGCTGATGCCCCCGCCGCCCCACGCAGCTCCCGAGGTGGTGCGGCTCATTCGAACCGGGACACCGCTTTTGCCCCGCTTCACCGTGTCCATATCGGCGAGGTCGGCCGCGAGTCGTACTCGCAGCTCGACCGAAACCGGGTGCTCGAGCGCCGATGAGATCGTGACGGATTCATCGACGCCGTCCACGAGCGCCCGCCGGCGATGGATCAGCCGCACCGTGGGATCGGCACCACCCTCATCCAGAAACCGAAGCACCCCAACGTGCTCCACCGCATCCGCTCCGTCGGCCACGGTCGCGATGGGCTCGGAGGGCTCACCGTTCACCCTGATCTGAAGTTCGGAAACCAGTCTCACATCGGCGAAGTAGATCCCGTCGATTCCGTCGCCCCCGAGTTCGCCGGACTCCGCCGACCACACCTGGGTCGGTGCGGCGAGGGTGGTGGTTCGACCGATCAGAAACGGCTGCTTCGACTCTGCCGCTCCGCTCACTCCTTGACCGCCCCGTCGCTCACGTTCAGGATCTTGCGTTGGAACACGAAGAACAGAACGGCCACCGGAATGGTCATGATGAGTGCCGCAGCCAGCTTCAGCGGATAGCGCGTCGCCTGGCCGAGCTGCCCGGAGGCCAGGGACGCGACGCCCTTGGTCAGAGTGGTCAGGCTCGGCGATTCCGTGGAGATGATGAACTGCCCGAGCTCGTTCCAGGAGCCCTGGAACGAGAGGATGAAGATGGTCACGAGCGCGGGACGCGCCATGGGCAGCACGACCGACCAGAAGATCCGAAACGTGCCTGCGCCATCGATGCGCGCCTGCTCTTCCACGGCCTCGGGGATCGACTCGAAGAAGTTCTTCATGATGAAGACCCCGGCCGCGTCGACGAGGAGCGGCAGGATCATGCCCGCGTATGAGTCGTAGATGCCGAGGGTGTTGAGCACGAGGAACTTCGGGATGAGCAGCACGATCGAGGGAACGCTCATGATCGCAATGAGGCCCGCGAAGATGACGTTTCGGCCCCGGAAGTGGATGCGCGCCAGGGCGTAGCCCGCGAGTGAGTCGAAGAACACGCGTCCCGCGGTGACGACGACGGTGACGATGACCGAGTTCTTGAACCAGACGGGGAACTGCGAGTTGGCGAACAGCTGCTGGTAGGCGGCCGTCGTCCAGGTCTGCGGGATCAGCGAGATCGAATTCTGCGCGGCAGCCGCTTCGGTCTTGAACGAGGTGAACACCTCGATCAGGAACGGGTAGATGTAGAGCAGCGCAATGACCGCGAGGATCGCGTAGATGACGGCGTTCCCCCAGGCCTGTCGCGCACTGAGGTGCTCCCTGAAGACCTTCTTGAAATCGGCGTCAGGTGGCCGAGTCGCGACGCTCATACCCCGCCCCCCTGTCGGTTGACCTGGGCGGCCGCCGCTATGCCGGTCGCGATGCCGAGCGAGGAATCGCCACCAGAGTCGCCGCCATCCCTGGCGGACGGCGGCAGGTTGTACAGACGCATCCGTCGCTTCGAGACCCTGCGTTCGCGCAGGATGATGCGCTGCAGGATCGTGAAGATGATGATGATCACGAAGACGATGAAGCCGATGGCCGCACCCTGGCCCCACTCCTGGTTCTGGAAGGCGGCCGTGTACGAGAGGTAGGCGGGCGAGGTGGTCGTGCCCGCTGGGCCGCCCTGGGTTCCGGTGTAGATCTGGTCGAAGATCTGCCAACCACCGATAAGCCCCAGGGTGAGAACGGTGAACAGGGTCGGGCGCAGCGCCGGCAGCGTCACGTAACGGAAGCGCTGCCACCCGTTCGCTCCGTCCACCATCGCGGCCTCCTGCACCTCGCCGCTCATGTTCTGCAGCGCGGCGATGAAGAGCAGCATGAAGGTACCGCTCGTGGTGAAGATCGCCATCAGGATGAACGCGCTCATGGCGACCGATGGGCCGCCGATCCAGTCCCACCAGGACACCCCGAGCGTGGTGTTCTGCACCAGGAACGCCGGGGGCGTCTTCACCCCCAGCCCGTAGAGCGCATCCTGGATGATTCCGGATGGCTCGTCGAACCAGTTCGGGCCGTTGATTCCGAGCCAGGAGAGCACGTTGTTGACGGCTCCCGACTGCGAGAACAGGAAAAGCCAGAGCGCTGTGATGGCGACGGAGCTGGTGACCGACGGGAAGTAGAACGCCGTGCGGAAGAACCCGCGGCCCCTCAGGATGCGCCGGTTGACCATGATCGCGAGGAAGAGCGACACGACCGTCTGGGTGGGAACGACCAGGATCACGTACCAGGCGTTGTTGCGCAGCGCCTGGCCGAAGTCCTGTTCGTTGAGGCCGCCACCCGCCAGGACACTCGAGAAGTTCTGCAGCCCGACGAAGTGGACATCGCTGCTGTACGGGCTGCCGTTGCCGTTCCAGTCCGAGACGCTCACCCACAGCGCCATCAGGATGGGCACCACGAGGAACAGCCCGAGGAAGATCAACGTCGGGGCGGTGAACAACCACCCAGAGCCGGTCTCACCGTGCCGGATGCCGCTGTGGCGGCGTCGGCTCGGCGAGACGCGACTCGCAAGAGTAGACACGTCGACTACTTCAGAGTTGCTTCGAGATTCTTCTGAACGGCATCGAGGATCGTCTTCGGATCACTCGTCGACAGTGTTGCCAGCCGCGAATCGAAGTCGGTCAGGACGTTCGCCGAGCCCTGGCTCGACGGGGTGCCCTGCGCGTAGCTGACACCGTCGAGGAACGGGATGAGCTTCGGGTTCTGCTTCTTCCACTCCGCGGCTGCCGACTGGATCGAGGGGAGAACGCCGAATGCCTTCGAGAACGCGAGCTCATCCTTGGCGGTCGTCAGCTGCTCGACGAGCTTGAGGGCTGCCGCCTGGTTGGGACTGTCTTTCGCGATGCCCCAGCAGTTGGTGTAGACGAGTGTTCCCTTGCCAGCAGGACCCTGCGGCATGGCGACGACCGTGTATTTGGTGTTGGGGAAATCGGACGAGAGCTCGCCGGTGACCCAGTTGCCTTCGACGGTCATCGCGGCCTTGCCCGACCCGAGCGCCTGGCCTCCGTCGCCCTCACCGAGTGTCGCGGCGTACTTCATGACGCCCTCGTTCAGCAGCTTCTTCACGAAGGCCAGCGCGGTGACGTTGGCGGCGCTATTCGCTGTGGCCTTCGTGCCCGCGGTGTTCATCAGATTGCCGCCGGCTTCGACCATGAACGCGCCCATGCGCTCGTACTGCCCGTTCATGCTGAGCCCGACGACTCCGTTACCCGTGAGCTTCTTCGCGACCGACTCGAGCTGATTCCACGTCGTCGGGTAGTCGGAGCTGGTGAGCCCGGCCTTCTTCCAGAGCGAGTCGTTGATGACCAGCTGCAGGGTCGAGGAGTCCTTGGGCGCGCAGTAGAACTTGCCGTTGTACGTGAACGATTTGACCAGGCTCGGATAGAAGTCGCTCTTGTTGGGCAGCAGGTTGCCGTACGCGAGCAGGGAACCGTTGGACGCGTATCCGGCGAGCGAGCTGGTGCCGAGGTAGAACACGTCGGCCGGCTTGCCCGCCGCGAAGCCCTGTGAGAGTTGCTGGTCGAGGTCGCTCGCCGCGATGACTTTCGCGCCCGTTCCGGATGACTTGGACCATGAGGCGACGGCTTTGGTGACGGCCGTCGTCTCTGCGGGTCCGCTCGACCCGATGAGCACCGTCAGCGGTTTCTTGGACGAGGTGAGTTTGCCGCTCGACGACGAAGTCGAGCTGTTGAAGCCGCTGCCGCAGGCGCTGAGCGCGAGAGCCGTGGCAAGAGCGAGAACGCCGGCACCCAGCCAGCGGTTGCGTCTTTGCATTGTTTTCTCCTTGGTGCCGTGGGACCGTCTGTCGCACTAGCGAGTATTTGATCGTTCAAATCAGGGTGTGCAAGGATGGCTTTGATCGATCAAACAAACTGACCATAAGCAGTCCGTGAGACAGCGGTCAACGGGCTAGCGCGATCCGCGACAGCGGTGATATGCCTCCAGTTACTGCGCGAAGGAGCGAGCATGGCCATGCCGACGGTGACCGACGTCGGTCGTCTCGCCGGCGTCTCGCGTCAGACCGTCTCGAATGTGCTCAACAGCCCGCAGCGGGTGAAACCCGAGACACGCGAGCGCGTGGAGTCGGCGATCGCGCAACTGGGCTATCGCCCGCACGCATCCGCCCGCCGCCTGCGCACGAGGCGCAGCGCCACCCTGGCCATCCGACTCGATCCCGTCACCAACGGCATCTCGGGATCCGTGCACGACCGCTTTCTGCACTCGCTCACCGAGCAAGCCGACGCCCGCGGTCTCCGGATGATGCTGTTCACGGCCACCGATCCCGAGGACGAGATCCGCCACATCCGCCAGCTGCACGAGGGCGCGGATGTTGATGCCTTCGTGCTGACCTCGACCGTGACCGGCGATCCTCGTACGGCATGGCTTACCGAACACGACGTGCCATTCGTGGCCTTCGGGCGACCATGGGATGACCACTCGGATCACCTGTGGGTGGATGTCGACGGACGCAGTGGTCTCCGCCAGGCGACCGAGCGTCTCCTTGCCGACGGTCGCCGTCGAATCGTCTTTCTCGGCTGGCCGAGTCCGTCCGGTACCGGCGACGATCGGCGTAAGGGCTGGCGCGACGCCATGGCGCGAGCGACCGGTGTCGACGGTGTCGATCTGGACGAGCTCTCGCTCGCCGTCGAGGATGGCGTCAGTCAGGGACGCGATGCCATCCGGGACCTTGAGGCGCGGAGCATCCGATTCGATGCTGTCGTGTGCGCCAGCGACTCGCTCGCTCTCGGGGCGATGCTCATGGTCGACGCCGGCATTCCCGTGATCGGATACGACAACACGCCCGTCGCCGAGGCCGTGGGATTGTCGAGCGTCGAGCAGCCGCTCGACGGCGTCGCCGGAGCAGCTCTACGACTTCTCATGGGCGACGCCGGGGCGCAGCTTCTCGACCGCAGCGAGTCCGCCTCACCCCGCCACGAACTCATCGAGCCCCGTCTGGTCATGCGGCACCGCCGTGTCGGGTGACCGTGGTGCTCGCCGCGAACCGCCACCGCGATTAGCATGCGATACAGGGCAGTGAACCGTGCCAGGGAGGTCGAGTGAAGGTCATCGCCGAACTCCTCACGGGTCGACGCAGTGCTCCGATCGTCTTGATCGCGGTGCTCGTCGCGCTGGGACTCGCCCTGATTCTTCTTCCGCGTGCCACCGTATCCGCTGGCCAGGGCACCGCCGGCGACTCGGAACTGGTGGCTCAGTGGCAGTCGCAGACCCCCGCCGCCGATGGCGAAACCGCGATCCTCGTCTGGACGAGAGCGGACGGCGACGCACTGTCCGGGTCCGACCGCGCGGCCGTCGAAGCATCGGTCGCCGCGCTTCGGGCCCAGTCGGTCGCCCCCAAATCGGTGTGGGCGCAGCTGAGCGACGATCGCACCGTGATTCTCGCGGTCGTCCCCGTCGACGACTCCGAGGTACAGCGGGATGCCGCAACCGTTGCGAGCCGACTGACCGCGACGGCCCGCGCCGGACTGCCATCGGGAGTCCAGGCGCGCCTCACCGGGGATGTGGCGTCAGCTGTCGCCGCACAGCAGACCGGCGACGTGACCCTCCTGCTCTGGCTGATCATCCTGGCCATCGTGGCCGTGATCCTCGCAACGAGGAGCGCGCTGGGGTGGCTCGCACCGCTCGTCCCACTCGTCCCCGCGGCGGTGGTCGCCCAACTCCTCGGGACCGACGCGGGCGGAGCGCTCGGACTGACCGCGGTCGGCTCCGAAGTCACCCTTGCGGTCACTTTCGGCGTGGGGATTGCGTTCGCCTGCGCCCTTGCGATCCGCTACCGGAAGGAACTCTCGGATTCGAGGAACGGACGCGAAGCCGCCTGGCTCACCGTCACTGCGGCGACTCCCGGACTCGTCGCCGGGACCGCCGTGCTCGTCGGGGCCGGCCTCGCAATGTTGCTCGCATCCGATTCTCCGACCCGAGGACTCGGGCTTGCGATCGTGATCGGTGTGGTCGTCGTGGGCCTGGTGCTGTTTCTCGCGGTGCCGGCGGCGCTCTCCCTGTTCTGGCGATCCGCGCCCGCAATCGCGTCGGCCGCCCTCGGAACGCGTGCGGCGTCGACCTCGCACGGCGCTCGGACGGGGCCACGACCGGTGCTCGTCGCGATCGGCGGCGTCGTGGTGCTCGGCCTGCTTGCGATCGGAACGATCGCGGCCACGTTCGCGCCCGCCACGGCTCCCACGGGTTCGGAATCCGCGCAGGCGCGGGCATTCATCGATCGCGCGTTCCCGCGGGGGTACGGCAACCAGGCCATCATGCTCGTCCCTGACGAACTCGCCGGTTCCACCTCCGTCCACGCGCCGACGTCGCTCGCGATGGTGTTCACGCAGGTGCACTCCGTAACCCGCGGGCCGTCACACGACGGTCGCACCGAGCTCGTCCTCGACCTGCAGGCGGACCCGGGGAGCGCTCAGGCCGTGACGACCATCCGCGACCTCAGGCAGCGTCTCGCCCGCACCGGTGGCCTGACGGCCAGAACCCTCGTCGGGGGCCCGGATGCGACGATCGTCGACTCCCAGGCTGCTGCGGTCGGCGATCTCGGGATCGTGGTGCCCGCTGCCCTCGTCCTGGTCCTGCTGCTCATCATCCTCATGACTCGAACCGTCGTCCTGCCCGTCGCTGTACTGATCGCCGAGATCCTGGTGTTCCTCGCGGGCCTCGGGGTGGCCAGTGTCGTGCTCCATCGACTCGATCCCATCGCCGTGGTCGCCGCGCTCGTGATCTCCGTCGCGCTCTGCGCGAGTGTCACAGCGCTCATCGGCCTCGGCGCGCGCGGTGCGAGGTTCGGACCCCTCGTCCAGGGAGTCGCAATCGCCGTCGCCTTCGGGTTCCTCGCCGTGTTCGGCGCATCCGCCGGAACACGTGACATCGGTCTGATCGTCGCCGTGAGTTCGCTGCTGGATGCCGTCCTGGTTCGTGCCGTCATGCTGCCGCCGGTCGCGACGAAGGTGGGGCGCGCCGCGTGAGCGCGGCATACTTCACCCGTCTCGGAGACGGGCGCTATCTCCCCACCGAGCTCGCGAGTGGGGCGTGGAATCCCGGCGAAATCCATTTCAGCCCCGTCGGTGGGCTGGTCGTGCACGAGCTGGGGCTGCACCGCGCCGACGGCGACGACAAGCAGCTCGCGCGGGTCAGCTTCGACATCCTGGGCTTTCTCGCGCTCGAGGAGTGCGAGGTGCAGGTCGCGACCATCCGTCCCGGCCGCACCATCGAGCTCGTCGAGGCGACGGTGACGATCGCCGGACGGCGCGCCGTGCTTGCCCGCGCGTGGTACATCTCGCCGACGGACACGGCGGGGGCGACAGGTGGAGCGCCGCCCATCCTCGCCGCGCCGCACACCCTCGAGACGGGACCCGTCATGCACGAGTGGTCGGGCGGGTGGGTCAACTCGCTCGATATCCGTCCCGTCGGTACGCCACAGCCAGGACGAACCACAGCATGGCTGCACACCGACTACACCCTGGTCGAGGGCGAGGACTGCTCACCGGAAGCGGCGTTCATCGCGCTCATCGACACGGCGAACGGGATCGCGGTGCGAAAGTCGCCGGATCACTGGCTATTCCCCAACCTCGACCTGACGATCCACCTCTACCGCACGCCGGCAGCGGGGTGGGTCGGGCTCGACACCACCGTGACCTTCGGACCAACGGGGCTCGGACTCACCAGCAGCGCGCTCCACGACGCCCTCGGTCCGGTCGGCCGCGCCGAGCAGATCCTCACGGTGCGCCCACCCGGCTAGCCGACCGCCGACGAGCGGAAGGGCTGGGTCAGCGCCGCGCGGAACCCCCTGGGTGCAGCTCGCCGACCAGTTCGCGACCGATGAGGTCCTTCATGATCTCGTTCGTTCCGCCGTAGATCGGCTCGATCCTGGTATCGATATAGGCACGGCCGACGTGATATTCGCGCATGTAGCCGTAGCCGCCGTGGAGCTGGAGGCACCGGTCGATGACCCGCTTCTGAAGGTCGGTCACGTACCACTTGCCGCGGCCGGCATCCGTTGGCGTCAGCTCACCGGCGTTGTAGGCGAGGACGGACTTGTCGACGTAGGCCTCCGCGACATCCAGTTCGGTGGACATCTCGGCGAGTTCGAAGCGGATGTGTTGGAGACTGTCAATCGGGTTGCCGAACGCGACCCGATCCGCGCAGTATCGTCGCGTCTCCTCGAAGATGGCACGGCTCTGCGAGTATGCCTTGATCGTGAGCCCGAGACGCTCCCGTGGCAGGTGGCTCATCAGGTTCTGCAGACCCCGCCCGACGCCGCCGATGACGTTCGCGGCCGGCACGCGCACGTCTCGGAAGAACAGCTCCGCCGTGTCCTGGCCGGCGAGGCCGATCTTGTCGAGCTGGCGACCGTGCTCGAATCCCGGCATGTCCCGCTCGACCACGAAGAGGGTGAAACCCTTCGACCCCGCCTCGGGATCGGTCTGCGCTGCGACGATCACGACATCCGCCATGATCCCGCAGGAGATGAACGTCTTCTGGCCGTTAAGGATCCAGTCGTCACCGTCCGCAACCGCACGCGTGCGGATGCCGCGGAGGTCGCTACCCGCGCCCGGCTCCGTCATGGCCAGCGCGCCAATGAGGGTTCCGGCCGCGAACGGCGGCAACCAGCGCTGCTTCTGCTCATCGTTGGTCAGGTCCCGCAGGTAGTGCAGCACGAGGTCGTCTTGCACCGCGACGGTCACGCCGAACGAGGTCGCGCCGATGCGCGCGATCTCTTCGCAGACGACGAGGCGGTAGCGATAGTCCAGCTCGCCCGCGCCGCCGTATTCCTCGCCGATCTGAAGACCGTACAGGCCGGTCTCCGCGGCTTTCGCGTAGACCGTGCGGTCGATCATGTGCTCGTCGTCCCACCGTTCCCAGTGCGGGACGACCTCCCGCGCCAGGAACTGCCGCACGGTGTCCCGGTACGCCTCATGATCCTCGGTGAATAGGCCTCGCTCCATGACGTCGTCGTCCTTTCAGTTGGCGCGAATCGCCGCGAGGACCGAGATCACGGTCGCGACGAGGGTGAGCAGCGCGATCGCGGTACCGGCCCACGCGAAGGTGCGTGAGTTCTGCGCGGTCGACCGGGCATCCGTTTGGGTGTCGACGGAACTCTGCAGGATCGCCTGCAGCAGCTCGTTCTGGGTCTCGAGCGTCTCGCGCACCTTGTCGAGATCCTCGGTGGTCGCCAGGTTGTGCGGCGTAGTCGCCGTGGGCGGCGACTGAGGTTCCTGCAGCGCCACCTGCGCGGCATCGCCGTTGCGATTCCGTGCCTGGCGCCCGCGACCGGCCTGGGCCTCACCCGAGTACCTGAGGAGGCGCTTGATGTGCGCGTCGAATTCGGGCGATTTCGGCCGAGACGGGCCGGGGAAGAGCCGGCTGGCGAGGTTCTGCTGAAAGTACAGAGCGTCGTCGGATCGGGACTGGGAACTCTGCTCTGGGTCCTGCCCGCCCGGGTCGCCCGGGTCTTTCGCGCTGCGTCCGTCGCTCACGTGACGATCATCGCACCAGCGGACGGTTCCCGTCAGCCGTTCCCGCCGAAGAATGCTCTCTCGTGGCGCATCAATCCAACCCCGGAGACCCGCCGTGCCAGGCGATCGGCTCGAGATACATCTGGCGCGCCGTGCGGGCGTCGTTCCACGCGTGGTAGGCGATCAGGTCGTCGCGTTCGGGTTGCTGCAGGATCGAGTTGTGGCCGGGACCGATGAGTCCCGTGATCGCGCTGCTGAGGACATCCGGAGCCGGGGCGGGCACGTGCGCCCAGGGGCCGAGCGGATGCGGCGCTGTCGCAAACGAGACGCCGTAGCCCTCGCCCTCCCACGATCCGCCGGAGAAGAACAACACATAGCCCGACCCGTGCCGCACGACGGTCGGGCCCTCGAGCGTGTACCAATCGAGGTCGCGCCCGTACATGCGCCGTCCGCGCTCGTAGATCTGCCAGTCCGAGTCCGGCGCGAGCGCGCTCGTCGTCTGCTCCTCGACGCTCGTCATGCCGGTCATGCGCTTGACCGCGAGATGAGTGCCCGGCCGTGGATCATCGAGAACATCGCGCGCGAAAAACAGGTACCAGCTTCCATCGACATCGCGGAACGGATGCGCGTCGATCGCGAACGGTTCGTCCGGCGTCAGGTTCACGCCCGTGTCCGCGAATGGCCCGAGCGGCGAATCCGCTCGCGCGACCCGAACATGGTGACCCTCGATTCCCCGACCGACCGAGTAGTACATCCACCACGCGCCGTCGGCGTGGACGACCTCGGGAGCCCAGTAGGCGTCGCCGAGTGCCGGATCGGCGCCCTCGAACACGCGACCGGCCGAGGTCCACGACGCCAGGTCGTCGGAACGGATCGCCTCGAACCCCGGAAGCGCGAATCGCGGGTCCCCGGAGCCGTACGCCACATACCCGCCCGCATCGTGCGTCAGGAAGGGGTCGGCGAAGTATCCCGGCCAGACCGGTCGTCGGCTCACGGTCGATCCCCTCAGCTGTCCGGTTCGAGGGCGACCGAGCGCAGCGCGAAGCTGCTGAATCGCTCCGCCGCAGGCGTCGGCGTGCGAAGGAGCGAACCATCCGGCTGCTCGTCGAGTCGTATCAACCCCATGCGTCGAAGATACGGGGTCTTGCTCGCGGCGCCCACGCTCTCGCGCGCGCGGACCACCGCGTCATCGACCACGAACTCCTCGACGTTTCGACCGGCGGACGCGAACGACCAATCGACGAAGTCCATGATCGGCCACCAGGTGTACCCCCGGATGTCGACGCCCTCCGCTCGAAGCTCGTCGAGGCAGCGCACGGATTCCTCGACCCACTCGACGCGCACGTCGTCGTCGCCCTCGATGCTCGTCTCCGTGAGAAGCATCGGGAGACCGTAGCGCGCGCCGAACGCACGGATACTGCTCGCGAGTCCCGCGGGCCCCAGGTTCGTCGCCACCTGCGTGACCGCGCCATTCGTGCGCGTCAGGGTGCGCGGAGTCAGATCGGGGTAGTAGTTGATGCCCAACAGGTCGATCGTCGGGACCTCGGCGGTGAAGCGCTCGAGTTCGAGCGGATCGGCACCGAGGTCGACGAGCCACTCGAACAGCTCATGCGCCGGGGTGACCCGACCGAGTAGCAGATCGGTGGGAAGCATCCCGAGCGACGAGAGCTGCGTCGCGTGGTCCTCGAGCTCGCTCGACGACGCCTCGTAGAGGCTCGCCGCCTCGACATGCACGACCCTCGCGTGCGGATTCGCCTCCCGAATGGCCGCGATGGTCTCGCGGATACCGGCCGTCATCCCCATGAGCACCGCCGTCCATCCTGCCCATCCCTCGAGAGCCGGCGGCCAGACACCGCGAAGACCGCAGAACGACGCGGTCGTGAGCGGCTCGTTGAGGGGCGTGATGTGGTCGACCATGCCGCGATAGCGAGCCGCGAAGCGACCCGCGAACTCGGCGACCGCATCCGGATAGCCAGGATCGGCGAACGATCGTGGCAGCCAGGTCGGCGTGCCGTAGTGCACGAGGTCGGCGATCACCGTCAACCCGAGCTCCCCCGTGGCGAAAGCGAGTCGCTCGTCGAGAATTGACCAGTCGAACTCGTCCGGAGCCGTGTGCACGAGCGGCCAGTTGACGCCGTAGCGCAGGGCCGTGCCACCCAGCTCGCGAACGGCCTCCAGATCGGCGCGCCAGTTGAGCGTGTGCTCGGTCAGATCGAACTCGTTGAGCGGCAGCATGCCGAAGTCGGCGGGCGGGTACACGCAGGTGTCTTCAATGCCGGCGATCCAGGTGAAGGATTGGGGCCCGAACGGGTCGGCCATGGGCTACTTCAGTCCGGTCGTTGCGACACCCGCGACGAAGTACTTCTGCGCGAAGAAGAATCCGATCGCGATCGGCAACAGCGAAATCGTCGCGCCTGCGAGCAGGATGGCGTGGTCGGTGATGTGCTGGCCGCCGAACAGCGTCAGGCCGGCCGGCAGGGTCAACATGTCCGGTGAGCTGGTCACGACGAGCGGCCAGAGCAGGTCGTTCCACAGGTTCATGAAGTTGAGTATCGCGACGGTGGCGATGGCCGGCTTCGAGAGCGGCATGATGATGCGCCAATAGATCCGCCAGTGGCTCGCCCCGTCGATCCGGGCGGCCTCGTCGAGCTCCGTCGGGATGCCCATGAAGAACTGACGGAACAGGAAGATGCCGAAGGCGCTCGTGGCCCGCGGGATGATCAGCCCCTGATAGGTGTTCAGCCAGCCAAGGTGGAACAGCTCGATGAACACCGGGATGAGGGTGACCTGAAACGGCACCATGAGCGTCGCGATCACCAGCCAGAACGCGAGAGTGCGTCCACGGAAGCGCAGTCGAGCGAGCGCGTACGCACACATCGAGTCGAACAGCAGTGTCGCGGCCGTCGTGACACCGGCGAAGATGAACGAGTTCAGGAGCAGCCGCAGGAACGGAAGCTGCTGCCAGATTCCCTCGTAGCCGTGCAGCGTGATCGTGGTCGGGAACAGGCTCGCGGGATTGCCGAACAGATCGTTCTCCGAACGAAACGAGCCCGAGATCATCCAGATGAACGGGACGAGCGCGGCGACGACACCGATCCCGAGAAAGATCCACTTGGACGTCGCCTGGAGGGCCGTCCACCGGGCTCGAGCGCGCCTGCGCAGGGTGTCAGTCGACATCGTTGTACCTAAAGAATCGGAGCTGGAGCGAGGAAATGAGAATGATGATGAGGAAGAGCACAACCGAGACGGCGGACGCGTATCCGGTCTGGTAGTTGACGAAGCCGTCCCGGTAGATGAGGTTGACCAGGGAGTCCGTCGTGAACAGCGGGCCGCCATCCGTCATCACGTAGACGAGGTCGAAGACCTGCAGGCTCTGAATGGTCAGGATGAGGGTCGTGAAGAGCATGGTCGGCCGGATCCCGGGCAGCGTCACGAAACGGACCAGTTGGAGGGTGTTCGCGCCGTCGAGCCGCGCCGCCTCATACCGCTCCCCCGGCACCGCCTTGAGACCGGCGAGCAGAAGGATCATGGCGAAGCCGAGGTTTTTCCAGATGTTGACGAAGATCACCGTCGGCAGAGCGAGCGACGTGGATGTCAGCCACGCGACGGGCGGGATGCCGAGGAGGTCGAAGATCCCGCCGACGAAGCCGATGTTGGGGTCGAGGAGGAATTTCCAGACCAGGCCGATGGTCACGAGCGAGACGATCGTGGGGAAGAAGAAGATCGAGCGGACGATGCGCGTCGCGATCCCCTCCCGCTGGAGCAACAGGGCGAGGATGAAGCCGACGACCACGAGAATCACGACCGAGGCGATCGCAAACTCCAGCGTCACGCCCAGCGCGTTCCAGAACTGCGGATCGGCGACAAGCGTCGCATAGTTGCCGAGACCGATCCAGGTGCTGCTTCCGCCGATCGTGACGTTCTGGAAGCTGTAGAGGAACGACTGGAGGATCGGATAGATCACGAAGACGCCGAGGATCAGGAAGCTCGGCACCATGAACAGGACGGCGGGCTGCCAACGGCGACGCCGCTTGGGAGGTGCCCCCGCCGGGCGACGTGCAACGACGCCCGGCAAGGTCGGGGTCCCGGCTCGCAGTGTGCGAACCGGAACCCGATCTGATGCGGTCACTACCCCTTGCACCCCGTCAGCGCGTCGATGGTCTTGGTCGCCGTGGCGGTCGCGGTCGACACGGGCGTTCCCCGAGTGATCTGTCCGATCAGCGTCACGTACCCGTTCGCATCGACCTGGGTAGCGTTCGTCACCTTCGGAAGGTACAGCCGGGCATCCGGAAGCTGAGCCGTGAACACCTTGACGGTCGCGTCGTTGTTGAGCTTCGCGTCACTCGTCATGTCGGTGCGCAGTGGCGGGAATCCGGTGGTCAGCGAGAACTTCTCCTGCTGTTCCTTCGAGGTGTAGTAGGCCAGGAACTCCTGAGCCTGCTTCGGGTACTTCGTCTTCGCCGAGATCGCAAGCGGAGCGATCGAGCCGAGCGTGACGTTACCATCGACGCCGGTCGGGATCTTCACGATGCCGAAGTCGACGCCGGCGGCCTTGTAGGTCGCAGCCGCCCACGGACCGTTCATTTCCATTGCCGCCTTCCCGGCTCCGAACAGCGAGTCCGCCTGCGCACCCGTCTGTCCGACGGGCGAGATGTGGTCGTTCATCACCATGTCGGCCCAGACCTTGAGGCTATTCTGGCTCTTCGCCGTCGAGAGCACACTGCAGCCCTTCGAGTTGACGATGTCGCCACCCAGCAGCCACTGCAGGATCGGCCACATCTGGATCGTCTGGTTGTCCGCCAGCGAGAGTCCGTACTGCGTCTTGCCGTCGCCCAGCGTGAGCTTCTTGGCGTCCGACTCGAACTCGGCCACCGTCTTCGGCGGTGTCAGGCCGGCAGCGGCGAACATCTTCTTGTTGTAGTAGAGACTCAGCGAGGCGAAGTTGGCGGGGATGGCGTACAGCTTGCCGTTGTAGGTCAACTCCTTCACCGCGGCCTGTGCCAGCTCGGACGAGTTCACCGTGCCGCTCCCCGAACCCGTGTCGATCGGCAGCAGAGAGTTGGTCTTGACGTAGTCGGCGATGATGTTCGGGTCGGAGCTGGGCGCCGCGATGTCAGGACCGCTTCCGGTCAGCCAGGCGGAAGGCAGCTTCTGCTCGATGGTGTCCCAGGATTCGACGGTCTGTACGACCTTGATGTCCGGATGAGACGCATTGAAGTCCTTGACGATCTCGGCGTAGCCGGGACGGTCACCGCCGGTGAACCCGGTCCACATTGTGAGCGTGACCTTCTTTGCGGCGGTGCTTCCGCCAGAGCTGCTCGAGCAGGCAGACAGGGCGATCGCAGCCGCCCCGATGACGGCGATGGCCGCGATGACTTTCTTCTTGTTCACTGTGATCCTCTTCTTTGAGTAACTTCTCTTGGAGTGTTGATGTGTGGTTCAGTGCTGTGCGAGATCCGCTCCTTCCGTATCGCAGCCGCATGACGCTCTCGGGATGAACGTCACATCGAGTTCGTGATGAAGTTCTCCCTCCGCAGCGCCTTCGATGAGTTCGAAGAGTTGTTCCGTGGCGAGCTGAGCCATCTGCTCGGCGGGCACGTGCATGGTGGTGATTCCGGGTGTCGTCGCGGCCGACAGTCCGAAGTCGTCGAAACCCACGATCGACACATCCGCGGGCACGCGGATGCCGCGACGGCGCATCTCCTTGAGGCCGCCAAACGCCATGTCGTCGTTCGCGAACACGATGCCGTCGAAGTCGATGTCGTTCTCGACGAGCCACTTGATCGCCGCGGCGCCGGAGTCTTCCCCGAAGTCGCCCTCGATGACGTGCGCGGCGCCCGCGATGCCGGATTCTTGGGTCTCCATTCGGAACCCCTCGCGACGATCGATACCGGTCTGGTGATCGAGCGGGCCGGTGACGTGCACGAGACGCGAGCGCCCGTGCTCCTCGACGAGGTGCCGGGTGATGAAGCGCGTTGCGGCGATGTCATCCACTCCGACGCTCACCGCATCCGGGAGGTAGGGGAAGTTGCCGATCAGGACGACCGGCAGACCGCTCGCGGCGAGGTTCTGCACGTTGAGGTCATCCACCGCCGCGCTGGTGAGGATGGCGCCGTCCGCGCTCTTCGACCGCATCACGCGCTCATAGGCCGCTACGCCGTTGGCGGTGTCCGAGTTCGTCGAGATGAGCACCTGGGTGTCGTGGGCATTCGCGGCGGCAGACACCCCGGTGAGCACCCGCATGAAGTAGGCGTGGCCGAAGACGTGCTGTGAGGTGTTGGGCACGATCAGGGCGACGGCTCCGGCGCGCTGATTGCGCAGCGCTCTGCCGGCCGAGCTCGGCACGTACCCGAGAGTCTGCGCGGCCTCGCGCACGGCATCCTTGGTCTTCTTGCTGATTCGCGGGCTGTCGAGAAGTGCCATGGATGCCGCGGAGGGGGTTACGCCAACGCGCTCCGCGACATCCTTGAGCGTCACCGAACTGCGACTCGACACCGACTTTGCCACGCTGCACCTCTCAATCTCGCTCGTCACCGGGTGGTTTCATCGATATGCTTTATCGATAAAGCACTGGTCCAAAAAATAAACGATTGACTCCGGCATTGGGGTCAACCGACGATCTGCTGAATCGTTAAAGCAAGAACCTAGCACGACCCCCGCGTCGTTTCAACCCGCGTTTGCCCCCGTGCGGAGCATCCGCCCCCGCACGCGCGGCAGCAAACGCTACGCACGGGGGCAAACGCGTGGCTCGTAGACTGGAAAGCCCACGTTCGGAGAGATTCAGCTATGAGCAACGCCACCACTCGCCGCAACCGCAGGGCCGGACTCGACGCCATCGTCTGGGCCCGAGAAGACCTTCGTGCGCCGGAGAGCTTCGAGCTGTCGAGCTCCGCGTTCGCGCACCAAACCCCGATCCCGGATCGGCACCGCGGTCGGCTGCTCGGTCCCAACGTCTCGCCCGAGCTCAGCTGGACCGCGCCGCCGGAGGGAACCGTGTCGCTGCTGCTGGTGGTGCAGGATCCGGATGTGCCCATCGGCAAGCCCGCCACCCACGCGCTCGCGGCCGGCATCGATCCACGGCTCGGCGGAATCCCGGAGGGTGGACTCGCGCACAAGAGCCCCGTCGCCGGCCTCGCTCACGGCCGCGGACCGCTCGGTCGCCGCAGCTGGGGCGGTCCGATGCCTCCGCGTGGGCACGGACCACACACCTACGTGTTCCAGCTTTTCGCGCTCGACTACGAGCCCGAACTCGCTAGCGGATTCTCCCTTGCCGCAGCGCAGAAGGCCATGGCAGGACACCTCGTCGCGCGCGCCCGGCTCGACGGAACGTACGAGCGCTAGTCTCCCGAGAGATCTCGGCCCAGGCCGTCGCGCTTCCCGGCGAGGTAGTTCGCCTCGGCGACGTTGCCCGCCAACTCGATCGCCCGGTCGTACGCCTCGCGCGACTCCGCAGCTCGTCCGAGCCGTCGAAGCAGGTCGGCCCTGGTCGCGTGGAAGAGGTGGTATTCACCGAGCACATCGGCGAGTCGTTCGACCAGCGCGAGGGCGACCTCGGGTCCGTCGAGCTCGCTGATCGCGATGGCCCGATTGAGGGCGACGACCGGCGAGGGATCGAGGATCTCCAGCTGGTCATACAGGGCGACGACCTGCGCCCAGTCGGTGTCCCGGATGTCGCGAGCCGACGTGTGCACCGCGTTGATGGCCGCCAGTACCTGGTAGCGCCCCGGCGGCATCCCACTCGCCAGCCGCTCTCGAACCAAGCCGTGCCCCTCCGCGATCCGCGCGGCATCCCACTCGCGGCGATCCTGCCGGTCGATCGACACGAGGTCGCCGCCCGACGTGAACCGCGCGGCCCGTCGCGCACTGATCAGAAGCATTAGGGCGAGCAGGCCAGCCACCTCGCCCTCGTCGGGCATGAGCGCGTGAACCAGCCTCGTGAGCCTGATCGCTTCCGCACTGAGGTCGTCACGGACCGCATCCGATTCCGAGCCGCTCGCGAGATACCCCTCGTTGAAGACGAGATAGAGCACGGCAAGCACCCCCGATATTCGCACGGGAAGGTCATCCGCCGACGGCACGCGAAACGGAATACCAGCTTCCGAGATTTTCGTCTTCGCCCTGGTGATCCGTCGCGCCATGGCGGACTCCTGCACCAGGAATCCGCGGGCGATCTCGGCCACCGTCAGCCCGCCCACCATCCGGAGGGTCAGAGCGACTCGAGCCTCGATCGACAACGCCGGATGGCAGCAGGTGAAGATGAGGCGAAGCCGGTCGTCCTCGATGGCGCCAAGGGGCTGCTGCAGATCGTCGTTCACCACCAGCATCGCCTCCCTGTGTTTGACGTCCCGCTTGGTCTCGCGCCGGATCCGATCGATCGCCTTGCGGTTCGCGGTCATCGTCAACCACGCGCCAGGATTGGGCGGCACGCCATCCAGGGGCCAGCGCTCGACCGCGACAACGAATGCCTCGCTCGCCGCCTCTTCCGCGAGATCGAGATCTCGATATCGCGCACTCAGGGTCGCGACCACCCTGGCCCACTCGGTTCGGTGGGCCAGGGCGATCGCGTCCCCGACGTCGGTCACAGAGAAAGGAACGGCCGAACCTCCACGATCCGATTGCAGGCCTTCGACCCCTCGGTTGCGAGCTTCAGCGCAACATCGAGGTCGGCCGCTTCGATGACCCAGACGCCGGCGACGAACTCCTTGGTCTCCACGAATGGCCCATCGGTGATCAGGCCCTTCTCGCCACGATTGTCGATGGTCGTCGCGGCGTCGGGCATCCCGAGTCCACCGGCGAACACCCAGCGCCCCTCGGCCTGCAGTCGGGCGTTGAACTCGTCAATGGCGGCCTCTTCCTCGGGGGTTGCGGAGTACGTGTCGCCCGCGGCGAGGGCCTGGCCGTCGTCGATCACGGATATCAGATACTGCATGTCGAATCATCTCCTCAATGGATGTCGGGGCCGACTTTCTTCGGCCACTCACCCCTACAACGAACAACTCTGCCGCGATCGGACAGCCGAGCGGAAAAACTTTCTATCGACTTGGGCCTTGGGCTTACGCAGACGTTACGGGCGAAACGCTAGCGTGGCGGCACCAACCTGGAGTAGAAAGCTGCCACTGTGTCTCGCCACCCCGTCCTGATCTTCGGCACGATCGCCGTGTCGGTCGCACTGGCGTCGGCGCTGGCCGGCTGCTCGGGTGCGAGCTCACCCACCGACACGTCCACGACCGGCGGCTCGTCGTCGAGCTCCTCGCACTCCGGGTCCGGGGCGAAGAAGGTCGACTACGACAAGACACCGTGCGCCCTGATCGGCGAGGCCAAGGTGCAGACGATCGTCGGATACTCACTTGCCGGCGAGGCGTCGATTCCCAGTTCCACTGTGGCGGAGTGCATCTACAAGCCCGTCGACAGCAGCAATCCCGTGGTGTCTTTCGGTTTCACGACTTACCCGCTCACCATCCTCAAGGGCAGCAACACCGCGCCATACATCGTGATCGCGGGCGATCGCACGTTCTGCGCGGCAAACACGAGCGCACCGGGCTCCGAGCTGGCTGCCACGACCACACCGGGAACCTTCTTCATCGATGCCAAGACCTGCGGCGAAGCCTTTTCGATCGCACAGAAGGTTCTGCCCGAGGTGGGTTGATCCCGAAGCGTTGTCTGCCCGTCCGTTCGCTGGGAGACTGGGCGCATGGCGACATCCTTCGACGTGTCCTGGCTGCTGGATGGCATCACGATGGAGGCCACGGTCGTGCGCCCCGATGGCGACGGCGTCTTCCCGGCTGTCGTCATGGTCGCCGGCAGTGGCCCCACCGATCGCGACTGGTGTTCGCCGCTGCTTCCGGGGAGTAACGGGAGCGCGCGGCTCTTCGCGGAGGCGTTCGCCGACGCCGGGGTCGCATCCATCCGCTACGACAAGCGGGCGTCAGGCCCGCACGTCAGAGACAACCTTCCGAATCTGATCGGGCGGATGAGCATGCAGTCGCACCTGGACGAGCTCGTCGAGGCGGTGCGCGCGCTGACCGACCTCGACTTCGTCGATGCGCGTCGGATCGTCGGACTCGGAAACAGCGAGGGCACCCTGCACGTTCTGCACTACGTCACGAGTGTGCAGAGCGTGCCGTTCGTCGGGACCGTTCTCGCGGCGCCGCCCGGACGGCCGATCGAGGCCGTGCTGCTGTCGCAGCTGGCTCTTCAGTCGGAGCAGGCTCCGAACGGTGCGGCGCTCATGGCGAAGGTGAAGGAGGCCGCTGCGCGCTACTCGGCCGGGAAGCCCATGGATCCGGACCCCGAGCTTCCGGACAGTGTCAAGGCCGTGCTCTCGAGCTTCGAGGCGCCGGCGAACCTCCCGCTTGCCCGCGAACTGTGGCTCGAATCGGCGACCGATTCGCTGCCAGAGGTGCGCATCCCGACCCTGGTCCTGATCGGCGGCAAGGACATCCAGATCGACCAGCACGCCGACGGCGACCCGCTGCAGGAGGTGGCGGCGGGAATGCCGAACGTGACCTTCGCATTCCCACCCGAAGCCAACCACGTGTTCAAGGCGGATGCGCGGACGACTGCGGAGATCGCGGCATCCGGCGATCCGCGGTACAACGCGCCGGATGCCCGGCTCGACCCGGAGAGCCTCGGCACGATCCTCGGCTGGTTGTCGCGGCTGTTCGGTGGATGACCTGTCGCGGGAGCTGCCGCGCGTTGCAAAAATTCAGGCTCAGATGCTCTTCGACCGTCATTGCGGGTCGAACAGGCGCTCAGCCTGAATTTTCGTCAGCCGCGCTGAGCTCCGGCCGCCGACGCCCGGGCGGTCGTAATCCGGAAGATGGGAAACCCGCCCGCAACGGCCTGTACCTCGGCGTCGCTGGATTTCGCGGTGAGGCCGTCGAAGAACGCGCCCACCTCCCACGCCCATTCGCGAAGGTAGGCGCGGATGACCGGGGTCTTCTCGGCATCCGGGACCTCGGTCACGACGAACTCCTCGCGTCCGCGACGGGTGATGAGCGCGCCTCGCCCGGACACCCGGATGTTCCGCACCCACTCGCTCTCGCCGCGTGGCGAAAGCAGGTAACGGTTCCCGTCGAGCGTCAGCGGGTTCACCGGCGTCGTGCGTGGCTCGCCCGACTTTCGACCGCGCACCTCCAGAATCGCGGCCCCCTTGAGCGAAACACCGCGGCGGGTCAACCACGCCACCAGGGGATTGAAGACGCGTTGGGTGAACCGGCCCGGCCTGATGTAGCGACGCTCTGACTCTGACATGAGATCAGTGTGCCGCAGCGAGGGCCGAGCGGGCGCCAGGGAGCGCCAAGTCTCGGTTGGAATTCAGAGGCGGGGCGCAAATGGCACGGGCCGCTGTTAGCATCGCCTCGTGATCGCCGCGGCTGTGCACATTCCCGAACAGTGGGACAACTTCTTCATTCTCGTCGGCACGGGATCCGCCACGCTGGCCGGCCTGGTGTTCGTGGCCCTCACCATCAATCTCAGGGGTGTTGCCAAGGATGCGACGCACAAGTTTCGCGCCGTCAACATGCTGTCGGGTTTCACGTCCGCGTTCATCCTGAGCTGCCTTGCGCTGATGGGAGCCCAGTCGTTCACGGCGCTCGGGATCGAGTGGCTCGTGGTATCGGTTCTCGCTGCAGCGGTCAACACCAACGGGTACATCCAGGCGTTCCGCCTGCACAGCAGCCTCTACGCGCTCAGTCCGTTTCGCATCGTCGGCGGCAGTGCCTGCTACCTCGGCCAGATCGTCGGATCGCTCCTGCTGGTCTTCGGGCTGACCATTGGCGCCTACGTGGGTGCGATCTCGCTCATCGTCAACTTCATCTTCCTGGTCTCCGGGTCCTGGCTGCTGATCCTCGGCACGCTGCACAACCCCGACGAGGCCGCGAGCTGAGCTTTTCCGCGGCCGACCCGACCGGCGGCTTGTCCGCTACTACGAGAGCCCTCGTCAGGCTCGCACGGCGGGGCCAACCGAGCTATCTGGCATGGTCGGCGCCCAGCCAGCTGAGGTAGTCGGGGATCCCTGAGGCGAGATCGTGCTGACCGCGGAAGCCGGTGTCGTCGACAGCCCGGATGAGTCCGCGGTCCGACAATCGGGCGAACCTCACGCCGTCTCGCTCGGCTTCATCGCGTAGGGCATGACCCCGCCGTTCAAGCGCTTCTCCAGCCGCGCTGCGAGCGGCATCAGCACGACGAGGGAAAGCCAGGAGTATTGAGCGACCCGGATGCTGACCGTGTACGCGAGGACGATCGAGAACCCGAACACGAACGGCAGCAGGTAGGCCGAGACCTGCCCCACAACCGCGCTCGCTCGGGTTCGGGGGGACATGATCGTGAGCTTCGACTGCTTGGCGATGGTGTACATGCTGGTCTGCGCAAGCGAGGCGACCGCCATGTTCGCCGCGTAGATAGCGACTGGAAGCGGCAGTCCGTTGAGACTTGGCGCGTTCAGGGCATGGGTGGAGAAGGGGATGAGGATGATGAAAAACACGCAGACGATGTTCGAGATGATGATCCGCTGCGTCATCCCGTTCATGGTCCCGATGAGGCGGTAGTTGAGCCGCCAGAACAGCGCGATCACGATGAAGCTCAGCACGAATCCGAGGATCTGATTGCCGAATCCGGATTGAAGTAGGGCCTGAACGGAGCGCCATGCCTTTGCTGGCGGTACGTCAACACCGGTGATCAGCAGGGTGATCGCGAACCCGTAAACCGCGTCGAAAAACGAGACGCCACGGTCGAACTCGGCTGAACCTCGCCCATAGGTGAACAGTCGCATCCGGCCGTTTTGTTCGGTGTCAGCCATCGCTAACGCGCCACCCTTCGTTCATCGTCGATTCGGCTCGGTGATTTCGGCCGCAGGCTTGAACTGAGGCTACCGGCGAGGACAGCGTTGCCGGCACCCATCCCATCGCGCGCCACTCGTTCGTGAGGCGAGCCTGAAAGGTGACTCTGAGGTCGAAGGCCATCGAGAAGGATGTCGAGAAGCCGCGTCGAGAATCACGGGAGTAGCGGTGAGGGGCTCATTCCTGCTGCCTCATCCCGACGCACGGGACTCACCGTTGCGACAAGTCGCAAACCGGCGAGTCGGCGAAGCGGTCGGCGGAGATCCGAATGATCGAGTTGCCAGCTCAGTGAACGATGAGAACGGGGCAGTGAGCGTGCTCTGCGACCATCGCGCTGACCGAGCCGAGCAGTACTCCGGCGATTCCGCCGTGGCCGCGGCTTCCAACGATGAGCATTTCGGCACCCAGGCTCTGTTCGATCAGGATGTCGGCAGCGTTGCCCTCGAAGGTCGCGGTCGTGAACCATCCGGGGCTCTTCGCTCCGAAGACGGACTTCGCGGCCCCGCTGAGAATCGCGTTCGCGTCATCGAGGGGTGAGTATTCGTACTCACCGACGCTTGAATAGCCGGTTGGCAGGCGCCAGCTCGAGACTGCTTCGATCGAGGCGTTCAGGGCGTTGGCGATGCGGATGCCGCGGCGGAGCGCTGTGACGGACTCTTCTGATCCGTCAATTCCTACGACGATGCGCCCCTGCCTGCCGACGGGTTCGACCAGTTCGACCCGGTCGTCGCCGATGGTTTCGTACCGTGCCCCTTCCGGATCGGTGACCAGGTGGTTGGGTACTGCGAGGACTTGTGCGCTCATCTGTTTCATAACCCAAGTCCACTCCCTGACGACTCGCAGAAACAGGGTCTTAGGTCACGACTGTGGCGCCGCTCGCTTCGTTTCGAGGTGAAGGACAGCTGCCTGGGTCCTGCGCTGCAGCCCGAGTTTGCTCAGGAGGCCGGAGACGTAGTTCTTCACCGTCTTCTCGGCCAGCGAGAGGCGCAACCCGATCTCTCGGTTGGTGAGCCCATCCGCGATGAGCGCCATGATTTGTCGCTCACGACTGCTGAGGCTGGCCAGTCGCGGGTCACCCCCGACGCCTCCGCGCATCCGTTCGACGACTCTCGCGGTCAGAGCGGGGTCGAGAAGGTTCTTGCCCTCTGCGACCCTGCGTACGGAGTCGACGAGGCCGGCGCCGCGGATGTCTTTCAGCACATACCCGGCGGCCCCGGCGATCACGGCTGCGTAGATGGCTTCGTCATCGTCGTAGGCGGTGAGCATCAGGCACTGGATGCTCGGGTCCGTAGAGCGGATGTCCCGACAGACATCTATTCCGCTGCCGTCGGGCAGCCGAACGT
>FSXL01000103.1_pt1 | contig 43645 bp, 43 predicted proteins | sample 1638241 | NCBI WGS metagenome assembly FSXL01 (sample SAMEA3914788, study PRJEB12502) | metagenome | biome: forest; material: soil | place: Canada | collected 2011-07-03 | depth 0.1 m | reverse complement strand
GTTCTTCGCCGGGAGCGCGTCGACCTTCACCATCAGAGCGGATGCCGGATACCCCACTGCCACCACCCTCTCCACCCGCAGCGCGTTGCCCGACGGCATCACCTTCACGGACAACGGAGACGGCACCGCGACACTTGCCGGCACGCCCGGACTGACGACCGGGGGCAGCTACCCCATCAGCATTCACGCGACGAACCTTGTGGCGTCCACGACGCAGAGCTTCGTGCTGACCATCGACCAGAAACCCGTGATCACGACGGCCGCCGCCACGACGTTCGACACGGGAAGCGCGTCGTCATTCACCATCGGAACGGATGCCGGATACCCGACCACCACGACGATCTCCACTCGCAGCGCGTTGCCCGCCGGAATCACCCTCACCGACAACGGAGAAGGCACTGCAACGCTTGCGGGAACGCCTGGGGCGACGGCCGGGGGCAACTATCCCATCGATATCGAGGCCGGGAACGGCCCGACATCGGTGAGCCAGAGCTTTGTCCTGACCGTCGATCAGCCGCCCACGATTGCGACGGTGAGCGCCCCGACGTTCGTCGCCGGCAGGGCGTCCTCGCTCACGATCAGTGCGAACTCGGGATACCCGACAGCGACGACTCTGAGTGTCTCCGGGGCGCTGCCGGACGGCATCGGCTTCACCGACAATCACGACGGCACGGCCACTCTCTCCGGCACACCAGGGTCCACCGCCGGAGGCAGCTATCCGCTCGTCATCACCGCGACTAACGGCGTCCTTCCGGATGCCACCCAGGCCGTCACGCTGACGGTCGACCAACCGGTCGGCATCGGAGGTTTAGACCAGGCCACGTTCCGGGTTGGCCAGAACGGAAACCATCTCGTCACGACGAGCACGGGATACCCGATCGTCTCCACTCTCACCCTGAACGGCGACCTTCCCGCGGGACTGTCGTTCACCGATTCCGGGGACGGCACGGGATACGTCTCGGGAACCCCGCAGAACGGTTCCGGGGGCGAATATCCCGTCACGATCACGGCCGACAATGGCGTCGGTACCCCAGCCGTGCAGCATCTCTTGGTCACCGTGGATGAGTCGCCCGCCATCACGAGCGCGAACGACTGGACCGCGACGATCGGAGTGACCTCGAGTTTCACCATCGCGACGGCTCCCGGCTATCCGACGGGATACCTGCTCACCGAGTCCGGCGCGCTGCCGCCGGGACTGATGCTGAACATGTCGGGGGAGTCGGGGACGATCTCGGGCGTGCCATCCGGTCCTCCCGGCGACTATCCGATCACCCTCACGGCGACCAATGGCGTCGCGGCAGACACGGTGCAGACGCTGATACTCACGGTCGCTGCCGCCTCGGTTGTTCCCCTTCCGCTGAGCGCACCCGTCGGCGGGAGTGGACTCACCGGCGTGCCGGCGACTACCCACCCTGGGCAATCGTTCACAGCCACGGCATCCGACTTTGGGGCGGGTGCGCCGATCACGTGGGGCATTTTCTCGTCTCCGCAGACTCTCGCGAGCACGGTCGCCGATGGGGCGGGCACGGCGACGGTGGTAATCACAATTCCGGCTGGATTCCAGGGCCTTCACACGATCGTCGCGACCGGCATCGCGCCCGATGGTTCATCGTTCGTCGCATCGGCCACGACCACGGTCACGACACCGCGGACGTCCCTCGCGCAGCTTCCGATCACCGGAACCTCGCTCGGCACATCCCCCGCCGCCGCCCTCCTGTTTCTCGGGATGGGAACCCTGTTCGTGTTCGCCGCGCGGCTCCGGCGGCGCCGCCGTCGGGCCTGACGGGTTCATCGCGCATCGAGCTGCGGGTCTCACGCAGGCCGACCGGAAGGCGCCCATGCTCGGCGTTATGGTGATGGAAAGCCACCTCGTCGTACGAGGGGCGCGGCGAGAAGGGACGGATGGCTGTGTCGTTATCCCGAGGCGCGGGCCGGAATCTGTCGGCACGTTCGATCGGCCATCGCGACGTGACCGAGTGGGCGACACCGCTGGGACGCCGCCTCGCCGAACGGCACGCCCGCCTGGCCACAAGGATCGGGCCGCATCCCGCGCTCATCGTCTCCCTCTCGATCGGCGCCGTCATCGCAACGCTCGCGGCGATCGGATCGGCCCGGATCTATGACTCCGTTGCCGATGACAACGGGATCGAGTCGCTCGACATCCCCGTTCTCCATCGCGCGATGCGGATGCGCTCTCGACCCCTCGACGGACTGGCCGCGGGGATCGCTCGCGTCTTCGGCCCGATCGGCCTGCCGCTGCTCGGACTCGCCGCTGCGGGAGCGATCGCCGCAAAGGACCGCAGCCGCACTCCGGTGACGCTGGTCGTAGCCGCGGGGATCGGTTCGCTCCTCATGACCCTCGGCGGCAAGGATGTCATCAAACGTCATCGTCCCCCGAAACGGGACGCGATACCGCCGTACGAGCACTCGCCATCGTTTCCGAGTGGACATACCCTCAACACCACGACCGTCACGGCAGTGCTCGCCTATCTCCTCGCCCTCCGGCAAACCCGGACCAGCTCGCAGACGGCGACGATCTCCGCTGCCGTCGGAACGTCGATCGCGGTGGGTCTCAGCAGGGTTCTGTTGGGCGCGCACTGGTTCACCGACGTCCTCGTCGGCTGGGTCAGCGGCACCGGTTGGGTGGCCCTGATCATCACCAGCCATCGGCTCCACCTGACATTCGCTCGGAATCATCAGCGGTCGTAGGCCACGCGAAGGAGACCGGTTGGAAGAAGTTGCGGGAGAATGCAGGCATGTCGCCCGTCAGTGTGTGGCCGTCCGGACTGACACCGGAGTCGGCGCCCGTGTACGCCCGAAACGAGCTTCACGCGGCCGTGTCAGCGGAAACGCTCTGGTCTGTCCTCCTCGACGTGACGGAGTGGCCGAGTTGGTACCCGAACGCCGCGAACGTGCGTGTGATGGATGGCGAGCCGACTCTCCGTCTCGGGTCCGTCTTCAGGTGGAAGAGCATGGGTGTCACGTTGACCACCGAGGTGGTGGAGTTCGACGTGGCGAGGGCGCTCGCCTGGAAGGCGGTCAGCCCGGTGTCCCGTGCATTCCATCGTTGGGACTTCATTCCTGCGGAGGGCGGAGGCTGCGTCATCAGCACCGAGGAGACCGAGGCGGGGCTCGGTCCGCGTCTTCTCGCGGGCCATCTGAAGCGAGACCTGCTTCGGGCTCACCAGGTCTGGCTCGAGCAGCTGGTGAATCGCGCGAGCGTCGACCCGCGGTAATCCGGTCGGCGGGACCCGACCGCACCCTGGGCGAAATCAGTGCGCACGCGCGCGCTCCCCCTACCGTTCGGTGTGGACGTACCTGCCACCGCGTGACCACGACGCGATCGCCGCCACCACGCAGATGATCGCCGCAAAGGTGAAGGCCTGGCCGAGGCCCGCGTGGAAGGGTGCGGAGATCAGGTTGGAGAAGAACGAGTGACCGGTGAGCGCCGCGCGGTTGGCGGGGGACAGTTGGTTGAGCGCGTTCGCTCCGATCAGGGACTGGATCGGGTTGTAGCCAAGGAACGCCGAGAACAGTATCGACACGGGTGGTTCTTGTCCCACCTGCTGTGCGACGGCCTCGGATACCCCGTGAGCGGTGAGTCCCTTGACCAGGGTGGTGGACAGGGTGCTGGACAGCCCAATGATCATGAGCGAGAAGAAGATCCCGATCGACAAGACCTGTGCGGAGTTCTGAAGTGTGGAGTTCATTCCGCCGCCCGCGCCTCGATCTCGGGCGGGAAGACTGTTCATGATGGCAGCGCGATTGGGGGCCGCAAACGCGCCCATCGCGATTCCGAGGAAGAGCAGGATCAGCGCGAAGCCCCAGTAGTCGAAGTCGATCGGCAGCTGCAGAAGCAGGATGAAGCAGATCGCCGTCGTGATCATCCCGCCGGTCGCGAAATACCGGGCGCCCAGCTTGTCGGAGAGGAATCCAGATAGTGGCCCGGCGATCAGGAACCCGGCGGTGAGCGGAAGCATGTAGATCCCGGCCCAGAGAGGGGTGCTCTCGAACGAGTAGCCGTGCCGCGGTAACCAGATCCCCTGCAACCAAATGATCAGCATGAACATCAGGCCACCCCGCGCGAGCGCCGAGAGGAAGGTGGAAAACGTCCCGAATGTGAAGGCCCTGATCTTGAAGAGCGGCAGACGGAACATGGGATCTTTGACGTGGGTCTCGATGATGCCGAACGCGACGAGAAACAGCACGCCTGCGCCCAGAAGCGCGAGAACGGGCGCGCTCGTCCACCCCATCGTTTGCCCGTTGGCGGGCTCGATGCCGTAGGTGATGCCGATCATGATGAGGATCAGCCCGATCGCGAAGGTACCGTTGCCGGCCCAGTCGATCCTGGCCGGGTTGCGTTGGCCCTGGTCGCGCAGCTTCAGGTACGCCCAGATCGTCCCGAACAGTCCGAAGGGCACCGAGACCAGGAAGACCAGGCGCCAGTCGATGGCGCCGAGTACGCCTCCCAGGATCAGGCCGATGAAAGAGCCGCTGATGCCGGCGACATTATTGATGCCGAGCGCGAGCCCGCGTTGATTCGACGGAAACGCGTCGGTCAGAATCGCGCCAGAGTTAGCGACGAGGAACGCGGCGCCGACGCCCTGGAAGAGCCTGCCCACGATCAACCACCACGCTCCGGCCGCGCCGGTGAACGGGTCGAGCGTCAGGACCAGGGACGCCAGCGTGTAGACGACGAAACCGAAGTTGTACATCCGGACCCGACCGAACATGTCGCCGAGTCGACCGAGACTGACGACCAGCACACTCGAGACGATCAGGAACCCGAGGATCATCCAGAGCAGATAGAAGGTGTTGCCAGGAGTGAGCGGATTGAGCTTGATGCCGCGGAAGATGTCCGGCATCGCAATGAGCATGATCGACGAGTCGATCGTTGCGAGGAGCACCCCGATCGTCGTGTTCGAGAGCACCAACCACTTGTACCGGGGCGAGAAATCCGTTGATCTGGACGCGAGCGCTGTCATCGTCAGGACTCGACGAGTTTTCGCAACACGGCGAACCCACGGGCGAGATCACGCTGTTCCTGCGGGGAGAGATTCTCCTTGATGGCCTGAAACAACCAGCTCTCGCGGGCAATCCGATTCGCGGAGAACTTCTCCACCGCCTCCGGGCTGAGCGTGAGAATCGTGCGGCGCCCATCTCCGGGATCCGGCATCCCCACGATGAAGCCGGCCGCCTCGAGCGCGGCAACTGTCGCGCCCATCGACTGGGGCCGAACGCCCTCTGCCTGGGCGAGTTCCGTCACGGTGGACGGGCCAAGCGTCACGAGCTGTGTGAGCACCGACGCCTGCGATGGCGTGATCTCGGCCGCTCCGGCCTCCTCGCGGAGGCGCCGTTTGAGCTTGCTGAAGCCCTCGCGCACGTCTGCGGCCAAGAGAAGAACCTCGGCCGTATCGATCGCGACTTCGGTTGAGTTCTCCTTGACGGCCACATCGCGAGGCTAGCATTTAGGAAGGTCAACTACAAAGTTAGCCTTTCTATATGAAGAATGCTCCGGGTTGCCATTGACGGTATCCGGATCCCCATCGCGGCCGGGGACCCGCACGGTTAGCTATGCCGCGGTCGAGCTAGCGATGGCGAGCAGAGGATCACAGGCCACGCCCGTTGCCCGCACTCTCTCAACCGCCCGGGTTACGCTACGACCAGCGTTCGTTTCCTACACATAAGAGGGCTCCAATCGATGAGGCATGAGTCCTCCGGCACCGCGAACGGCACGACTCGTCCCGGCGTGGCAGCCGCGGGGCGTAACGGCTTGCTTCTCGCTCCCGTCGTCGCGGCGATGGGAGTCGTGTTCGGGGACATCGGCACCAGCCCTCTGTATGCTGCGACCACCACGTTCGCGGTCGGCGCGCACAAGTCGACCCCGCCCTCGTCCGCTTTCGTCTACGGATCGACCGCGACCATCATCTACGCCCTGACCCTGGTCGTCACCGTGCTGTATGTGCGGTTCCTGATGCGCGCGGACAACCGAGGCGAAGGCGGTCTGCTCGCCCTGTTCGGCGTGCTGCGACGCAGCCGGATGAGGAAGCGCACGGTCGCCGTCTTCACGATCGTCGCGATGATCGGCGCCGGCATGTTCCTGGGTGACAGCGTCATCACCCCGTCGATCTCGGTCCTTTCGGCGGTCGAAGGGCTGAAGGTCGTCGCGCCGGGACTGGGTCCGCTCGTGGTGTGGATCGCCCTCGTGATCCTGGTGGGCGTGTTCTTCATCCAGCGCTACGGAACCGGAAGAATCGGGGGAGCGTTTGGACCCATCATGCTGGTCTGGTTCGCCATGCTCGCGGTCACCGGGGTGGTGTCGATCGTCGCCGACCCCGCGGTCCTGCAGGCGCTGTCACCGCACTGGGTCGTCCTCTTCTTCATCGAGCAACCCGGAATCGCGTTCTTCGCACTGGGCGGAGTCGTTCTGGCGGTGACCGGCGCCGAGGCCCTCTACGCGGACCTCGGCCACTTCGGTCGGAAGGCGATCACGCGGGCATGGTTGTGGGTGGTCTTCCCCGCTCTCGTACTCAACTACCTCGGTCAGGCCTCGCTCGAACTCCGAAACCCGACGCAGGCGACGAGCTTCTTCGGTCTCGTCCCCGCCTGGGCCCAGATCCCCGCGGTCATCCTTGCAACGATGGCCACCATCATCGCGTCCCAGGCGGTCATCTCGGGAACCTACTCCGTCGTCCACCAGGCGTGGCGGCTTGGACTCTTCCCGCCTTTGCGAACCGTCCACACGTCGGCGGAGAACGAGGGTCAGATCTTCGTACCGGCGATCAACCTGCTGCTCGCCATCGCCGTGCTGGCCGTCACGATCGGGTTCAGAAGTTCGGATGCGCTCGCCTCCGCCTACGGGATCGCGGTCACCACCACGATCTCGATCACCACGATCGTCTACATCGCGTGGACCTGGACGCGGGCAAAACGCGTGACGCCTCGACTGGTCATCGCGGCCGCTCTGTTGGCCGTTGTCCTCGCGTTCCTTGCCGCGAACCTTCCCAAAGCCGCATCCGGTGGCTGGCTTCCGCTCAGCATCGGAGCCCTGGTCTTCGTCGTGATGTGCACGTGGTGGGTCGGCGATCGTCGGGTGCGCGCCGGACTGCATCGCGGCGAACTGGCGCTGGGTAGCCTGCAGCAACTCCTTACTTCGACGAGCGCGCTGAGCCGGGTACCCGGAGACGCGGTGTTCATCACCCGGAACCGCAGAATCGTGCCGCTCGCACTGCGAGCGATGGTCACGCAGAATCACTCACTGCAGGAACGCGCGATCCTGCTGAGCTGGTCGACGGCAGACGTGCCGTCGACCCTTGGCGCGCGCCACCGGATGATCGTGGAGAAACGCCCGTCCGGTGTCGTCGTCGTGATTGCGACCATCGGCTTCCGCGAGCGACCCCGCATGACCCAACTGCTCGCCGAGGCGCAGGGAGTCGATGAGGACGCATTCCGGAACTTCGCAGTGGACAAGGCCGTGTTCTTCATCTCGACCCCGATCCCGCGCTACAACTCGCACAGCCGGATGTTCCGATGGGCGCAGACGCTGTTCCTCGCGCTCACGAGACTCGCCCCAGACCAGATCGACCTGATCGATCTTCCGCGCGACCGGACCATAGTGCTCGGCAGGGAAGTGCGCCTCTAGCGGGAAAGCGGGCAGCACGGACCGCGGGAAGTTCGATCGTTCATGGGTCGCTCAAAGCGTTTTGCTGAAGAGTAGCTCCGGCCGCGAGGCTGCCGAACTCCTGTGAATGATCGGCAGAGACGACCGGCTCTGGCGCCAGTCGTCGGTTGGTGACACGCTTACTGCACGGGCTGCCCACAACGCCCTCGTCGACCCACCCAGTTGGCCGACAGATCCGCGAGGGCCCTGTGAACGCAACCGTGACGCCATGAGTACGGCCGCGACGCGCGCTCCATCGGTTGCGCCGCCCCCGAAGGTCGCGCATCCGAGCCGAGTGCACATCCCCGGATGGGTACGCGTTAGCGTGCCGCTGATCGTTCTGGCGCTCACCATCTGGCTGATCGTGATCCCACAACTGGGCGATGCCAAGGACGCTCTGGCCTCCATCGGAAGAATCGCCGTACCGCTCGCGATCGTCGCGTTCGTCCTCGAGTTGGGGTCCCTGGCGTCGTACAGTGCGCTGACCCAGTCCGTACTGTCCCAGCGGCCGCCAAGCTATTTCACCCTTGTCAGGATTGACGCGACGGATGTGGGGCTCAACCACGTCGTCCCGGGTGGAGGCGCAACATCCGGAGCGGTTCGCCTGCGGCTGTTCAAGCTCGTCGGAATCGGCTCTGCCCGGGCGTTTACGACGGCCACCATCGAGATCACCGGCTCCAACATCGTGCTGGGTGCCGTGTTCGCCGTAGGGGTTGCGATATCGATCAGTTCCTTCGCCGCTAGTGCGCTCTACGTGACAGCCGCCGTGTTTGTTCTTGCCCTGCTTGCCGTGACCGCGGCATCCGTCTGGCTCTTGGTCAGGCGCACGAACTTCGCCGTCCGCGTGGTGCGCGCGCTCGTTCGACACGTGCCATTCATCACCGGGCCGGCGGCCGAGGCGTTCGTGCGGGCGATGGCACTTCAGCTTCGTCAGCTGGGCGACGATCGCAGGCGCCTCCTGGTCAGCATCGGATTCGCCCTCGGCAACTGGCTGCTGGATGCTGCCGCGCTCTGGGTCATTTTTGCGGCGTTCGGGCAGGTGCTCAGCCTCGGAGCGATCCTGACCGTGTACGGACTGGGGAGCATCATCGCCCAACTGCCGCTGACACCGGGCGGTCTCGGGATCGTCGAGGGCGTCATGGTCCCGGCGTTCATCGCATTCGGGGTTCCCCCCGCGGATGCCGTCATTGGCGTCCTGGGGTGGAGACTGCTCGAGTTCTGGATGCCGATCCCGCTCGCCGCGCTGGCCTACGGATCGCTGCGGTTGGGGCCGCTGCACAAGCACCGCGGTCAACTGAGTTAATCGCTTCCGCGTGGGCCCGGAAAATCCGCCGCCCCACCGTCGTTATGAATTCGTTATGAATCGCCCGTTTGGGCGCGCAACGGGTTGTTTATCGCCATGCCGGTTGATTTCGTGGAAGGGTGAGTCGAACATCCACCGAACGGACCTATCAACCGGGGACCGCGAGATCGGAGGCAACTCCCGCGCGCGTCGAGCCGCTGGACGGGCTCCGAACAATCGCCATCGCGTTGGTCGTTCTGTACCACGCGCACATGCCGTTCTTCACGGGTGGCTTCATCGGGGTCAACGTCTTCTACGTGCTCTCCGGGTACCTGATCACCAGCATCCTCGTGCGCGAGCGGGCCACGACCGGAAGGATCCGACTCGGCCGCTTCTGGCTCAGACGGATGCTGCGCATCTACCCGGCGCTCGTGGCCGTCGTGATCGTCGCGGCGTGCCTCTGGTTCATGGTCGGTGGATACGACAGCGCGAACGTCGACGTCTGGACCGCCGTATTCCTGGCCCTCACCTACACCGCGAACTTCGGGCGCTGGCTGTTCCACAAGTCGATGGGCGTGCTGTCCCAGACCTGGAGCCTCGCCATGGAGGAGCAGTTCTATCTGGTGTGGCCCCCGGTCCTCGCCTTTCTGCTCGCGCGTCGCGCCAACCGAATCGCTGTCATGTCTGTTCTCGGTGCGCTGATCGTGTGCTCGAGCATCCTCGGTGCGGTGCTGTGGGCGCCGCGCGGCGGAACGGCGACGCCGGACATCTACTTCAGCCCCATCCTCAACGCCGCACCCCTGCTCACCGGATGCCTGTTCGCGATCGCCTTCCTTTCGAGGCGCTTCACGCGGATGCTTCGCGGGCGTCTTGGGCTGGCGTCGACCTGGCTCGGACTGGCGGTGCTCGTGGCGAGCGAACTCTCCATCGTTTCGGGTTGGCAGCGGACCCCCATCACTTTCGGAGTCGTTCTTCCCCTCGCCGGTCTCGGATCTGCGCTTTTGATCGCCGGGGCCGTCAGTCGTGCCAGTGTGGTCTCTCGCGCCCTCACCTTCTCGCCGATCGCCTGGTTCGGCCGTAACGCGTCGTACTCGCTCTACCTGTGGCACGTGCTCGTGTTCGCGCTCGTTCTCCCGCTCGTGCCCGGAATCGCCGGCAAGTTCGCGGCGATCGGAACATCCGCTCTCGTCGCCGTTGCGAGCCACTACGCGATCGAGAAGCCGTTCTCGAAACTCAAGGCGCGGCTCGAACCTCGCCGTGTGAAGGAGGTCACGACTCCTCTCGAATTGGTCGGTGCGGCGAACTGAGCAGGCCGAAACCCGTAAGGGCGCCGGGCTACTTGACCTTCCGGATCGGGATCACCAGAACGGCACCGACGAGTCCGGCGATGGCGCCGGCTTCCCTCGTCGGTCCGGCGGTGGAGTTCGCGCTCGAAGTCACGCGGGGGTCGCCGCGGGCATAGCGTGGTGCCATGGTGAGTGAGGTGGCGGACCACGGCGGTCCATCCGTTGCGTCACGGATGTTCGCCGTCATCGACGGGTCTACAACGTCGACCTCCGCCCACTCCCTCTCTCGCCGCGATCGCAGTCTCGTGACGCTCGCGAGCCTCGTCACCGGTGGACACGACGACGAAATCGGGATGCACGTTCGGGCCGCAATCACCAACGGTGTCACTCGCGATGAAATAAGCGAGACGATTCTCCATACTTCTATATACGCGGGCGTTCCCGCGGCAAACGCGGCCTTCGCGATCGCCCGAGAGGTATTCGCGCAGCTGGACGATGTCGACTGACCACCCGGCGACACACTCACAAAGAAACGATCAAGGAGACCGGAATGGATAAGACGTTTGCGTCTGCCGCGCAGGCGGTTGCCGACATCGGGGATGGGGCCTCGTTGGCGGTCGGTGGGTTCGGCCTGGTCGGCGTGCCGATCGTGTTGATCCGCGCCATTCTCGCCCAGGGCACGACCAACCTGCAGGTGGTGTCGAACAACTGCGGTGTCGATGGCTGGGGCTTGGGCGAGATTCTGGCCGCGGGGCGGATCAGTCGGGTGACCGCCTCCTACATCGGCGAGAACCAGGACTTCGCGAGGCGCTATCTGGGAGGCGAACTCGAGGTCGAGCTGACGCCCCAGGGCAGCCTGGCCGAGCGGATGCGGGCCGGCGGTGCGGGTATCCCGGCGTTTTACACGCCGTCCGGCGTGGGAACCATGGTCTCCGAGGGTGGTCTGCCGTGGCGTTATTCGGCGACGGGTGAGGTGCTGGTGAAGTCGCCGAAGAAGGAGACCCGCACGTTCGGCTCGCTCGGTGACGAACGCGAGTATGTGCTCGAGGAGGCCATCGTCACCGACTTCGCGTTGGTGCGCGCCAAGATCGGCGACACTCACGGCAATCTCGTCTTCGAGAAATCCGCGCGAAATTTCAATCCGGCCGTCGGAATGGCCGGACGCATCACCATCGCCGAGGTCGACGAGCTGGTGCCCGCAGGGTCGATCGATCCCGACGATGTGCATCTGCCCGGTATCTTCGTCGACCGGATCATCCAGCTGAGCGCCGCGGACGCCGCAGACCTCCCGATCGAGAAAACCACTGTCCGCCCGAAGCCGAAGGCGTAATCACCATGGCACTCACGAGAAACGAAATGGCGGCACGTGCCGCGCGGGAACTGGTTGACGGCTCCTATGTGAATCTCGGCATCGGACTGCCTACGCTCATCCCGAATTTTGTCCCGGATGGGGTGACCGTTGTGCTCCATTCCGAGAACGGGGTGCTGGGTGTCGGTCCCTATCCGTGGGAGGGTGAGGCCGACCCGAAACTCATCAATGCGGGCAAAGAGACCGTGACGGTCCTGCCGGGGGCGTCGTATTTCGGCTCTGACCTGAGCTTCGGAATGATCCGTGGCAAGCACATCGACACCGCGGTACTCGGCGCGATGCAGGTGTCCGTCAACGGTGACATCGCGAACTGGGCCGTGCCCGGCAAGCTCATCAAGGGACCGGGCGGTGCGATGGACCTCGTGCACGGTGCGAGGCGCGTGATCGTGCTGATGGAACACGTCGCCAAGTCCGGCGACCACAAGATCGTCATCGAATGCGACCTGCCGTTGACCGGCCGCGGGGTGGTCAGCCGGATCATCACGGACCTTGCGGTGATCGATGTAACGGATGCCGGGCTCGTGCTTCGCGAACTGGCCCCGGGAGTCGGTGTGGATGAGGTGCGCGCCGCGACGGGCGCTCCGCTCGATACCGAGGGCGAAATCACCACCATCGAGGTAACAACGTGAGTTCGGAGCTGCGCGAGGTCGTCATCTGTGAGCCGGTGCGAACTCCGATCGGCCGATTCGGGGGGATGTTCACGGATGTGACACCCGCGCAGTTGGCGTCCACGGCGATCGCGGCGCTGATGGCCAGAACGGGAATCCCCGGCGACGCCATCGACGATGTGATCCTCGGTCAGGGCTACCCGACTTCTGAGGCTCCGCCGATCGGACGCGTGGCAGCCCTCGATGCTGGCCTCCCGGTGACGGTCGGGGGGTTGCAGCTCGACCGCCGCTGCGGGTCGGGCCTGCAGGCGATTCTCGATGGTGCCATGCAGGTGCAGACCGGAGTCAGTGACATCGTGATCGCCGGCGGGGTCGAGTCGATGAGTCAGGCCCCGTTCTACACGGTGACCTCTCGATTCGGGGTGTCCGGCAACGGCGGCATCCGTCTCCTTGACGCTCTCGGGCGGGGGCGCGAAACCGCTGGCGGCAAATACCATCCCGTGCCAGACGGGATGCTCGAAACCGCCGAGAACCTGCGCCGTGACTACTCGATTTCTCGTGAAGACCAGGATGCGCTCGCCGTGCGGTCGCAGCAGCGGGCCGTTGCCGCGGTTGCCGAGGGACGCTTCGACGAGGAGATCGTTCCGGTCACGGTGAGGTCTCGCAAGGGCGAGACCGTCATCGACAAGGACGAGACTCCGCGCCCCGACACGACCATGGACACGCTCGCGGCACTGAAACCCGTGCTCGCGGGTAAGGATCCGGAATCCACCGTGACCGCGGGCAACGCCTCCGGCCAGAACGACGCGGCGTCCGTCGCCATCGTCACGACGCCCGAGCGCGCCGCAGACCTCGGCCTGACCCCGATCGTGCGACTGGTCACCTGGGCACGAGCGGGTGTCGATCCGTCTCGCATGGGTCTCGGCCCGGTGCCCGCCGTGGCGAAGGCGTTTGAGCGGTCGGGCCTCTCCATGAAAGACATGGACCTCATCGAGGTCAACGAAGCGTTCGCCGCACAGGTGCTCGCCGTGACTCGGCAATGGAAGCTCACCGACGCTGACTGGGACCGCGTCAACGTCAACGGATCCGGGATCTCGCTCGGGCATCCCATTGGCGCGACGGGGGCCCGCATCCTCGCCACCGCCTCCCGTCACCTTGCTCGTACCGGCGGTCGCTACTTGCTCGAAACTATGTGCATCGGCGGTGGACAGGGCCTCGCCGCGATCTTCCAGCGCGCGTGGTAAGGCCAGGCAGCGCGACTATTTCGCGCCCGCAGAGAGGCCCGCGACCTGTTCTGCGGCCCAGGCGGCCGTTGTCTCGGCGGCGGGGATGTCGGACGACACCAACCACGCCAACTCCAACCCGCTGAGGTAGGCGAGGATCTCGATCGCCTTCGCGCGCGGGTCCACATCGGTTCGCATCTCCCCTTGCTCCTGGGCGGACGCCAGGGTTGCGGCAAGTCGATCGACGGTCAGTCTGTAGTTGGCAGCGAGGCGAGGTCGTAGGGCGTCGTCGTCACCGACGTTCTCGGCGATGAGTACACCGAGGAGTCCGACCAGGTCGGGGTGGTCGGCCCAGCCGGCCACGATGTCGGCAATGATTCCGAAGATGCGCATGCCGGGGTCGGGTCCGAGTCGCCAGATGAGGCCGTCTTCGAATGAGTCGCGGGCATCCAGGATCGCGTTCAACAGCCCCTCCTTCGTGCCGAAGTGGTAGACGACCGCGGCCTGCGAGACTCCCGCCTCGTGCGCGATGTCGGCGAGCGTGGTGCCCCGCGAGCCGTTTCTGGCGATGAGTCGCGTGGCGACGGCGATGAGTTCCTCGCGTCGATCCGCTCCACGTCGCGAACTCATCCGTACCCCTTCCACGAGTGCGCCGTGCGCTCGGTCATTTGATTCTAGACAACTGACTGACCAACCAGTATGTTAACTAACTGACTAACCAGTCAGGTTAGGAACCTCGAGAACGTGAGACCGATCCCACATGCCAGGCAGCAAAGCCTCAGCGCACCCAGACCTCACGGGCGAAACCGACCCGCCGGTGCCGAGCGACGAGGTTCGTCAGTACTTCCTGGACAACCCGGGCGACGACACGGATGGGGTCACCGACATGGCGGCGCTTCGCGCGCAGACGAGGGAGGTCGGCCTACGTGTGCGGGGCGACCTCGAGCCGATCGGTGCGGTGAGCGACGTCGTGATTCGCGGCGTGAAGGCCAGGACCTACCGGCCCACGAACCTCAGTCGTCCCGATGTCTGCTTTCTTTGGATCCACGGCGGCGGCTGGATGCACGGAGACCTCGATGTCTACGAGGAGGTCTCTCGCGCGTTCGCCAACGAGCTCGGATGCGAGGTCGTCGCGATCGACTACGGGCTCTCTCCGGAGCATCCGTTCCCGTTCGCGCTCGACGAGGTGTGGTCGGTCCTCGGGTGGGCCGTTGACACGTTCGCGCAGGTCGCGCTTGCGGGTGACAGTTCTGGTGCCACCATCGCGGCAGCAGCCTGCATCAGAGCGCGCGATGCCGGCATTCCGATCGCCGCGCAGCTCCTGATCTATCCCGTGCTCGACAGTTCCGACACGACCGAGTTCAAACAGAGCTTTCGTACCCGCTATTCGCCGTTCCTCGGGCAGGCGGACTTCGGTGAGAGCACCCACCAGCGCATCAAATGGATCTGGGATGTCTACGTGCCGGACCCCGAGTTGCGAGAGTCTCCGCTCGCGACGCCCATGCGCGCCGAGTCCCTTCGCGGCCTGGCACCGGCGGTCATCGTCACCGCCGAGCACGACATCCTCCGTGGTGAAGCCGAGGCGTACGCCGATCGGCTGCGATCGGACGGCGTTCCGATCCAGCTTCTGGGCTTCCCCGGACAGATCCACGGCTTCCTGCAGATGCGCGGCGTGCTCAGTGAAGCCAGAACCGCGCTGTCGTCCGTCGTCGCCGCCGTCAGCTCCCACCTCACCCCCGAACCAGCACGCACAGCAGAAGCAAGCCCAGCACAGACAAAGGAGTCATAATGTCACGCATCGATACCCCGAGCGCCGCTTCCCGAGTTCCACGCCGAATCGCGCTGGTCGCGGTGGCGGCCGCCGCCGCACTGTCGCTGGCGGCGTGCGCGCCCGGTTCCGGAGGTTCTGGCGGCTCGGCGCCGAGCCCGGTGGAGACCGACCTCGGCACCGCACGGACCACGCTCAACGTTCTCGTCACGACGCCGGATGTCCCGCTCTTCGACGCACTGGGGAAGGCGTTCCACGCCAAGTACCCGAACGTGAAGGTGAACATCCAGAGCCAGGACTACACCTCGCTCACCACGAACATCTCGCACGTTCTCTCGGGGACAAACGTTCCCGATGTCGTGCGAATCGCGTCCTTCGGCAACCTGGTCAAAGACAAGCTGCTGCTCAATCTGGACGCGTACGCCTCAGCGTATGGCTGGACGAAGTGGCCGCAGTCCCAGTTCGCATCCACTCGAATCGCCGCGAACGGGACACAAAGAGGATCCGGCTCGCTTTATGGAGTCGGCCCCGGCTTCGGTCTCACGGGCGTGTACTACAACAAGGCGCTCGCGCAGCAGTTGGGCATGACCAAGGCGCCGACGAGTCTGGCCGCCTTCGAAAAGCTGATGGCGAAGGCCAAGGCCGCGGGGATCACACCCATCATCGAGAACGGCAAGGATGGCGGCACCGGCTTCATCCTTCAAAATCTCCAGATGGACTACGCGGGCAGCATCGCACCGGTTCAGAAGTGGAACGACGACGTGAAGGGCGCGTCGATCGACTCGTCCGCTACCGTGCAGGCCGCGACCACAATGCAGCAGTGGGCGAAAGACGGGTACTTCGCGGCCGACGTCAATGCCGTCGACCAGACCCTGTCGCCGACGCAGTTCATCGCCGGCCAGGGGCTGTTCTTCCCGAGCGGCAACTGGCAGGCCCCGGGTCTCGACGCCGCGGGCGCCGGAAAGTTCGGCTTCTTCCTGTTTCCGCCGAAGTCGGCCGGGGGAGCGTACTCGGCGATGACCTCGACGGATACGGTTGCCGTGCCGGCCAAGGCGGCGCATCCGGCGGCTGCGGCGGCGTTCCTCAACTTCATCCAGACTGATGCGGCCGCGCGCCAGGACACCGTGAACCTCGGTGGCGTCGTGCCGGCCGGTCCGGTGAACGGGTCAACGCCCAGCACGAAGTCGGGATCCGTGGTCGGCGCCACCGTGACGGCATTCCGCGGACTGCTGAAGAGTGACGGATTGGCCGACTTCATGGCCAACGCCACCGCGTCCATCAACGCCAACGCGATAATCCCCGAGACCCAGTTGCTGATCGCGGGGCAGACCACACCGCAGAACCTGGCGCAGACCCTGCAGTCCGACTATGTGCAGGAGCTCTCGCAGTAGAGCGCCCTGCGATTCCCCTCCGGTCGGCCGGGCGTTGCGTGCTGTCGCGCTCGGCCGACCGGAACCTCGGTGAGGAGGCATCCACCTTCACAGGAAGAATAAGGAACGTGTCAGGGCAACCTCGAATCCGTCGGAATCGGCGCCGCGATTGGCGAGCTCTGGTCTGGGTGGTTCCCGCGCTGGCCTTCTATGCGGCCTTCGTGCTACATCCGCTGCTGCAGTCGGTTCAGTACTCGTTCTACAACTGGGACGGCGTCGGAGTGGCGACCTGGGCCGGGCTCGCGAACTGGGAGTCCCTGTTCACCGACCCGGAGATGCTGCACGCGATCGTCAACGCGTTCGCCCTCATCGTGTTCTACACGATCGTTCCGATTCTGCTCGGGCTCGTCGCCGCGGCGCTCATCCGCCAGGTTCGACCGGGGCCGTTCGGAACCGCGACCCGGGTCGCGCTCTTCGTGCCACAGGTTATCCCCCTCGTCGGCGCCGGAATCGCCTGGTCGTGGCTGTACTCACAGACCGGCCTGGTGAACCAGTTTCTGAGGGCCATCGGTCTCGGTTCGGTCGATCGCGCATGGCTCGGCGACTTCACCTTCGCACTGCCCGCGGTCGGCGTGATCGGGATCTGGGTCATGCTCGGCTTCTGTACGGTGCTATTGGTCTCGGGGATGGGACGTATCGATCCGTCCCTCTACGAGGCGGCACGGTTGGACGGCGCCGGCAGCGTTGCCGAATTCTTCGCGGTGACCCTTCCGGGACTTCGGCAGGAGATCGTCGTGTGCATCACCTTCACGATGATCGCGGCGCTGACCAGTTTTGACGTCATCCAAGTGTCGACGCAGGGCGGCCCGGGCTATCAAACCCTCGTTCCCGGCGTCGAGGTCTATCGGCTCGCGTTTCTTGACCAGCATCTCGGCCAGGCATCCGCACTCGCGATCTTCCTGACGCTGATGGTGCTCGCGATTATCATCCCCGTGCAGCAGCTGAGGCGGGTCAGATGATCTCACCACTCGGCGAACGGATCAGCCGGGTCGTCATTCTGCTGGCGCTCGCCCTGTTCGGAATCGTCCCGCTGTTGAGCCTGCTCAGCACCGCCCTTACTCCACAGGGCAGCCTGCCACCGGGACTCGCCTGGCCGGCGGACCCGCAGTGGCAGAACTTCGCCGACGCGTGGAGCGCGGCGAATTTTCTCGCGCTCTTGGAGTCCAGTTGCCTGATCGTTCTGGGTGTTGTTCCGGTCTCGCTCGCGATGGCGTCGCTCGCCGGCTACGCGCTCGCGCAGTTTCGCGTTCCCGGCGGACCGGCCATCTACATCCTGTTTCTCATCGGCCTGACCCTCCCAGCCGAGTCGCTCATCACGCCGCTCTACTACGACATCCAGTCACTGGGTTTGCTCGGTTCGCGGTGGGCGGTGATCCTGCCGGAGATCGCCCTGCTCATGCCGTTCGGCGTCTTTTGGATGCGCGCACACTTCACGAACGCCGAGGCGGCCCTCACCGAGGCGGCGACCATCGATGGCGCGAACCGATGGCAGACCTTCACGCGCATCCACCTACCGCTCGCGACTCCCGCGTGGTCCGCTCTGGCGATTCTCTACTTTCTCGCCACCTGGAATCAGTACCTCTTGCCGCTCGTGTTGATCAGCAACCCCTCGGAGCGGACCATGGCGGGCGGACTCGGCGCGTTCCAGGGGCAGTACGGTGACAATATCCAGCTGCTTTGTGCCGGTTCCCTCATCATCATTGCGCCGTCGCTCATCGTGTTCCTGGTGTTCCAGCGCAGCTTCGTCCGCGCGCTGTTGGCCGGAGCGGTGAAGTGATTGGCCGGAGCGAGTCGGCAGTGGGTCGGGTCTCGGCCTAGGACGTCTCCAGGAAGCCTGCCAGCATCGCGCCAAGGACTCGAGCCAAACGTGGCTCGACGTCGACGATCGCGTGCGCGAGTCGGGGATCGCTGCGATAGAGCGCGGCCGTTTCCTCACCCGGGTTCGCCATCTGCCACTGTGCGCCGGCCATGCTGGTCGCTGTGGCGATCAGATCGAGCGCTTGATCGGGGCTGAGTCGCGGCAGTCTCTCGCGGAGTGTTCCGATGATCGCGTCGACCTCGGCGTGGGTGACCAGTTTGAAGTCCCGCACCGATTCGAGCGACACGTGGCGCTCGAGGTTGAGCGGCACGTGCGCGAGCAGGTCGCAAAAGAACGGGCGGGCGACGAGAGTCTGTGCGAACGCGACGGCCACGTTGTGCGGCGTTGCCGGCGAGAGCTCGCGAAGCGTGCGCCTCAGCGTCGGCCCCCAGTCCTGCCATTCGATTGCCGTGAGCATGAGGTAGATCTGCTCCCGGGTCTCGAAATACCGAAGCAACGCGGATTTGTGCATTCCGATCGCGGCCGCGATGTCGGTGAGTGTCACTTCGCGGATGCCGCGCGCGATTCCGAGCGAACGCGCCGCGGTCAGGATCGACTGTTCCCGTTTCAGCTTCGCCTCGCTCGATCGCGCTCGCTCGAAGTCGATGGTCTGCATGATCACAGCATAGCGCAACGAGGTTGCATTAATAACGCAATGGTGTTGTACTAAACCCATGACAGAAAAATCCTGGTTCATTACTGGCTCATCGAGAGGGTTCGGGCGCGAACTCGCGATTACCGCGTTGACGGTCGGCGATAGGGTCGCCGCGACTGCTCGCGATCCGAAGGCGCTCGCAGAACTCGCGGAACGGTTCGGAGACCGAGTGTTGCCGATCCGGCTCGACGTCACGGATGCCGGCGCCGCGGGAAGTGCGCTCGATCTGGCGCGTGAGGCGTTCGGCCGCATCGATGTCGTGGTCAACAATGCCGGATACGCGAACGTGTCCCCGATCGAGACGACAGCTGACGACGACTTCCGCACCCAGTTCGAGACGAACTTCTGGGGCGTGTACAACGTGTCCAAGGCCGCGATCCCGGTCCTCCGGGAGCAGGGCGGTGGCCTCATCGTGCAGTTCTCGTCCGTCGGCGGCCGCGTGGGTGGATCCCCGGGGATCGCGTCGTACCAGGCAGCGAAGTTCGCGGTGGATGGTTTCAGCAGGGTCCTCGCCGTCGAGACGGCTCCGTTCGGCATCTCGGTGATGGTGGTCGAACCGAGCGGCTTCGCGACGGACTGGGCCGGTTCATCGATGACCGTTCGCGATGTCCCGAGCGGCTACGAGCAGACCGTCGGCGCGATGAATTCGCGTATGCGGCAGAACTCGGATGGCCCGGCGGGTGATCCGGTGCGCGGAGCGGAGATCATCGTCGGCGTCGTGCATTCCGAGCGGGTTCCCTCACACCTCCTGCTTGGAGTGAACGCCGTCACCATGTCGCTTGCCTACTCCCGCAGTCAACTCGAGGAAGCATCGAGGTGGGCCGAAGTGAGCCGTTCTGCCGACTTCGCCGAGCCGTACCCGGCACCATTGCCGTAGTCGCGAACCGGGTTCGACCAGGGAGCCGGTCTCGACGGCTCCCCTAGTTGGGCGTCAGGATGATTTCGGACCCGCCGATGGCCGCGTCCTCCAGGCGTTCGAGGTCGCGGTCGAAGACGCCTCGCACCGAGTTGCCGGCCAGGTCTTCCAGCCGGGCATCGACGCGGAGCCTGAGATCGTGGGAGTCCGTGGCAGGTGTGAAGACCCATCGCTGCGCGGATTCATCGAGCGAGGTGTGGCCGGCCGCCGGGTTGCCGTCCCCATCCAACACGCGAAGGTGTCTGTGCACCAACGCGCGGTCGAGCGGCCGGTCGAAGAAGACGACCAACGAGTCGGCGGCTGCCTCGGGCCAGATGATCTCCCAGTGGGTCGGGTCGACTCGAGAGCGAATCGGTGGTCCGACGCGGTAGGTGCGTCTGGCGCCCTCGACAAGTGGCCATCCGCTGGCGTCGCGGATGCCGGCATCAACGACGAGCGTCACGATTGCTCCCTCGCGGAGCGGCGACCCGGCCTGCACGTGGGGTTGCAGGCCTCGCTTGATGCGTCCGGGTTCCACAAGCACCGTGAGCCGGCGACGATCCCGATCCCAGAGTTCCGGCGGCATCTCCAGGAGCGCACCGGCCAGGACTGCGCCGTTCTCGTCCGAGAGCTGAACGCGGCCGGCCGCCGAACCCTCGTCCATCACCGACGAGAATGCCACCGAGAATCGCAGCAGGTTGGCGGGTATCCGCTCGATACCGGGATCGATCGCGTCGACGACCGTGTGCGAAACGATCCCGGGTTCCGGAACTCGCACCCGCGCGATTTCCCGCCAGGCCTGTGCCTGGTCGGCCTGCCGCCCGACGATTGCGATCTCGGTTCCCGGCACACTTGCGAAACGGGGTGTGAAGCGCGCCTCGTCGCGGGATCGCTTCCACGATCCAGCGGTCGGAAGAAGGTTCGGGCCGAGGTGGAGCGCACCGGCTGGAACGATGGCGAGTTCTTCGGGAAGATCCGATCCGCGAACGACGATCGACCCGTCGTCCCAGGCCGCGTGAATGGCGGTCAGAGCTCGGCCGCCCGGAACGTGCGCAGATTGGTGTCGCCGTCTACGCGCTGAACGGCGACGACGGAGTCGCGATCGAGATTCGCCATCCAGGTGATGCCAGGGTGGCCGAGCTCCTCGCGCGGAACGCCGAGCGAGTGGTCCGGCTCGGACATCGGCACAGACAGAGGACTCTGGCTCGCGATCGCTGCCGCCGAAATCTTCAACAGTGGGTGTCTCGTGTTGGAGACCAGCAGAAACTCGTCGCCGTCGCGGTCGTAGGACACGATGCTGAAGGGTTGATTCATGGGTCCGAGTTCGGCGACAGTGCGCCCGCGCACGAGTCCCTCCCCCCGCAGCTGGTCGACCGAGAACTGAGCGACCGGGGTGCAGGTGTAGCTTGCGAGGATGCTCGCGCCGCCGTCGAAGGAGGTCAGTGCTCGAATCGGCGAGTGGGTCTCATATTTGCCGTGGTCGACGTGGAAGATCTCGACGGATGTCTCCGTCGCCGAGCCATCGAACGGGTAGCCGATCTGGCGCAGGCGAGAACTGAACTCCTCGTTGCTCAGCCCGGCCACGAAGAGGGTGCCGTCGACCCAGGCGAGGCCGGTGATGGTCGAACGCTGCGCCGGAACCTGGGCGATGTTCAAGGTGATGCCGTGGATCTCGCGGGGCTGAGACGATGCGTCTGTGCCGTCGAGCCAGGCGTCTTTGCGTTCGTCGTCGGCGGTCGGTGCGTCGTCGAGTTCGAACGAGGTCACGGGCAGGTCGTCGAGTTCCACGACACTCATCTCGCCGTCGGTTCCGACGCGGACGACCGCTGGACCGGCCTGGGCACCACGGCCGCGAGCAACGGAGAGGTAGACCGCGTGCGAAACGGGATGAACGGCCAGGCCGCGAATGACCGCGTCCTCGGTCTCCACCCCGAGCAGGGAGGCGACCTTCGATCCGAACTGCTGGACGTTGACCTCGGCGCCCTCGGCGGCGGGTGCTTCTGACGGAAGCTCGAAGGCGAAGATCGTGGCCCGGGCGACATCCGCGGCGAAGAGTATCGCGCCACCGTCTGCGGAAACGTCTGGGGCGAAGAGCACGGGTCCTGCAGAGAGCAGTGTCGAGGTGGCAGTTGACGGCATGGTGATTCTCCTGTCTCGTGGCGGACGCGCCCGCTGAAGGCGTCGTGTCGCCGTTGTCGGACGAGGCCCGCGTGGCATTCATCGTCCGTTCGAGAATACGCTCCGAACCACGGCAGCCGTGCGGGGTGCACCTCTGCTGGTAGGAGCCGTGGGCCAGGTACAGAGCAGTGAAAACGTCACAAAGCGTCCTGGCCCGCGGTGGTAACGGTGCCAGGACGCTTCGGTCGTGGTGTCACACGAGTCAGCGAACGGACCTGATCAACGTCACGCTTACAGCGCCGAGGATGCTGACTACAGCGGCGACGACAAATAGGGCCGGATACCCGCTGATACCCACGCTCACGGCGGCAATTGTCGGGGATAGAACCTGACCGAGGGTCCCGGCAATGACAAGAATCCCGAGGTAGGTTCCCGCGTTCTCCTTGCGCGGCAGAACAGACACGGCGAGCGCCTGATCCACGGCGTAAAAAGCGCCGATGCCGAGTCCCGACAGTACGGCGACAACGACGAACAGTGGGAAGCTCGGGAAGAACGCCATAAGAAGGTACGGACCAGCGACCAGCACGCTGGAGATGGCCACGAAGATCCGTCGACGCTTGAGTTTGTCGGAGAGCCAGCCGAAGAAGAATGAGCTGGCGATCGAGCAGATGCTCGTGATCATCGTGATGAAGAGCACGCCCTGCGCCGCGGTCTGTCCGGGAGCGATCTTGGAGTAGTGAAGATAGTCCTGGAGGATGTACAGCAAATACAAGGACGCGGCACCCTGACCGAGCAGCACGAGGAAACGGCCGATCCAGGCCCAGACGAAGTCCCGGCTGACCACGACGCGCACCCGGTCGGCGCGCGAGATCCGAGGCTGGCGCGCAGCTGCCGGCACATCTTTCGTCGTGAAGGCGAAGACACATCCGGTGACCAGCACGATGCCACCGAGGATGTAGTAGGACGACTGAATGCTGGGGACCAGCGCTGCGATCGCGACTCCCGCGAGAGCAGATGCGGTCGTGACAGCGCCGATCAGTCCGCTGACAAATCCGAGTCGGTGGATGGGGACGCGGTCCGCGACCGTGGCCGAGAGAGGAGCTTGTTGCGCGGTGAGAAACAACTGCACGACACCCCAACCTGCGACAACCGCCACAACACTGTTGGCGTGACCGATCAGCGAGAAGGCAACAACAAGGCCGATCGATCCGATCAGCACCCAGGTGTTTCGTTTGCCCAGCCTGAATCGAGTGTGGTCGGACAGCCATCCGATGATCGGGTTTGTGACCGCCGCGACCAGTGCTCCGACGCCGGATGCGGCACCCAAGAGGGCGACCTTTCCCGTGGCGCCCGCAATATGTTCCGCTTGCAGTGGCAGCAGCACGCTGAGGCCGCCCAAATACCCGGCGATGAGTCCGAACATCGCAAGAGGGAGAGCGAACAACAACCACTTGGAGAAGAGCGGGTTGAATTCGGGCGGTGTTCCGTCCGGTTCGACTCGTGCAGTTTCGAGGGCGAGGGCTGTCTCGCCCTCGGTGGGGATTGGAAGCGTCATTGCTTGTCCTTTTGCTCGGATCGAGTGGCACTGGCGGCCCCGGGCGATGGTGATCGAACGCTGGACGACCTTGTCGTCGGTGTCGGGAACTCCCGGGGTTGATTTATCCTATAGGATAGATGCAATTGGATCAAGACTCGATGCGGGGGTCCCGGGGAGCCAGACACGGGCTATGTCGCTGTCGGCCAGGCGGTCGACGCGTTCAGTGCTGAGCTTGGTAGGCGAGCTGCCAGACCTCGCCCAGCACCAACCTGGGGGATCCCGGGTTTGCAGCGACGAAGTGGTCGACGTGGGCGCCTATGGAAGCCTGCCAGCGCACGTTTGCGGGGTCGGCTTCCAAAGACGCCATTGCGCCGTCGAAGTCATCGCACTCGACGATGTGGAAGAGATCGCGGTTGCTCCTCCAGATCGTCCAGTTGCGGATGCCCAATCGGGCGAATGACTCGGCGAGCTCGTCTGGGATGGCGGCGTGGTCTCTGTCGTACGCAGCCTCGTGACCTTCGCGCAAGACGGAGTGAAGCGCTACCCGCATTGTGGCCTCCTGAGTTTCCTATAGGATGTTGCCCTCGAACCTATCAGCGGCTGAATCAAACCGGAAGGATGACGATGCGTTTCATGAGGGTCGGACAGCCGGGTTCAGAGGTCCCGGTAGTCCTGGACGCGCACGGCACAACCTGGGACCTCAGACCCCTGACCGCGGACATCGACGGTGGTTTCCTCGCATCAGACGGCCTCAATCGTGGACAGGCTGCAGTCGATCGCGGTGGCCTTCCGGAATTCGACAGCCGTGGTCTGCGCGTCGGCGCGCCGATCGCCCGTCCAACCGCAGTGATGTGCATTGGCATGAACTATGCCGCGCACGCCCGTGAGTCTGGCTCGGAACCGCCCAGAGACCTCGTCGTGTTTTATAAGCATCCGAACACCGTCGTCGGTCCATACGATGACATCATGCTGCCGCCCGGCTCTACAAAGACAGACTGGGAGGTCGAGCTCGCGGCCGTGATCGGTACGCGTGTCCGCTATCTTGCTTCTCCCACCGAGGCGATCGCTCACATCGCCGGATTCACCATCGCCAATGACGTCTCTGAGCGCGAGTTCCAGATTGAGCGGTCCGGCGGCCAGTGGAGCAAGGGCAAAAGCTTCGAAACGTTCAACCCGCTTGGGCCGTGGCTGGTCCCTACCAGCCAGATGGGCGATGGATCAGGACTTGGCCTACGTTCGACCGTGAACGGACAACTTCGCCAGAATTCCAACACCAACGACCTGATCTTTTCTGTCGCCGAAATCGTGTACCGAATCAGCCAGTTCACGACCCTGGAACCGGGAGACGTCATCAACACCGGAACCCCGGAGGGCGTCGCGCTATCCGGACGATTCCCCTACCTCACCGCGGGGGATCTCGTCGAAGTCGCCATCGACGGCCTCGGCCACCAGCGCGCGACTGTTCGCGAAGCCAACAAGTAAAACTAGGGAGACACACGTGACTCAGAACTTCTCGGGATTGGTTGCCGCTGTCACAGGTGGAGCGTCGGGATTGGGGAAGGCCATCGCCGACGAACTGAGCGCGGGGGGAGCTCGCGTCTACTGTCTCGATCTGACACCCGATGTCGTTGTGGCCCCACTCGTCGGTGTCCCGTGTGACATCGGCAACGACGCGAGCGTCCGATCGGCAATCGAGGCGGTTGTCCTCGAGTCCGGGCAGCTGGACGTGATCATCGTCAACGCGGGCATCGGCGCGCAAGGCGACGTCGAGGCAAACGGGGACGACGAATGGATGCGCGTACTCAACGTGAACGTCATCGGCTCCGCTCGCACGATCCGGCACGCCATGCCCTATCTGAAGCAGTCACGCGCCGCGGCCATCGTGCTGACGAGTTCCGTTGCGGCCTGGACCGGGTTACCCAACCGAGTGTTGTATTCGGCATCGAAGGGGGCAATTTCGGCGATGACGCTGGCGATTGCGACGGACTGCCTTGGGCTGGGGATCAGAGTGAATGCCGTCGCGCCCGGAACCGCCGACACCCCGTGGGTCGGTCGACTGCTGAGCGCCGCAGCCGACCCGGATGCCGAGCGTTCGGCGCTCGAAGCCCGGCAGCCCACTGGACGACTCGTTCAGCCCAACGAAGTTGCCGAAGCCGTTGCGTATCTGGCTTCCCCGGCATCGGGAAGCACGAACGGCGTCATCCTCGCCGTTGACGGCGGGATGCACACGCTTCGCGCGCGTCCGGAGCGCTGAACTCGGCCGCCCCGCGGTGTGCGGCGGAGTCAGCGCATTGCGTGGGAACGAAACTCGTGTTCGCGGAGAGATGCCGACAGCATCTCCATGCCAGTTCCTGCGGTAAGCGGCGCGCGATAGCGACCCCGCCTGACACTCGCCGGGGTTACGAAATGCTCGTGCAGGTGGTTCGTGTACTCGATATATCTGTCCTCTTCGGTGCCCGAAACGGCCACGAAATCGAACATGGAAAAGTGTTGCACCGCTTCGCACAGGCCCACACCGCCGGCATGCGGGCAAACGGGAACGCCGAACTTTGCCGCGAGAAGAAGGATCGCGAGGTTCTCGTTCACGCCAGCGACACGAGTCGAGTCGATTTGCAGGATCGAAGCCCCCTGGGCTTGTAACAGTTGTTTGAACAGCACTCGGTTCATTGCGTGTTCGCCCGTCGCAATCCGTACCGGGGCAACGGCACGGGCGATTGCAGCGTGCGCGAGAACGTCATCGGGGCTGGTGGGCTCCTCGACCCAGGCGAGATCAAAGCCTTCGAGGGCTTTGATCCACGTGATCGCCTGGTCGCGGTCCCATCGCTGGTTCGCGTCGATCGCGATCCGGATGTTGGGTCCAACCGTGGATCTGGCGATCTGAAGGCGGCGGATATCATCCTCGAGATGATTGCCCACCTTCAGTTTGATCTGGGTGAAGCCGTCCTCGACAGCTTCGTGAGCGAGACGGCGGAGTTTATCGTCGGAGTAACCCAACCAACCCGGCGTCGTCGTGTACGCGGGAAAGCCGAAAGCAATGAGACTTTGCTCGCGGGCAACTCGGCCTGGTTCAGCCGCACGCAAGATGTCGAGGGCCTCGTCGCGTGTTAGTGCGTCGCTGAGATAACGGAAGTCGACCAGTTCGACAAGTTCTTCTGGTGACATTCGGGAGAGTAGCTGCCAGAGCGGAAGGCCGGCCCGCTTGGCTTTCAGATCCCAGAAGGCGTTGACGACCGCCCCGATGGCCATGTGAATTACACCCTTTTCTGGTCCGAGCCATCGCAACTGGGAATCGTAAACGAGCTCACGCCACAGCCCGCCGAGGTCGGCAAGGATTGCCTCGACGTCGCGGCCCACGAATCGCCGCGCCACGCTATCGACAGCCGCAACTTGCACGTCATTTCCGCGGCCAATTGTGAACACGAAAGAGTGCCCCTCGAGATCGTCCGGTGCATCGGTTGTCAGTCGAAGGTAAGCCGCGGAATAGTCGGGATCGGGATTCATCGCATCGGATCCATCGAGCATGGTCGATGTTTCGAATCGCACATCCGAGGTCTCGACACTCGTAACTTCGCTCACGCTTCGTCCTTACCTGTTCGCACCATAGCGGTTGATCAATCCTATTGGATATAGGAGAGAGTCGCCACACGCGACACGGGTGCTGCGGCCGAAGCTCGCGGCACTGACCAGGACGTTGCGCTACCGAATTCGGATCAGAAGTCAGTCACGAGCGGCAGAGTCCAGACTCGCGTTGATGCGGGAGTAGGACTTCGCGATGTGGTCCCGCATCGCCTTCTCTGCCTGGGCGGGGGTCCCATCGCGCAGCGCCTCGAGGATGCTCTCGTGCTCACCCGACGTTTCTTCCACGGCGCCGTGTTTGAAGTACAGGCGGTATTGGTGCATGTGGAAGCGAAGGCGAACAATTGCGTCGGTGAGAAGAGCGTTGCCGCAGTGCTCGGCGACGATTCGGTGGAACGCCGCATCCTGATCGGCAAAGTCACGGTAGTCCTTGAATCTGTCTTCTCCGCTGTGAGCAAGCCTGCCACTGCGCTGCATGGCGGTGCACAGTGCTTCAAGTTCGGCAAGGGTCGCCGGGTCGAGGTTTTTCGCCGCTTTTCGGGTCGCATAGGGTTCGAGAAGCGTTCTCGCCTCGAACAATTCGCGTAGTCCTTCGTGATCCAGCAGCGGAGTGGCCGTATAACCCTTCAGTGCCTGCTTACTCACGAGGCCCTCGGACTCCAACCGCGCCAGCGCCTCTCGTACGGGCGTCGGTGAGACGTTCAGCTGTCGGGCGATCCCGTCAATGCTCGCGCGAGTTCCTGGCTCGATGACCTGGTCCATCAGCAGAGCCAGAACTGCGTCGTACACTTCGTCGGCCAAGGCTCGGTGCGCGGGCAGGTAACGCGCGGTGTCCGGCGCTGGAGTTGTCATTCCCCCATACTATTGCGGGGGCTCAAAACCTACCGGATAGAGGATGATGGATGTTAGATAAGGCCCTCGGCTTCGAGCTCCAGCCACAGGTCGTCGGGGGCCACCGAATCTGTCAGCGCCGCGTTGCGCGTAATCTGTTTCGCCGATGCCGACCCGAGAACCACGGTGGCCACGGCGGGGTGCCGCAGGGGAAATTGCACGGCTAGCTCTGGGAGCGTCAGCCCGTAGTGCTCGGCCACCCTCGCGATACGGTTCGCCCGCGAGATCAGCGGCGCCGGAGCTGCGCCATAGTCGTACTTTGCACCGCCAGTGGGTCGGTCGGTCGCAAGAATTCCCGAGTTGAATACCGCGGCTGCGACCACGGAGACGTCGCGCTGGAGGGCGGCCGGCAGGAGATCGCGTTCGGCGGATCGGTCCAGAAGCGTGTATCGGCCCGCGCACATGACGACATCCAAGTCGGTGTTGCGGACGAAGCGCGCAAGCATCGCGGACTGGTTCATCCCGGCTCCGTAGGCGCGGATGACGCCCTGAGACCGCAATTCCTCGAGCCCGGGAAACGCACCATCGAGAGCCTCCCGTTCGTGATCATCCGGATCGTGAACGAACAGGATGTCGATTCGGTCCACACCCAACCGGTTCAGTGAATCCTCGACGGAGCGAAGAACCCCATCGCGGGAGTAGTCGAGCCGGCGGCGGCGGTTCGCTGGTACGGCAAACAGATTGTCGATGTCGGTCTGGCCGGGGCGATAGTCGGGGTTTGGCTCGATCAGTCGCCCGACCTTGGTAGACAAGATGTACTCATCGCGAGGCATACCTCGAAGACCCTCCGACAGCCGTTCTTCGGCTACTCCGAGACCGTAGTGCGGAGCCACATCGAAGTAGCGGATGCCGGCGTCCCATGCAGCGGGCACAGCGCCCTGCCAAACACCATCGGGAACAGCGCGATAGAGGTTGCCGAGTGCTGCAACGCCGTAACCGATCGGCCCGACACTCAGCCCGGATCTGCCAAGGGAGCGTTGCGGAGGCGCCACCGCTCCAACATCCATCGTCAGACCGCTCTTCCGGACGTTGGCGTAGCTGTCGCTAGTTGCCCGACGACCGCACGCGGGTTGAACGGTAGCTGGAGCACCGGTTGCTCTCCTTCGAGGTAGTGGTATCTTCCTATTGCATATAGGATATTAGTCAACTCAGTGAAGAGCAATCGCCAGCCGAACGGAATGCACCCCGTTGTCCATTTGCACCAATCCCGTTACTCACGCGAATCCGTCAGGAACGCGGAGGCGTGGCCCACACGGACCAGCTTTGACATGGCGGCACCACCGTGACGATTGACACTCACCTCCATGTCTGGGACCTCGGGCGAGCCAGCTACCCCTGGTTGACCTCGGCACTCGATCCCATCAATCGTTCGTTCGCACTCGACGAGGCGCTTCCGCAGCTTGCTCAGGCGGGCATCGATGGGGTCATCCTTGTCCAGGCCGCCAACTCCGTCGCCGATTCGCAAGCGCTGTTCGCGGTCCAATCGCCTCTCGTTTGCGGCGTCGTGGCATGGATCGACCTCCTCCATCCGGCCGAGGTCGACCATCAGATGGACAGGTGGTCGGAGCATCGCACCTTTGTCGGAGTACGTCACCTCATTCACAATGAACCCGACCCCGACTGGTTGGCCCGAGCGACCGTACGCAGATCTCTCGCACACCTCGCCGCTCGAAACCTGGCATACGACGTGGTGGCAGTGCTGCCGCGCCACCTCGAGCACGCACGGGCCATCGCGGACGAGATGCCCGAGCTTCGTCTCATCATCGACCACCTCGGGACGCCTCCCGTCGGCGCATCATCGAGGGAACCGTGGACGACGCTCATCCGGGATCTGTCACGACGCCCCAACGTGTTCGTAAAACTGTCTGGGCTCACGACTCTGGGCTCTGGTTCCGCGACCTCGGCAGCCTTGCAGCCCTACGTTGATCTGGCTTTGGACGCCTTCGGGCCGGAACGGTTAATGTACGGGGGCGACTGGCCGGTGTCCACTCTGGCCGCACCATACGCGAGTACTTGGGCGACGGCGAACGAGCTGCTCCTCGCGCTGAGCCCGGACGAACGTCGGCGAGTGCTCGACTTGACTGCGAGACGCGCTTACGTTCTTGGTCCTTCCCGGGCCGACGAGAACAACTAACAACAACCCCAACCACCGGCGACAAAGCAGAGAGGCTAAGCCATGTTCGAAGACAATCCAAAACGACCAGAACCGTACGAGAAGTTCGGCGAGCGACCGGTTCCTTCCTGGTTTCACGATGCCAAGCTCGGCATCTTCATGCACTGGGGGCCCTACGCCGTACCCGCGTGGGCAGAGCCAGCGGGCACGGTCGAATTCGGCGAGGACATGGACACGTTTGCGTTCCATAACCCTTACGCGGAGTGGTACTACAACACCAGCAGAATCGCTGGCTCGCCCGCCGCCGAGCACCACCACGAGACCTATCACGACGCGCCATACGACGACTTCATCGACCAGTGGAAGGCCGAGAATTTTGATGCGACCGCGCTGCTAGCGCTGGTCGCAGACAGTGGGGCCCGCTATTTCGTACCAACGACAAAGCATCACGATGGCGTGACTCTCTGGGATGCTCCAGGCACCGGGGGACGGAACACCGTCGCTCGTGGCCCTCGGCGCGATCTGGTCGCCGAACTCGCCGACGCAACTCGTGCCGCTGGCCTGCGATTCGGCGTCTACTACTCCGGTGGCTTTGATTGGTATTTCGCACACTCCGAACCGATCAGAAGCATGGAAGACGTGCTCTCGAAGCGCCCCGTTGACCAGCGGTACTCGGACTACGCCTTCGACCAGACTCTCGACCTGATTAGGCGATTCCACCCCGATGTTCTGTGGGGCGACATTGATTGGCCGGACGCCGGCAAGGAGCCCGGGGCGAAGAGTCTTGTCGAATTGTTCGAGGCTTTCTATGAGGCGTCGCCGGAAGGCGTGACGAACGATCGTTGGGGCATCACCCATTGGGATTTCCGGACTAGCGAATACGGGATGGGGTCGAACATCGAATCGCTGTCGTCGAAGTGGGAGAACACCCGAGGCATTGGATTCTCATTCGGTTACAACCAGCTCGAGGACGAAAACACCTACTTGAGCGGGCCCGATGCAATAAAACTCTTCGTGGACATCGTCTCCCGGGGTGGCAATCTGCTCCTCAACATCGGACCGAAGGCGGACGGCACAGTGCCTGAACTCCAAGCACGCACGCTGCGCGAGCTTGGGGAATGGAATCGGACGAACGGCGAAGCAATCTTCGGGTCGTCCTCGGTCGATCCGACGATTGCGGTCGGGTCCGACGCTCCTTGGACACGATGGACAGCGACAGATCATCAACTACACGCGTTTGTCTTACCAAACGACACGCGTGTGCCGCTCCAGGTCGATCCGACACGCATAAATGTGGAATCCGCTCGTCTTGCGGATGGCAGCTCGGCAAACGTTGTGCTCGAAAACGGCGAGGTTGTCGCATTCGCTCCACGAACGGGATCACTCAACCCCGTTCGGATGACCTTTGCTGTTCGCGAGTAGCCGTCACGTTCTGCTATGAGAATGCGGGCGCGAGATCCATCGTCACCTGGTAATCGACGATCTCATCCTGCGCGATCCAGATGACCGTGACGCACGGCAGATTGATCGTTGTGCCCGCGGCATCGGCCGTCGAGATGGTAAACCGGCAGAAGAGCTGGTCCCCGACGTGCGCGACCTGGTCGACCGTGTGTCGCACCCACGGTAGCGAGTTCGCCGCCCCCTCGGTCGCGGCGACGACGGCCGGACGTCCGATCGTCGCTTCGCCATTTCCGAAGCGGTAGCGCGCGTCGTCGGCGAACCACGATGCGAAGTCTTCCGCCTCGCCACGATCGACGGCGGCGCACATGGCCGCAACCATCTGATCGCGGCCATGTGGGTCTGCGGGAACGGGGCGCTTCGGAGTCACTCGGGCTTCTTCTGCAGGGACAGGCCGAACTTGTCCATCACGCCGGCGACGAGCGTCATGTCGCGCCCGGGTGGGAGCTGGCTCAGTCCCCGGTAGTAGTTCTCGAGCCCGGGAGGCGAAACCACGGCGATGATCCTGGTCTCTTCGTCGAACGGGTTGTGGAACATGTGCGGGATGCCGCGCGGCATGAGCAGCGCGGACCCGGGCGTGAGGATGTGCTCCTGGCCGTCGAGTTCGATCCGCACCTTGCCCTTCACGCAGATGAAGAGCTCATCCTCGCGAGAGTGGATGTGCGTGGGCGGCCCACCGAGACCGACGGGCACGACGTACTCGAACAGGGAGTATGCGCCATTGGTCTGCTCCGCGGTCATCTTGACGTAGATGCCGAGTCCGATCGCTCCCACGTTCTCGCCGGCGCCCGGCTCAAGGACGTGATGTTCGGTCGTCGGTGCGCTGTCCTGCTGGATTGTCATGTGCTTCTCCTTTGAATCTGAGCGGGTAGTAGTGGGTCGACTCAGCCGACGGCTGCGGTCGGCGATGGCTCGGCGACGAGATCGCTTGCGGGAGCGGCCGACTTCGTTTCGGGCTTCGGCAGTCTGGCAAGCACTCGTGGGGTGATGCCGCGATACGCGGAAGGCGCGATCGGGTTGATCCAGTGGGAGAACCGAACCGGCGCCGGGATGTTCACGCCCAGGTCCCCGAGGACCTCGTCCACGTTGTGCATCGAGAACGGGATGATCTTGGTTCCGCGAGAGTGGTGTCGGTTCGCCGCCTCGTCCATGAACTCGAGGTGCTCGGTCACGGCGGCACGTCGCGCGCCGGCCGGCGGAAGCGTCATGCCGCCCGCCACATCCGCGGCGATCCAGACGGCAGCCATCTCCGCGTTCAGCGGGCTGAAGAACGAGGAGTTGTATCCGTTGAACCAGAGGCCCTCGATGTCGTTCGGCTTGATGTGGCGATACAGCATGAAGTTGTCGCGCTCATCGAAGAGCGTCGAAGCGAGCTGCTCGTCAAGGAACGGAACTCCCTGGGTGAAGCCCGTCGCCTCGAGAACGATGTCAGCGGGGAGCACGGTACCGTCGGCGAGCTCGACCGCTGGAGCCCCGTCGCTCGCGAGGAGTCTTGTGATGGTCTGGTCGCGACGCACTCGGATACGGCCGGATGCGACGCCCTCGAAGAATCCCTCGGTGGCGAGTCCGATGGCTCCCTTGACGATGTCTTCCATCTGTCCCTCCGGCACGAGGCCGAGTTCCTTGAGGTGGAACTGACGCACAGACACCGAGCCGATCGAGTTCAGCATCCCCCGTCGAATTTCGTTACCGGGTCCGTGCAGGAACTTCTCGAAGCCGCGCAGGTAGCGGTAGCGGAAGAGCGATTCGCCGAGGCGAGTGAGCAGCAGCATCTTGAAGTTCACGACGTTGTTGATCTTGCGCGGCACCTTCCAGAGGAGCTGACGCGCGATCACATCCGTCGTCGCGTCGGCGTCGCTGACCGCCACCGTGACATCGCAGGCGGACTTGCCATAGCCGACGACGACGACGTGCTTGTCGCGCACCTGCTCTGCGGAGTGAAGTTCGGGTCCGGCGAGCAGCCGTCCTCCCGCCGCGGCGAACTCCTTCTCGCCGACGAAGGTGGGCCGATTCGGCTCGCTGAACACACCGTTCGCGATGACCACGCCGTCGAACGTCGAGGTCGTGCTCCGCTGTCCGCCGACCGGGCGGGTGCGAACCGTCCAGCGGCCATCGGGCATGCGTCCGACATGCTCCACCTCGGTGCTCAACCGGATGTGCGGGGTCAGCTCGTTGTGAGTCGCGTACGCCTCGAGGTACTGCTGCACCTGTCCACCGCTCGGCCACTCCGGGAACGACTTCGGCATCCTGAAGTCGGACAGCTCGTATTGGGCCTTGGTGCTCTGCGTCGACAGGCCCGGGTAGCGGCGGGATGCGCTCCACACGCCGCCGACGTCGTCGACGCGGTCGAACACGGTCACCCCGTGACCGGCCTGCTTCAGTACTTTCGCGGTAGCGAGACCGGCGACGCCGGCTCCGACGATGGCGATGTCCACGACTCCTCCAAGTCCGTCACTGCGGTGTGGCGGTGGTGCAACCTTCGTCGCGCGGACCGGGCGGTGCATCTCCGTGTCCCACTGTCCGGGACGATTTTCTTCTCGCTACGATCGTTGCGAATAGGCACGCGTCGCCGCGGCCCCGGCGAGCTGCACCGCCGTGGCGAGTCGCTCCGGCTTGATCAGAGTCGCGGGTCCCGTCACCGAGAGCGCGGCGGCGACATCTCCCTTCGAGTCGAAGACGGGCGCCGCGACGCAGTTGATGGCGATGTTGCCCTCCTCGCGGTCTGCAGCCCATCCGCGGGTACGCACCGCCGCCAGCTCGGCACGCCACTCAGACTCCGAGGTGATCGTCTTCGACGTTCTACTGCGCAGTCCATCGCGAAGAACCGAATCGACGACGGCCTCGTCCGAGTGCGAGAGGATGACACGACCCAGCGCCGAACAGTGAGCGGGGATCATCGAGCCGACCTGAGAAAGCATGGGCATCCGGCGATGTCCGCTGATCTTCTCGACGATCAGCACGTTGACGCCCTCGAGGACGCCGAGCTGCACGGCCGTCTGCGCCGCCGAGTAGAGGTCCTGCATGAACGGGAGCGCGGCCTCACGCAACTCCCGCCTCACCGCGACCAGCCCGGAGAGTTCGAAGATGCGTGTGCCGACGCGATATCGGTCGACAGGCTTGTCGAGCCAGCCGAGTCTGATCATCCGATCGGCGGTGCGATGCACGGTGGATCGCGGCAGACCGGAGCGTCGGACGAGCGCCGCGAGGGTCAATTCCCTGTGCACTTCGTCGAAGGCGTCGAAGATCGCTGCGGCGCGATCGAGGCCGGCCGCGGGCACCGCGGAGGCGTCCGAGCTATCCCGGTCAGTGGGACTGGAAGTTGTCTGCTCTACCATGAGCCATCACTCTAAACCCAACACAGATCTGGAGACCGTGTGAGCCCAACAGAGAAGCCCCTCGCCATCGTCGGCGGAGGGTCGGCCGGAATCGGAATGGCGACAGCGCGAGCGCTGGCGCTCGCGGGGAACCGTGTGGTGCTTGTGGGTCGACGACTTCCGTCGTTGCACGAGGCCGCGGAGAAGATCTCCGCGGAGACAGGAGCAGAGGTGAACGTCGCGGCGCACGACCTCTCGCGAGCGGAAGACGCCGCCGGTTTCCTGGATGACGTGTCGACCCGGTTCGGTCGACCCGAGATTCTCGTGCTCAACGCCGGCGGCCCTCCCGCGGGACGGACGATCGAGCTCACCGATACCGATTGGCGAACCGCGTTCGATCTGCTCCTGCTCGGGCCGATCCGGCTCGCGACCCTCGCCCTGCCCGGAATGGCGGCCCGCGGATTCGGGCGGGTCGTCGTGGTGACCTCAACGGCCGTTCGCCAACCCGAACCTGTTCTCGCCGCATCGGTCGTGCTGAGGTCGGCCATGACGGCCGCCGCGAAGCTCCTCTCGCTCGAGTACGCGGCGGACGGCGTCACGGTCAACTGCGTCGCCCCTGGTTCGACAGCGACGGATCGGCGGGCCGCCGTGGTGGCGGCGCGCGCTGCCGCAGCGGGGCGACCGGTCGAAGAGATGTCCGTGGATGATGCCTCGGAGATTCCCGCCGGCCGTCCAGCAGAGCCCGCAGAAATCGCCGATGCGATCGCGTTCCTGGCCTCGCGCGCAGCGAGCTACGTCAATGGCACGGTCTTGACCGTCGACGGCGGACGGACGGTGACGATCTGATGGCTACCGGTGGACCGGATTTCTCGCTGGGCGAGTTCCTTTCATCCATTTCCGACGTGGTCGAGCCGGGTGCCGCTCGACCGTTCGTCGTGCACGTCGACGAGCTCGAGACACTGCCGGCGAACGAGGTGCACAACCCGAGCGCGCTTTCGGTCGCCGGGAGGCTTCCCACGGCGACGTTCGAGATCTTTCGCCAGGTGATCCCCGCCGGCCAGAGCACCGACATGCAGCGTCACCACCACGAGACCGTTCACTTCGTCATCGCGGGAAGTGGGCACACCGACCTCGAAGACGAGAGCGAGTCATGGAACACGGGCGACTTCATCTACACGCCTCCGTGGACTTGGCACCGGCACTACAACGATTCGCCGGAGCTGCAGGTCGAATTCCTGACGATCGAGAACTCGCGGCTTCTCGCCCTTCTCGGCGTGGCCCGGCGACAGAGCGCCGGCCAGGTTTCCGTCGACGAGGCACGTCGAACGCACGGAGGTGGATGATGACGGCAACAGACCTGGCACCGCGGCTCTCGACGGTGCCGGAGCACATCAGTATTTGGGGCGACCTGTGGGACCTCGATCACGAGCTGCGCCACATCGACGTCAACGGCGTCCGCACGCGGGTGCTGCAGGCCGGCAGCGGGCCCGACCTGGTCCTGCTGCACGGAACCGGTGGTCACCTCGAGGCCTACTCGCGCGACATCGCCGGCCTCGCTGAGCATTTTCGCGTGACCGCGTACGACATGGTCGGCCACGGCTGGTCGGATCTCCCCGACAGGCCGTACACGATCGACGTTCTCGCCGATCACCTCTTGGGCGTCGTGACCGAGCTCGGTCTCGATCGCCCGCACCTTTCCGGGGAATCGCTGGGCGGATGGGTGGTAGCCTGGGCGGCCGCGGATCATCCAGACCGTTTCGGTCGGCTGGTTCTGAACACACCGGGCAACATCGCAAACAAGCCCGAGGTCATGGCCCGGATGCGCGATTCGACGCTCGCCGCCGTGCAGAATCCGGATGACGCGACCGTGCGCCGCCGCGTCGAGTTCCTGTTCCACCACAAGGAGATGGTCACCGACGAACTCGTGAACGCCCGCCGCGCGATCTATTCGCGTCCCGGATACGAGCAGGCCATCCGCAACACGCTCGTGCTCCAGGACCCGGAGATTCGGAAGGATTTCGCGTGGAGTCGCGACTGGGTAAGCCGCGTGACCGCGCCAACCCTCCTGCTCTGGACGGACAACGATCCGACCGGAGGGCTGGATGAGGCGGAACTCCTCCTCGGTTGGCTCCCCGATGCCCGACTCCACGTCATCGAAGACGCCGGGCATTGGCCGCAGTGGGAGAAACCCGACGAGTTCTTGAACGCCCATTTCGAATTTCTCATCCTTGGAAAGGACCCATCATGAGTGAGATCGTCGGTTTTGTCGGCATGTCGCACGCCCCGTTCGCGACAATGATGCCGCCAGAGTCGCCCGAGGCGCCCGGCGGTGCGTTCATGGCGGATGCAGAGCGCGTCGCCCGCGCGGTCGCCCGCCTTTCCCCGGATGTGATCATCGCGATCGGACCGGATCACTTCCACGGCAACTTCTACGACGTGATGCCGCCCTTCGTACTCGGCGTCGAGTCTGCCGAAGGGTTCGGCGACTTCGGCTCGTTCGAGGGCTCCGTGCCGGTCGCGAGCGACCTGGCCTGGGCGATTCATGCCGCGCTGACCGCGGCGGACTTCGATATCGCCATCTCCTACGACCTGACGCTCGATCACGGTGTCGTGCAGGGCTGGCAGATGATCAGCCCGGACAAACCGATCCCGATCGTGCCGCTCGTCGTGAACACCGCGGCGCCGCCGCTTCCGAGCCTGGGACGCAGCGCGGCCCTCGGGGCCGCGCTTGGAGCGGCACTGCGCGCGTGGTCGGGTTCGGAGCGCGTGCTCATTCTCGCGAGCGGAGGGCTCTCGCACTGGTTGCCAAGCAACGACCCGCGCGAACTCCCGGAGGAGCGTCGCGAACCACTCATTCACGGGAGGTCAGACACCCGGGCCTTCGCGGCGGTTCGCGAACCGCGTGTTCGGGCCATGGGCGGCAATCCCGAAGCGAGAGTCAACGCGGAGTGGGACACCTGGTTCCTCGACCAGCTCGTCGCTGGCGACGCTCAGCCGATCATCGACCTCGGCCACAACGGTCTCGAGGAGCACGCGGGCAACGGCGGGCAGGAGCTCCGGACCTGGCTCATCGGTCACGCCGCAGCCCGGCTTCCCTTCGTCTGGACGAGCTATGAGCCTGTACCGGAGTGGATCACGGGCATGGGCATCGGTACCAGCTTCGAGGTCGACTGATCTCATGGATGCCGCCCTGACCCAGACCGAATCTCCGGCGCTCGAGCGACTGCTCTCTGCGCGCGCGAGCGGTCATCCGTGCCCGCCGGTGCGTGACCTGCTCGTCCCGCCAACCGTTGAGGCGGCCTACGCGGTCCAACTCGCCTGGATCGAGAGCCGTCTGGACGGCGGCGCCTCGGTCGTGGGTCGGAAGATCGGTCTGACGAATCCCGCCGTCCAGGCGCAGCTCGGCGTGGATTCGCCCGACTATGGCTTCCTGCTGGATGACATGTTCTATGCGGATGCCGCGACCATTGAGCACGGAGTCCTGCTCCAGCCGCGCGTCGAGGCCGAGGTGGCCTTCGTGCTGCGGAGCGATCTCGACCTGGCTGATCCGACAGAGGAGGATGTCGCCGCGGCGACCGACTACGTGTGTGCGGCACTCGAGATCGTCGACAGCCGGATCGCCGGATGGGACATCCGACTCATCGACACCGTCGCCGACAACGCGTCGGCCGGGGCATTCGTGCTTGGGCGGGAACGCCACGCGATCGATGGCGACCTGAGCGGTGCCGCGATGCGCATGGATCGAGGCGACGAGCGTGTCTCGGAGGGAATGGGGGCCGATTGCATGGGCTCCCCGCTTCGCGCGGTCGCCTGGCTCGCTCGTACCTGCGCAGCGCTCGGGAGTCCGTTGCGGGCCGGGGAGATCGTGCTCTCTGGCGCGCTCGGCCGGGTCGTGGATGCTCGTCCCGGCGACAGGTTCAGCGCGGAGATCGCGGACGTCGGCAGCGTGTCGATCGCCTTTGGGGATGCGGCGTGAGTTCCAAGGTCGCGATCATCGGCTCCGGCAACATCGGCACCGACCTGATGTTCAAGGTCATCCGCCTCTCCGATGTTCTCGACATGGGTGTCATGGTGGGAATCGACCCGGCATCCGACGGGCTCGCCCGAGCCGCCCGGCTCGGCATCGCCACGACCGCGGACGGGGTCGAGGGTCTCATCGCGAGTCCCGAATTCGCCGACATCGAGGTCGTCTTCGACGCAACCAGCGCGGGGGCGCATGTTCACAATGCCGCTCTGCTTGCGCCGTACGGGAAGCGACTCGTCGACCTCACGCCGGCGGCGATCGGTCCATTCGTCGTTCCCGCGGTGAACCTCGAGGAGCACCTCGATGCGCCAGACGTCAACATGGTCACGTGTGGCGGTCAGGCGACGATCCCGATAGTCGCCGCTATCAGCGGCGTCGTGCCCGTGCACTACGCGGAGATCGTCGCATCCATCGCCTCGAAGTCCGCCGGGCCTGGCACGCGAGCGAACATCGACGAATTCACCGAGACGACGTCGCACGCGATCGAGCAGGTGGGTGGTGCGAAGCACGGCAAAGCGATCATCGTCCTGAACCCCGCCGAACCTCCGGTCATCATGCGCGACACGGTGTTAGCCCTCGTCGATCGGGCAGACCAGGCGACTCGTGACCATATCGTCGAGGCGATCGGCGAGCGGGTTGCCACCGTTGCCGAGTATGTGCCGGGCTACCGCCTCAAGCAGGAGGTGCAGTTCACCGACGAGGACGAGTCCGTCGCCTCGCTCGCGCAGACGAGCGGCCCTTTCACGAGGGTGTCCGTCTTCCTCGAAGTCAAGGGCGCGGCTCACTACCTGCCCGAATACGCGGGGAACCTGGACATCATGACGAGCGCGGCCCTCAGAGTGGCAGAGCGGCTCCTGGCACAGAGGGTTAGCGCGTGATCGAGGAAAAGCCCGCCGTCTACATCCAGGACGTCACGCTGCGGGACGGGATGCACGCCCTGCGCCACCGGATCTCGCTCGACGACGTGATCGCGATCGCCGGCGCGCTCGACCGGGCGGGAGTGGATGCCATCGAGATCGCGCACGGTGACGGTCTCGGCGGCAGTTCGCTCACCTACGGCCCGGGCAGCGAGTCGGACGCCGCGTGGATCGAGGCCGCGGCTTCGGCCGTGACGAACGCGAAGCTCACCACGCTCGTGCTTCCGGGCATCGCCACCTTCCCGGATCTCGAGCGAGCTTTCGCTCTGGGAGTCCGCTCGGTCCGGGTGGCCACCCACTGCACGGAGGCGGATGTCGCGTCCCAGCACATCACCGCTGCACGCGAGCTCGGCATGGACGTGTCCGGTTTCCTCATGATGTCGCACATGTCGGAGCCCGCGGCCCTGGCGAAGCAGGCGAAGCTCATGGAGTCGTATGGGGCGAACTGCGTGTACGTCACGGACTCGGGCGGCAGGCTCACCATGGACGGGGTGCGGGAACGCATCACCGCCTACCGAGACGTGCTCGACGCCGAGACGCAGATCGGCATTCACGCGCACGAGAATCTTTCTCTCTCGGTCGCCAACTCCGTCGTCGCCGTCGAGGCGGGCGCCTACCGTGTCGACGCATCCCTCGCGGGTCAGGGGGCGGGAGCGGGCAACACTCCGATCGAGCCATTCGTCGCGGTGGCAAACCTGCTCGGCTGGAGACACCACGCCGACCTGTTCGCGCTGCAGGATGCGGCAGACGAGCTCGTGCGACCACTTCGGGATCGCCCGGTGCAGGTGGACAGGGAGACTCTGACCCTCGGATACGCCGGGGTCTACTCGAGTTTCCTCAGGCACGCGGAACGAGCGTCGACTCTGTACAAGGTCGACACTCGCGAGATCCTCGTCGAAGTCGGGCGACGGCAACTGGTCGGAGGCCAGGAGGACATGATCGTCGATGTGGCCCTCGACCTGGTCAGTTCGAGAAGGGGCTAGACCGCGCGCGATATCCTGCCCCGTTGAAATCGACGGCGTTGGCGGCGATCTCGCCGCGGCCGCCGCGCCGCGACTGCGCGACGAGAGCGGCGGAATGCCGCGCTCCCTCGTGCTCGCCTATGGTGCGTTCCACGCCACGCCGTGTTGCCGACGGGCTCGACGATCGAGAGCGAGCTCCGCGTACCGCTCGCCCGCTGGGCATTCAACCCGGCCAGGTATCGCAGGATGGCTCTCAACTACGGGGGGATCCGGATCAGTTGGTCCCCAGCCGCGTCTTCCCCGGCGGATTCGATCTTGCCGGCCTCCCTCCGACCCTCAGCGTGAACGCGTCCAACGATCGGCTTCGCGCGTCGGGCGAAGCCTTTACCCGTGAGCTCCGGTCGGCAGGCGTCGAGGTACGCGAGACGATCGTGAAGGGCACGCACGGCTTCCTGAACGCTCCGCGCAGCCGCACGTTCACCGACGGAATGCGCGAGCTGACGCAGTGGCTGGCAGACCACGACTGACGGCTTCGGCCGCGGAAACCTTAGCCACCATCCCGGATATCGGTGACGAATCTCCGCACGTGGTCGCGCATGGCCTCGATGCGTGAGTTTCTCGCGGCTTCCGCATCGAAACCGACATAGGCCATTGGCGGCAGCTTGCGTACGTTGGCGTTGCACTCGAAGTGGGAGCACACCAGGATGCTGACAGTGTTGCCGTTACGCCCCGCCGCTCCGGCGCGCCTCGCATTGAAGAACACGACCTCGTTGGGAAGCTGTACGTCCTCGCACCACGAACACTGGGCGCGTGACCGCAGTCGACCCTCGACCTGGCGCAGCATCACGCCGGTCGGTCGACCATCGAGTTCCACGACGACGTAGCCGAGAAGCGGGAGCTTCGGGTCGCGCCACCCCAGGAAGTCGAGGGTGTCCCAGCGCAGGGCTGCGAAGTCGGTGGGCAGCGTTAGGGACGCGCGTTCGCGCTGGGATGCGTTGACGAGGGACGCGCGTACCGACTTCTCGTCCAAGGAGAGCATGAGTGTGTCCTGATCGTGAATGTGGGCTTCGCAGTTTATTCGAGTGAGCCGCGACCCGTGCTCGAACGCAAGGTATTTGAGCCGCGTGGCCTCTTCAGGGCAGTTATCGCGAGACGCTAACGGTCGTCATCCGGGATCCCCGATGGCCCGTGCTATTCCCAGGTTCGTTCACCGAATGGCAACCCAAACGCCACCGATGGTCCAATTTCGTTGCCTACGTTATCTAACGATCGTTACATCGGAATCCAAACGAGTCATCGTGAATTAGGAGTGGTTTCATGCGCATCAACACCCGTCTCGCTACAGTCGGAGTGCTATCGGCTGCCGCGATCGTTGTTCTTGCGGGCTGCAGCAGCTCGCCAACGGCCGCATCATCGTCCACACCGGCCGCCGCAAAAGTCGAGCCACTCGTGCTCTATGCCGCCGAAGGCTACGACGCCGTCATGGGCAAAGCATTCACCAAGAAGACGGGAATCCCGGTCAAGGTGGATGACGACAGTACGGGTCCCCTTCTGACCAAGGTCACGGCAGAGAAGAACAATCCGCAGTGGTCGCTGCTCTGGGTCGATGGCGACACCGCATTCGCCAGCCTCGACCAGCAGGGCATGTTGCTCGACTACTCACCGAAGGCCGACTGGAACTCCGTGGGGGAAAAGCTCGTCCCGGCCGATCACAGCTACGACCCGACGGGAACGACGGTCATGGCGGCGCTCATCTACAACTCGGCTGCGGTCACGTCGGTTCCGACCAGCTACCAGGACCTCCTCGGTCCCGCGTACGCGGGAAAGGTCGGGATGAACGATCCGGCACAGTCCGGTCCCACCTACCCGTTCATCGCCGGAGTCATGAACCAGCTCGGCGGTCAGAAGAAGGGCATCGACGACGGTGAGGCGTACTTCGCAAGCCTCAAGAAGAACGGTCTGAAGATCTTCCCGACCAACGGTGACACCCTCCACGCCCTCGAAACCGGTCAGATCGACTACGGCCTCATCCAGAGCTCGGCCGCGACCGGCGAAACGATCAAAGTGAAGGCGACCGCGAAGTACGCGCCGAAGATCGTGTACCTGCCGGAGTCGACGCTGCTGCCGAGTGTGCTGGGAATCGACAAGGGTGCCGACGCGGTGCAGCAGGCCGAGGCCAAGGAGTTCGTCGACTTCGCGCTCTCGCCCGCGGGCCAGGCGGTCATGCAGACCGGAGACCCGAGCGGCGACTCGCTGTTCTGGCCGGTCGTGAAGGGCGTCACTCCGCTCCCGCAACTCTCCTCGTTCCCCACCTCGTACCAGCGACTCGATCCGACCTTCTGGGGCGGTCAGGAATCGCAGATCGTTACCTGGTTCGAATCCGACATCAAGTGATCGCACGATGAATGCCGTGCACACGGGCGTAGCCTCACCGACACGCCCCGCGACGGACTTCACGCTCGGCCGACAGGGAGATGCACTGTCGGCCGAGGAGGCGATCGCGGCCTCCTCGGCCTCGCTGGTTGCCGTGGGTGCTCGCGATGATGAACGCCGACGTTTCGGGCTTCCTCGAAGACTGATCCGCAGGGTTCAGCCGCTGACGTTCTTCTGGCTGCTGATCGTCCTGATTCTCGTCTTCCCCATCGTTCTGTTCCTGACCGTCGCCTTCAGCCCGGCGCTTCTCGATCAGGGCACCCAGGCC
>FSXL01000297.1_pt1 | contig 61530 bp, 60 predicted proteins | sample 1638241 | NCBI WGS metagenome assembly FSXL01 (sample SAMEA3914788, study PRJEB12502) | metagenome | biome: forest; material: soil | place: Canada | collected 2011-07-03 | depth 0.1 m | reverse complement strand
CAGCCTCACGGGCACCGCCATCGTCTTCGGTGTCTGGGGCCTGACGGCGAACGCCATATCCCTGCCCATCCAGCACCGGCTGGTCGCTGTGAACCCGGCCACGGCGGGGGTCGCGCTCTCGTGGTACTCGACCGCCCTCTATGCCGGCATCGCCCTTGCCCCGCCGCTGGGCGCGGCAGCCCTCGGTCTCGGGCAAGCCACGCTCATCCCCGTGTTCGCATCCGTCGTGATCGTGCTGTCGCTGATCGCATTGATACTCGGTTACGTCAACCGCCGTTCGACGCACGTCGATGCTCCGGGTGGCGCGCCCGCACGATCGCCGTTCCGCGTGAGGACCGCCCGCACAGACGGCTCCAGAACGAACTGAGGGCGGCGCGGGCGACATAGGCACGTTGAGTATTGTGAATCGAGGATGGTTCGGCACCTGACTGGAGGACGTGAAATGAGAAGACCCTTCGTCGAGGTCTCGCGCGAGGTCTCGCGGTGACGTTCTCGCAGAGTAATCCGGGCGTCGTCGCTTATGGTGCCGAAGACCTTCGCGTCGTCGACCTGGGCACGCCGACCGCCGAGGCCGACGAAGCACTGGTACAGATCGCGCTGGGCGGAATCTGTGGTTCCGACTTGCACTATTGGCAGCACGGCGGCATCGGCGATTCCGTTATCCGCGAACCTCTTGTCCTCGGACACGAGGTCGTCGGCACCGTCCTACGTGAGGCCGCGGACGGATCTGGACCAGCGCCGGGAACGCGTGTCGCCGTTCACCCTGGCTCCCCCGGCGCATCCGACGACTACCCGGTGGATCGCGCGAACCTGTCGCCGACGGCGACCTACCTCGGCAGCGCGAGAGAATACCCGCACAGCAACGGCGGATTCGCGAGGATCGTGGCTCTGCCGAGCAGGATGCTTCGCCCACTCGATCGGGAACTGTCACTGAGCACCGCCGTGATCGCCGAGCCTGCGAGCGTCGCGTGGCATGCCGTCGAGCGTGCCGGCGGGGTTCGCGGCAAGCGCGTGCTCGTCATCGGGTGCGGGCCGATCGGCGCCCTGGTCGTCGCGGTGCTCCGGCACCACGGTGCTGCCGAGATAACAGCGGTCGATCTGTATGAGCAGCCGATGGCGATCGCACGGAGCGTCGGTGCGTCGCGCACGATCAGCGCCACCGATGCCGACGCCATCCGTTCCGTGCGAGCCGATATCGCGATCGAGTCATCGGGGAGCGTCGCCGGATTCGGTTCGGCGCTCTCAGGATTGCGAAGCGGCCGAAGACTCGTTCTGGTCGGGATGCCACCTGGCGGCGAGCAGCCCGTGAGGCTGGCTGAAATCGTCGCCCGGGAGATCGAGGTCGTAGGATCCTTCCGTTTCAATGATGAGATCGACGCCGTCCTCGGCGCGCTGAGCGACGGAAGCCTCTCTGCCGAGCCGCTCGTCACCCACACCTTCCCGGTCGATGACGCGGTCGAGGCGTTCCACGTCGCAGCGGATTCCGCGCGTTCGGGCAAGGTTCTGCTCGATTTCGGGGACACGGAATGAGCGACGGATTGCCCGACGCACCAGAGGACAGCACGCCGGTTCTGGAACAGTTCTCTCTCGCCGGCCGCAGGGCGCTTGTCACCGGTGCCGGGCGAGGGATCGGCCAGGCCATCGCGATCGGACTCGCCGATGCCGGAGCATCGGTCGCTCTCGTCGCGAGGACCGCTGAGCAGCTCGAGAGCACTCGAGGCATCATCTCTGCCCGGAGCGGGCCGTCCTCCGCCGTGCTCGCGCACGATCTGGCGACCGCCGAAGCCTCCACAGTGATCGACTCCGCCGAGGGCGCGCTCAGTGGCCCGATCGACGTCGTCGTCCACGCTGCGGGGGTCCAGCGACGCGGACCCGCAGCGACCTTCTCGCGAAGCGACTGGGATCTGGTACTGCAGCTCGATCTGACCGCGCCGTTCCTGCTGAGTCAGGAGGTAGGGGCCAGACAGCTCGACCGCGGCGCGCCGGGATGCCACCTTTTCATCGCCTCCCTGGCCAGTTCGATCGGACTGGCGAACGGAATCGCCTACAACGCGGCCAAGTCAGGGCTCGCCGGCGTCGTCCGCGCTCTCAGCCGGGAATGGTCGCCGTCCGGTATCCGCGTCAACGGCATCGCTCCGGGTTACGTCGAGACGAAGATGACCTCAGACCTCCTCGCTGAAGACGCCAAGCGAAGCGAACTCCTCAGCCGCATCCCGATGGCGCGCTTCGGCCGGCCGTCCGATTTCGCGGCGCCCGCCGTCTTCCTCGCTTCCGATGCGGCTCGCTACGTGACCGGACATCTGCTCTTCGTCGATGGCGGAATGATCAGCGCCTGAGTTCGCGTAGCCGCGGCGCAAGGTCTCGTTCGAACAGTCCGAGGAACCGACGCTGGTCGTGTCCCGGGGCGTGGAAAACGAGGTGGTTGAAGCCTGCATCGACGTATTCGGCGATCTGAGCCACCGTCGTTTCGGGGTCCGAGCCGACTATCCAGCGCGATGCGATCTGCTCGATGGGAAGCGCATCGGCTGCCGCCTCCATCTCGACGGGATCGGTCAGTGAATGCTTCTGCTCGGGGGAAAGCGACAGCGGTGCCCAGAACCGGGTGTTCTCGAGCGCAAGGTCAGGGTCGGAGTCATAGGACAGTTTGATCTCGATCATGTGGTCGATCGATTGAGCGTCCCTGCCCGCCTTCTCAGCACCTTCGACGACGGCCGGCACAAGTTTCTCGGTGTACAACTCCATGCCTTTGCCCGAAGTGCAGATGAACCCGTCGCCCGCTCGCCCGGCATAACGCGCGACGACGGGACCGCCGGCGGCGATATAGACGGGGATGCCGCCTTCCGGCCGATCGTAGATGCTGGCGTCGTGCGTGCTGTAATACTCGCCCTCGAAACTCACTCGATCGCCCGACCAGAGTGCACGCATCAGTTCGACCGCCTCACGCAGGCGCGCAAAACGTTCCTTGAATTCCGGCCAGTCCTGCTCACCCGCGCCGCGGAAACCCGTGGCGATCTCGTTGAGTGCCTCGCCGGTCCCGACGCCGATCATGATCCGCCCCGGATAGAGACAGCCCAATGTTGCCATCGCCTGTGCGATGACGGCGGGGTTGTAGCGGAACGTCGGTGTCATCACCGAGGTTCCGATCTGAATCCGCGACGTCCGTTCCCCAACCGCGGCCATCCATGCGAGCGAGAACGGAGCATGTCCGCCGGTGTGGCGCCAGGGCTGGAAGTGGTCGCTCACGGCCACACTGTCGAAGCCGTGGGTCTCCGCTTCGACGGAGAGCTCGACCAATTCTCTGGGGTCGAACTGCTCGGCAGATGCCTTGTAGCCGAGTTTCAATGGGAGCACGGTTGGTCCTTTCTAGACGGCAATGCGGTATCCGCTGACCGGCGCCGGAACGCTCAGTCAGCGGGCCGGCTTCAGATGCGAGCTTTCTTCGGCGCCGGGAGGATCGGTAGCGATCTGCTCAACTACCTCATCGGAAGTGCCTACTGCGACGATACCGCGAAGATCGCGGATGTCGCTGAAGCCGCCGGGCGTCCAGCGTCTCTTGGGAGATCGCAGAGTGGCGCCCGACCGGGACTGATCGGGGCGACTTCATATTCTCGAAGGGAATCCAGGGGAAACCACAGCGTTCTATCGGAACGGCCCCCTACGGTCGGTCACGGAGCATGCTGCGTATGCGGGGCTGTCCGCGTCGTAACCGTCCTGAACGCCTCGCGTACCAAGGGAGTCATCACGCCGCCCATCCCAACATTTCTGACTACGTTCCACTTCGATCCGATTGCTCTGGGGGTGATCGTGATCGCCGCCGTCGCGTATGCGATCGGCATCATCTTCGCCCGACGGCATGGCGTTCGCTGGTCGCTCTGGCCGACGCTCGGTTTCTACATCCTGGGTCTCGGGTTCTATGCGTGGGTGTCCTTCGGCTTCCTCGGCGCGTATACCTATGAACTGCGCTGGGCATACATCACCCGGATCGCCTTCATGCTGTTCGCCGTGCCGTGGCTTCTTGCTCTCGGCAAGCCTGCCGCCCTGGCTGACGCGGCTCTGACCGGCAACGCCTCGCTCACCTTCCATCGTTTCCTGAACAGCAAGTTCCTCCGTTTGATCGGCAACGCGGTCTTCGAACCCCTCTTCACCGTGGCGCTGTTCATGCTCTTCGTCACCCCGTTGTCCGCATGGCTGCGGGTCAGCCCGATCCCACAGAACGCGGCGACGATCCTGATCCCGTTGTTCGGATTGCTGACCATCATTCCCATCGCCGAAGACACCAGGAAGCACACCAGCTTCTTCCTCACCGTCGAGTTCATGCTCGCCATGGGGGCGCTGATCTTCGACGCGGTCCCGGGGATCCTGCTGCGCCTGCACAACACCGTTCTCGACGGGATCCCTTCTGTTGCGGGCAATCTCCCGTCTTGGTTCCCCTACGCCATCCGCGATCAGCATCTGGCCGGAGATTTCATCTGGCTCATCGCGGAGGTCGCCGACATTCCGGTGATCATCATCTTGTTCCTGCGCTGGGCGCGCATCGATCGCGGGGAGGCCGTCGAGATCGACGAGCTCTCCGACGAGGAGATGGAAGCCCTTACGCAGGAACACCTGAACCGGTGGCAGCAGCAATGAGGCCAACGCTGGAGAATTTCTCTCAAAGTGCCCAGGTTGTCCCGCATGCCGCGTTTGAAGAGTCGTTCCGCCACCGGACCGAGCAAGCGGGCCGGTCCCGAGAGTCCGGCCGCGCTGATGGTGCCCTCAAGCTGTAGTCGCGCCCCTTTCGGGCCGGGTTGAACCCGGTACCGGTAGGTGAACGGGGTCGGGCCGCCGACTGACGTCAGCGTGATCTCGTACGGTCCTGATCAGCGGATCGCTCATGCCGTCGGTTCTTCTGCGGCGAGCCGCCTCTCAAGGGCGTCCCCGGCAGGCGAATCTCGTGTCAGCACGCGAAGCGCGCGGACGAGTACCCGCGTGTCGTCCGCGTCCAGTGCGCTGTCGATCGACTCGTAGAGCCGATCTTCGATGCCTCGAACCCGATCCGCCCTGTCTTTGCCTTCCGGGGTGACGGTGAGTCGGATCTGTCGCCGGTCGTGCTCACCGGCGTTCCGATTCACAAGGCCGGCGGCGACGAGCCGGTCGACGATTCGGCTCGGGCTCGTGCCGCTGTCGCAAACGAGCATGTCGCCGAGTTCCTTGAGAGCAAGCGGACCATGGTCTGCGATGATGCGCAGAGCTTCCGATTGCGCCGGCGTGAGTTCGATCTCCGATAGGAGCGCCATGAGAAGGCGGTTACCCTCTCGTTGCGCCGCGAGGATCAAATAGCGAACCTGTTCAGCAGTTCTCAACGGATCACTTCCCGTGCTTCGACAGGGCCGAGTCGAGGAGACGGACAGCTGCGGGGTCGTGGGCCGCGAGGATCGGCAGATCGGGGAAACGCGCAGCCAGCTGATTTATCCGTCTTGTCGTCTCGTGGAGACCGGCCCTGTCACCCACTCCCGGGACCCGGTCCGCGGCCAGCAGTTCCGTGTCGTAGGTGACATCTCCGACAAAGAGCATGCTCGGCAGCCCTTCGCTCCGCAGCAGCAAGGACATAGAACCGGGCGTGTGGCCCGGCGTCGGCAGAAGCAGCAGCGAACCATCCCCGATGACGTCGTGAGCGTGTGTGAACGGCGCGACCGAATCGTCCTCGACAGGTTGCGGGGTGATCGGAACCCATTCGACGCCAGGAACTCGGATGTGATCCCTCATCAGACCGTTCGCGACCGCAAACCGCTTGTCCACCTCGGCCAGCTCCGCGGCGCTCGCCAGAACGTGCGCCGACTTCGGCAGTTCTCGCAGGCCTCCGATGTGGTCCTGATGCAGATGAGAGAGGATCGCGACCCGTACGTCGGCGATGTCATAGCCGCGGTCGCGCAGCTGTTCGGTGAGCGTTGCACCTTCGGGGATGTCGAAGGTGGCGAGGCGGCGGTAGAAGTGTCCCGTGACGCCGCCAGGGAAGTAATCGGGGTCGGTCACCGACCGCCGGTCCTGACCCGTGTCGAAGAGAACCAGTCCCTTTTCGTGCTCGATCACGTACACGTTGATCGGACGAGGAGCGGTCCAACGACGAGAAGTGTTGAGCCACCACAACAGTGGGGTGCCGTTGCTCTCCACGTGTTCCGGACGGATCTGCACGGTTCCAGTGCTGATCACCGAAACCCGTTTGACAAGCTTCATCATGCTCCCAAAATAAGTGTTCCGACATGTATGTCGTGACACCTATTAAAGCTGACCCAGGTCGCGTTGTCAAGATTCAGGATTGCGCACGGTCGGAGGTGCTCGGACTCGGGTTTGCGCGCGGACTAAGGTTTGCGCGCGGACTAGGGTTTGCGCGCGGCTCCGCACGGGCGATCAGGGATCGACCCCCTCATCTCCCGGCAAGGAGGTGATGGCTGAGCGACTCGAGAACGTCTCCCAGCTCGTCGACGTCTGCCCGCCAATAGGTGATGGGACCGGCACCCCTGGGATGCGTCGTGCGCGTAGCCGAGATGAGCCCCTCCGACTTGAGCACCTTGAGGTGGCGAAGCACCCCGTTTCGCGTCAGGTCAAGGGCCTCGATGAGCTCCGCGGTCGAGATGTCCTCGAACGCGACGATCATCCGCAATACCTCGAGACGTGTCGGCGTCGCACCGATTACCCTGCACGCGCGCTCGGCCGCGATCGAGTCGCCGCGCCCGATCAGCGATCGTGCCACAGTCGTTCTCCTTCGAACATGCATCAAGTGTGCACTTCTCTCCGGCCGCCGAAGCGGTTCGAAGTTCCGGAAGAATCGCAATTCTTTCCAGATGATCAACTTTCGCCGACGCAGCGCAGATCAACTTTCGCCGACGGAGCCCACCTCAACTCGAACTCGTCGTGCGGGCACGAGCCGTTTGCCGTGGACTCCCGGTCGATTCTCTGATCATCAGGCGGGGCGAGTAGATCACTTCCTTCCACTCTTCAACCGGCTGACGCGCCTCGGCCAGGAGGATGCGTGCCGCCTCGAAACCCTGCTCGTATTTGGGTTGGGACACGCTCGTGAGCGGCACCGGAGCCAGTCGCGCTGCCTCGAGGTCGTCGTAACCGACGATCGAGACATCGCGTGGAGCGATGACACCCTGACGTGCGAGCGTAGCTTGGACGGCCAGCGCAATCGTGTCATAGGCACAGAAGATCGCCCCCGGCATGGTCGCACCCTCGAGGATGGCGTCACCGACGGCGGTTCGATCGCTGAGGGTGGGACCCGGAGTGTTGATTCGTCTGAGCACTGACGGTGCCAGGCCCGCGGATTCGACGGCCAGAAGCGCGCCGGCGAATCGATCTTCGACAGGTCCTTCGCCCTCCGGTCCACCGACGAAGAGGACATCCATATGGCCCAATTCGAGCAGGTGGGACATGGCAAGCCGTCCTCCCAGCGTATCGTCGCTCGTCACAGCCGAGATGTCCGCGAATCTTCGGCGGTGATCGAGAAGAACGACAGCTATTCCGGCCTGGCGAAGCGCCTGAACCTGCTTGTGCCCGACCTGGCTGAGGGACACGAGCACCCCCGTCGCACGCATCTCGTGCATTGCACGCAAGTATCTCGCTTCGCGCTCCGGAGCTCCGTTCGTGTTGCACATCACCACGACATGACCCGCCTCAAGGGCAGCGTCTTCAACACCCCGGGCCAACTCTGTGTAGAACGGGTTGGCGATGTCCGGAATGATCAGGCCGATCACTTTGCTGGCCGCGCCGCGCATGACCTGGCTTGCACGGTTCGGCACAAATGCCAGCGCGCCCACGGCATCATCGATGCGCTTACGTGTCTCCGGACCGATTTGTTTCGTGTCGTTGAGGTAGTTCGACACCGTGCCGATGGATACCTGGGCGAGGCGCGCGACATCCCGAATCGTCGCCCCGCCCATGGCGCCTCCGAAATCAGCTGACCGGTGTTATGTCCCATAGCTGAGCAGTCGAGTTCACCCACTGCCACTGGTGGGCAATGGCGCCATCCGAAGTGCTCGAGCCGTCAATGCTGAGAACCCTACCGGACGACTTGTTCATCAGGATCACACCCCCGTTTGTCGCGCTCAATATCTTCCACTCCTGCGCGGCGGTTCCTGCCCATGTCTCCTGAGTCGCCGGGGAGCCGTCGGAGGTGAGTGGCGGGTCGATCGTGACCGCCAACCCGCTGAGCTGGCTGACGATCTCGTAATACCCACCGCCGACCGGCGTCAGATACCACCACTGTGCGGGAACTCCGACGTTGTGCCACTGCCACAATGTCGCTCCCGCGGCGAGGCTGGAGCTGTCGATGCTGAGAAGGCTTCCGCTGTTTACGCTCGCGATCTTGTAGCTCAAGGGCGCGCCGGCGGTCGCCCCCGAGTACACATAGGTCACAGTCGACGACGCAGGGATCGTGAGGCTCACGCCGGATGAACCGACAGCCACTGCAGACTGGGCAACGAGGTCCGTCGTGTCATTCGTCACCACGGGCGTCACAGTGCCGCCGTTCAGTCCGGTCAGGTTGAGCGTCTGTGGTGACGTCGAGGTGTTCGAGACCACGGCGACGTAACTTCCGTCTGGATTCTTGTATGCCGTGGAAAGGATGCTGCTGCTCGAGGAAGCGGCCTCGATCCTGGTCGCACCGGCATGAATGTACTTCGCATAATTGCCCATGGCCCAGAGGCGGGACGAGACCTGATAGCTGCTCGGACCCGTGATGCGGATCAGATCCTCGTTGTCGGTATGGCTCCACGCCCCGGTCCATCCGAGATACGCGCTGACGCCGTTGTTCATCGCGGTGTACAGCGTCTGAGCCCAGTACTGGCCGTCGCAGCTTCCCGTCGAGTAGGCGGTATTCCAGGTGTCTCCGACGCAGGTGAACTCGGACTGCCAGCTGTCCTTGCCTGCCATGGCCGCACTCGGCATGGCAGCGGGCGTACCCGAGTAGCTGTGGAACGTGCCGATCGATTGCGCGGCGGCCGCAGCCGGGTTGGCCTGAATCGCCTGCTGATACGTGTCGGCATCGCTGGCGGACGCGACATCCGAACTCGCGATCTTGGTGCTGAGACCATCGCTCGCGAATGTCGATCCCAACGTGGCGACGAAGCTGGCGAGCTGGGTGGGCGTGGCCGTCATCGACTGCCAGTCCGGCGACGATTTCGGCTCGTTGAACGGACTGACGTAGTTGAGCGTAACGCCGTCGGAGGCGTAGTCCTGCACATACTTCGCCAGATAGTTCGCGTATGCCTGCTGCCAGTCACCACTGGCGCAGCTGGAGAGCCCGCATAGAGTTCCGGCGTAGACGTTGTCGTTGGTTTTCATAAACGCTGGAGCACTCCACGCATCCGCGTAGATCGTCGACACTCCGAGCGAAACGGCATCTTTGGCGATCTGGACCTGGCCATCGGCGCTGTTGTCCCAAACGTAGCTCGGCGTCGACGCCGGTGACGCCGGCGCAGTCGGCTCTATCGTGAAGTCCGGGACCTGCGTACTGCCATTCGGGTAGGTCTCGCCCGCTCCGAGTTCGAGTCGCAGAATGTTCAAGCCGATTCCGGAGGTCGGTGAGAAGAGAAGATCTTCCACCTGGCTTCGCTGCGTCGCATTCAGTGATTCGAGGTTGTACGGCAGCCCGCTTTCGCCGGTCACCTGGTCGACCATGGACTCGCCGAAGCCGTCGATCTTCTGGAAAGTCACGCTCGGATCGATTTCAACGGATACGCCGGACGACGCCTGTGCGGTCGGCGGATGCGGCACAAGTGCTATGAGAGAGATCCCCACTGCCGTAGCGATGGTGGCCGCGACCACGCGCTTACGGGTTGTCATTCGCGACATCGTCGTCACGTCGATTCCCAATCTGTCGAAGGCTTTCGCCGGTCTGGTGGTTCGGGTGGTCCGAATTGAACCGTTTCACCGACATGGTCCCATTCTTGACCCGATTGCGCAAGCTTTGACATTTTGCGGAAGTCCAATTAGCGTTACGCCGGATGGAACGTTCCATATCGAGCGCCATCACCGTACTGCCGCCAAGCCGCATAGGAGCATTGATGTCGAAGAGGACTGTTTTCACTGATATGGAACGTTCCATAGATGGTGTCGGCGGAAGCGAACTTCTCGGGATCGACGAACTCCGCCGCCGCGTTCTCGGCTGCTGGCAAGGCAAGGCCGTGGGCGGCACGCTCGGGCAGACATTCGAAGGACTCGAAGGACCTCTGTACGAAGACTTCTACTACCCGGTTCCCACCGAGATGGTGCCCAACGATGACCTCGACTTGCAAGTGCTGTTCGCTTGTGTTCTCAGCGAGATGAGCGAGCCCAGAGTCGACCGTCACATCCTTGCGAAGTCCTGGGGCGACCATGTGGCGTTCCCGTGGAACGAGTATGGCGTCGGTATGCGCAACTACGCCGAGGGCATCCGTCCGCCATTCACCGGTTCATTCGACAACTGGTTCACGTGCGGCGAAGGGGCGGCCATCCGAAGCGAGCTCTGGGCGTGCCTGGCCCCAGGAGACGCCGACCTCGCCGGTGCCTACGCCACCGAGGATGCCTGCTTCGATCATGAGGGCGACGGCGTCGATGCAGCAGTCTTCCTAGCCCGTCTCGAGTCGCTCGCGTTCATCGAAACGGATCCCCATCGACTGATCGATGGCGCTCTGGCAGGGCTTTCCGCGACGAGCGGAATTCGCGCCGTGGTCAGCGACACCCGGCGCTGGCACGACGAAGGCTGGGCATGGCAAGACATCCGCGCCAGGATCGTCGAGCGTTATGGCAACAGCGACTTCACCGACGTCCGGGCGAACACGGGCTTCGTCATCCTCGGCTGGCTCGCAGGTTCAGACTTCTCGTCTCGAATCGCGATCACCAACGGCTGCGGTTCCGACACCGACAGCTCGACAGCGTCCCTAGGCGCCCTGCTCGGGATCCTCGACCCAGAGGGCATCGACGGCAAATGGCTCGACCCGATCGGGGACGACCTGGTCCTGAACGACGAGATCACCGGGATCACGCCACCGGCAAGCATCCGCGCCTTCACCGAGCTCGTCCTTGAGCTGCGTGACCGCCTGCCCGGGACGCGTCCCGATGCCATGGTCCCTCCGTTCGATGCCCGGGAACACGCCATCCCTGTCTCAATCGCCTGGACGAACACGGTGCGCGAGACGTGGCGAGGGCGCGACCTGACCGAGCTGCCGCCGCCCGGAGCCCCGATTCCCGCCGGCCTGAACTTCACCAGCACCACTCTGCCGGGGACATGGGTGCGGATGCCGCGGGCCGAGTTTCAGGACCGGCTCCTAGCTGTCAAATACCAGCTCAATCCCCGAGGGCGTTCGGACGTCCGGCTGATGTTCAACTCCACCGAGCACTACCGGATCTGGCTGGACGGCGAGTTCCTGCACGCGGCACAAGGATCCCAGACCATGTTCCCAGCACCGCACATGGCTCCTGTGGGTCAGTTCATCGACTTCACCATCGACGACGGCATTCACGAGCTCGTCGTCGCTTTGAAGAAACCGCCGGTCGCTCGCGACACGGCCGAGTGGGTGATCGCTCTCGTCGAGAGACCGAGTGACCTCTGGATCGAAAACGCGTTCCGCCCATTCGATTAGCTCGATTAGCACAACCCGCACAAAAAAGGCACCATACAACCGCACCATACAAAGAAGTAGAGGACTCACAATGCAATCAACACCAGTCGTCAAGCGAGTGCGAAAGGTCATTGCCGCAGGCGCGGTGATCGCGGCAGGACTCGCCTTCGCCGGATGTTCCAGCCAGAGCGCGTCGACCGGCGGCACGACGTTCAACCCGAACGACAAATCCATTCATGCCACCCTGAATTGGGATGGTTGGGCTCCCGACGTCAACCAGGTCAAGAACTACGTGGCCGCGTTCAACAAGGTCTACCCGAACATCAAGGTGAACTTCAAAGTAGTTCAGTACACGGACTATGCCGCCGCACTCCGACCTGCGCTCGTCTCAGGTTCGGGGCCCGATATCTTCGACCTCCAGCCGGGCGTGCTCACGCAGCAGTACGCGCAGTTCGGCGTGGATCTCGCGCCCATCGCCGAGAAGGTCCTGCCCGGCTGGAAGAACAAAGTCGCTCCCGTGGGAGTGACCGGACTCCAGAACGACGGTCATCAGGCCGCCCTGTCGGTCGGCTCGAACGCCGCGGGAATGATGTGGTACAACGACGATCTGTTCAAGAAATACGGAGTCAAGCCGCCGACGACTCTGGCGCAGTGGGTGAACGTCTGCTCGGTCTTCAAATCACACGGCGCGACCTGTTTCATTCAGGGCGCACAGGATGAATGGGTCAACCAGGACATGATCCAGGCCATCGCGGACAGCTACTCCCCGGGCTTGTTCACCAAGGCCGTCGAGGGCAAGGTGCCCTGGACCAACCCAACGCTCGAATCCGCGTTCACCACGTTCAAGACGCTGTTCAGCGATGGCATCATGCAATCCGGGGCAGCGGGCATCGAACAGTATCCGGACGCCAACAACGCGTGGCTCGCAAGCAAGGCCGCGATGATCATGATGGGTTCGTGGAACCTGCAGATGGTCAAGACGAGCACCCTCTCGCCGCAGATCAAAGCTGCGGGTGGAACCGGGACGTTCACCGCTCTGCCGATGTCATTCCCGGACGTCGCGGGCAAGGGCAACCCGGCCACTCTGTTCGCATCCGCCGACTATGGACTCGCCGTGAACAAGAATTCGAAGAACCAAGAGGCTGCCGAAGACTTCGTCACCTGGATGACGCTCTCCAAGTCGGGCCAGCAATTCGTCGCCGATGAACTCGCCGACACCCCATCGCTGAAGGGCATCCAGCCAGGAACCGATGGACTCGTCACCCCGTCTGCCCAGACATCGGTCGTGAAGTCGGTCACCGCCGACACGCAGGCGGCCACGGAACCGCGAGAGATCACTTCGGCTGATCTCGTCACGGCGCTCGGAACGGCACTCTCGTCGATCGCTACCGGACAGCAGAGCGTCAGCGCCGCGCTGACTACTCTTCAGTCAGCGGCAAAGGCAGCGAACTAGCGCTTTTCCGCAACACCGCGGGTGGTGGCGGCCCTTTCGGGATTCCCGCCACCGCCGGCAACATCCATCCCACGTGAATCACACCGCAAGCTGAGAGCGAGAACCGATCGTGACACTCAAGGTCGCTGAGCCGAGGCTATCGGGGCGAGCCTCCGGACCTGCAACCGCTGGAGCGGCCCGAGGTCGACGACCTCGTCGCCCGATGATTGTGAGCAACTACCTCTATCTGGTGCCCGCCCTCGCGCTCGTCGGCGGGATCGTCTACTACAGCCTGGGCTACACCGTCTGGCTCAGTTTCTACAACTGGGACGGCATCAGTCCGAATAAAACGCCTGTCGGGTTCGGCAACTACATCCAGGCGTTCACCGATCCGATCTTCTGGCGGTCCCTCGGCAACATGGGCGTGTTCGTCAGTACCGTGATCATCCAGCTCGTGCTGGGCCTCGGGATCGCGATGCTGATGCACTCGAACATCCTCGGCAAGGCCGTATACAAGGTCATCGTCTTCATCCCGGTCGTACTCGCGCCGGCGATCATGGCTCCCATCTATCGCCAGATTCTCGCACCCGAAGGATATTTCAACGGACTGCTTCACGCGGTCGGGCTGGGGTTCCTGGCGCATCCGTGGCTCGCGGATCCGACAACAGCCCTCTGGGCTCTCGTGGCCATCAACGTCTGGCAGTGGACCGGGCTGAGTTTCCTGCTGTATTACGCAGCGCTCGGCCAGGTCGATGCCAGTCTGATCGAGGCGGCCCGGCTCGACGGCGCGGCCACGTGGAAGATGTTGCGCCACATCTTGATTCCGCAGGTCAACGGCACCACGTTGACCCTCCTGATTCTGGGTGTCATCGGCGTTCTGAAAACGTTCGACCTCCCCTACCTCGTCACCAGCGGCGGCCCCGCGAACTCGACCCAGTTCCTGTCCACCTACATCTTCCTCGAAGGCTTGACCAACCTGCACGCCGGTTACGGGGCAGCTCTGTCGGTACTGCTCCTTCTGCTCTCGCTCATCTTCACCGCGTACCAGATCGCACGTTACAGGAGGACCACAGCATGAGCGCCACCCCCGGAATCGTCGAAGTCCGGTCCTGGAAGGGCCGACTGGTCCTGCAGATCATCATCACGATCGTCGCACTCGCATTCGCTCTGCCGCTGTACTGGACGATCAGATACTCCCTGGTCGGCTCCGGACTCGGCAATTACGCGGTGGTGCTTTCGAATCCAGAATTGCCGCTGTTCTTCCTCAACAGCGCCATCATTGCCGCTGGGACCATCGCGGTGACGTTCGTCTGCACGATGTTGTGCTCCTTCGCGCTGGCAAAGCTCAAACTTCGCTGGAAGGAAGGCTTCTTCTATCTGCTGCTGATCGCCTTGACGATGCCCACCGCCGTGCTGACGGTGCCGCTCTTCGTGACCATCCAGCATCTCGGCCTGTTCAACACCTACTGGGCGGTGATCCTGCCCATCAGCGCCCTGACCATTCCCTTCAACGTGCTGCTGGCGCGCGGCTACATCGCCGAGCTGCCCGACGAACTGCTCGAAGCCGCCCGAATCGACGGCTGCTCGACGTTCGGCCTGTTCCGGATGATCATCCTGCCGCTGGTGAAACCGATCTCCGCCGTCATCGTCGTCTGGACGCTGATCACCGCCTGGAACGAATACCTTTTGCCCCTGATCTTCCTGCAGGACCCGAGCAAACAGACAGTCACGCTGTTGCCGCAGTTCTTCGAAGGACAGTTCGGAAGTGATCAAGGCAAGATCGTCGCTGCAGCTGTCATCGCGCTTGCTCCGGAGGTTATTGCATACGTTTTCGCGCAGCGGTGGTTCGAACGCGGGCTGACCGCCGGCGCGATCAAGTGAGCCCTAGGCTGGAACAATGGCCCTGAACATGCGTGATGTGGCGCGTCGCGCAGGCGTCTCCCATGGCACCGTCTCCAATGTCCTGAATGATCTGCCGACCGTCCGCCCGGAGATCCGCCAGCGGGTGCTCGACGCCATCAGCGAGACGGGCTATGTTCGCAACGAGAATGCCCGGCAGCTCAAAGTGGGCCGCAGTCGCATCCTGGGTCTCATCGTCCTCGACACCGGCAACCCGTTCTACAACGATCTGGCGCGAGGCGCGGAAGACGAATCGCGCCCGGCGGGCCTTGCGGTCATGATGTGCAACTCGGACAATGACCCCGCGCGCGAAACCGCGTATCTCTCCATACTCGAAGAGCAGCGAGCGCAAGGAATCATCTTCGCGTCAGGTGAGATGACGCGAGACCTGAGCCGGCGTCTGGCAGAGATGCGGGCACGCGGCACATCAATCGTCGTGATCGGCGGCGAAGAGAAGATCGCGGCGGACTCCTGCACGGTCACCGGCGACGACGTCGAAGGGGCGCGCCTGGCCGCAGAGCATCTGCTGGCGCTCGGCCACAGCGAGATCGCGTTCATCAACGGACCCCGAAGCCTTGAGGTCTGTCGTCTCCGGCATGCGGGCTTCACCGAGGCGATCAACGGGTTCACCCCGAACCCGGTCGACCTGACCTATTTCGAGCGCCCAGCTCTCACGATCGCAGAAGGGCGCGCGGCCGCGGCCGAGCTCTTGAACAGCACGCGGCCCCCCAGCGCCGTGTTCTGTGCGAACGACCTACTCGCGCTGGGCGTTCTCCAATACGCTGTCGAGAACGACATCCCGGTCCCCGAACAGCTGGCCATCGTCGGCTACGACGACATCTCGTTCGCGGCCGGTGCCGCCATCCCGCTGACTTCGGTTCGCCAGTCCGGCGATCAACTCGGGCATGCTGCGGCGGAGCTTCTGCTCGAGGAGATCAACGACGCCGCTCAGCACAAGCACAAGCAGGTCGTATTCTCGCCGGCGTTGATCGCGCGCAGGAGTACGACCGGTCGCTGACCGTCAAGCGAGATCCGGGTTGGCACGCCCGGAGGTGCGATCGATGCCGCCGAACGCCCGGGACGCGACGACGACAAGCAGAAGCGGCACGAATGATGCGCATGCCACGACGAGGAAGGCGGACCGCGGTCCTGCCGCATCGTTGATCAGACCGCCGAAGAAAGAGCCGAGCGACATTCCGACGACGATCACCGTGCTCAGCCAGGCGAGGGCCTCTGTGACGATCTCCTGCGGCACGATCTGAGCCACCGTGTGGTTCACCGCGATCATGAACGGTGCGATGGTGGCGCCGGCGAACAGCCCGATCGGATAGAACCACCAGATATCCGGCGCGACAGCGAGAGGCGCCCAGGTGAGGAAGAGGGCCGCGCTGGTGCCGATCAGCATGGGACGGGAACGGAACCGCCTCGAGATCGCTCCGAAGATCAGGCCACCGGATGCGCTGCCGATCGAGTAGACGGTGAGTACGGTCCCGGCGAGTTCGGGCACCCCGCTGTGGGTGGCCATCGAGACGATCGACAGATCGTTGATGCCGAAACCGATACCGATCGTGAAGCCTGCGCCCATCAGGATGATGAGCGGAACCGACGCCAGCAGACGGAAAGGCTTCGATCCGGCAACGCGTGCGGGTGCCGGCTCGGCATCAGGAAGCATTCGAAGCACGATTGCGCCGAGCGGCCCGAGGATGCCGGACAGAATGAGGCCGCCGGATACCACCACACCGGACGCGAGAAACGCGGCGACCGCCGGGCCGAACACCCACACGATCTCGTCAGCGACCGCCTCGATGGCGAATGCTGTGCGCAGCAGGAAAGCGTCTTCGACGAGCGACGCCCATCGAGCACGCATGAACGCACCGACGGGCGCAACAGTGACCCCGCACAGCACCGACATGATGACCAGCGGAACGATCGCGCCCAGGTAGCCGGCCACGATGGCCGCCGCGATGGCGAGCGGGTGAAGGATCGCCGAAACAAGAAGCAGCTGGCGTTGTCCCCGCCGGTCGGCGATCCGGCCCGCGAATGGTCCGATGAGCCCCATTGATGCGATCGCGAGACCAGACGTGAGGCCGCCGATCGCGTACGTTCCAGTCTGGGCATGGGCGAAGTAGAGAAAGCCGAAGCCGAGAACCGCGATGGGCGTCCGAGCGAGCAGACCGGCGATCACCATCCGTGCACGCGGGGAGACCGCCAGAAGTGCGCCGTACCCGCCGAATCCGGAACCGGTCACGAGCGGCACCACTCGGCTCGATCCTGCCCTGTCGCCAGGCGACACCTGTTTCGGTTTCCCCGCTGAATAACCACGGTCACTCAACCTATCGAACGTCGATGACAGGTACGTGCTCTGTGACCAAACGCACTTTGCGGAGATTTGATGAGCTAACGCCATGGGCAGACGCCATGGGCTGACGCCCAGAGTCGGCCCTACCAGGTTACAGGAACGGGCGAGGCAGTGTACGCGATCGACGAAGTGCGATAGGTCAGCTCTGTCACGGGCTTCTCCAGCCGCATGTCGGGGAAGCGATGCGTCAGCTGGGAGAACGCGACCTGAAGCTCCAATCGGGCGAGGGCCTGACCGAGGCACTGGTGCAATCCAAGGCCGAACGCGAGGTGGCTGCGTGCATCCCGGTGGATGTCGATTCGATCCGGATCGGGGAAATGCGCCGGGTCGTGGTTTGCGCCCAGTTGCGTACCGATGATCCCTTCACCCGGCTGGATCGTGTAATGCCCCACGGGAATCGGGTCGCTGGCGATCCGGATGTGCGTCTGATGCGCGGGGCTCACGAAGCGAAGCACCTCTTCAACGGCTGCTTTGACCACGTCGTCGTCCTCGGTCTGTGAGAGCTCGCGCCACGCTTCGGGCTCCTGAAGCAGCGCGACCGCCCCGAGTGCGATTGCGTTCGCCGTGGTCTCGAATCCGGCACTGAGAAGAAGGTGCAAGGTGATGATCAGCTGGTTGCGATCGATCTGTCCGGTCTCGAGACGCTCGCGTACGAGAACGCTGATCAGGTCGGTCCCGTCGGAGCCGGCGCGCTCGTCGATCACTTCGCCGAAATAGACCTTGATGTCGTCCATCGCCCGTGCGATGTCGGCCGGGTCGTTCTTGTCGTTCATCCAGCGGTGCACACGATCCAGGAAGAAGTCGGCCTTGTCGTAAGGCAGGCCCATCATCTCCGTGATCACATTGGCCGGCACGAGTTCCGCAAACTCGGTGAGCAGGTCTGCACTGCCTTTTTCCTCCAGCCCATCGAGCAGATGCTCGACGGTGCGCTCGATGAACGGACGAAACGCGCGGATGCGCTTCGCCGTGAAGCTAGGCGCCAGCATCCCGCGCTGTCGGTCATGTTCGGGCGGGTCGAGGCGGTCGATCGTGGGTCGCGAACCGCGATTGGCTCGCGCAGAATCGCTGATGTATGGGAAGCCGGGTTTCGAGCCGTCTGACGACGAGTTCGGGCTCGTCAGGATCTCGGTCACCTGTTCGTACGTTGTGAAGAGGGTGGCCTTCGTCCCGTCATACATCTGCACCTCGACCGGGTCACCCGCCGCGCGGATGTCGGCGATCAGCGGAGGCGGCAGCAGCGGGTCGGCAGGATCGCGCTTGAAGGGCCACGTCGTGTCGATTGTGCGGAGCGTCATCGTTGATGTCCTTCCTGCGCGACTTGCCGGTGGGCTTGGCACCTCAACGCGTTGCGCGCATTATCAGAATGGAGTTTATACCGAGCGATCGCTAGATAAGCGATGCCGCGATCAGGCGATCGTAGACCTGGACCGTCTCGTCATGCATGGTCTGCGGGATATAGATGTCGGCGGTGTCGAGGATCTCGTCGATGTGATCGTGAATGTCCTCGGCGAGGACCTCGTTCGGCGCATCGGCGATCCACCCTTGCGTCACGCCGTATACGACGCGCGCGTACCTTCCCGAGTTGGCCGTGAATGCTTCGCCGTTCACCGCACATTGCCTGCTGGCCAGGTACACGACCATCGGAGCCACCGAGCGAGTGGTACGCCTGGGCGTGAGCCGGTCCATGACCTGACGGGTCTCGACCATCGCGTCGCCCGGCAGAGGATTCTCGACGGAGATCACCGACTGCGCCTGCGGCATGATGCAGTTGATACGGAAGTCGAAGTTGTCCGCCTCCTGTGCCAAAGAGCGGGCCATGCCGATCATGGCACCCTTCGCTGCGGCGTATTGGCTGTTGCCTGCATGGCCGAACGAGGACGCGGAACTCGTGAGGACGATCCTTCCGTAGCCCTGTTCCTGCATGTGCGGCCAGACAGCGCGAGTCGTGTGAAACGCCGCCAGAAGATGCACCGTGACCACCTGCTCGACCTTCTCATCCGTCAGGTCGTTCATGAAACCCGGGCGCAGGAATCCCGCATTGTTCACGACCGCGTCGACGCGACCCCAGCGGTCGATCGCAGACGCTACCAGGTCTCGTGCCCCCTGGGAGGTCATGATGTTGTCTTCGCTGACGATCGCCGCGCCGCCCAGTCCTTCGATCTCGGCCACTACGCTCGCGCCGCGGGGCCGACCGTCTTCATCTTTTGCCACATCGTTGATGACGACCGCCGCACCACGCCGTGCGAAGTCGAGCGCGTATTCGCGACCCAGCCCGCGGCCGGATCCCGTCACTATGACGACCTGGCCGGTCATGTCCAACTGCGTATTACTCATCTGGGCCTCCTCAGGCTACGTGCTTGTCCGAATCCTATACCGATCGCTCGCTAGCCTGACAGGTCTCGCCAGCGATCGAAACGGGCGCTGCGGCTACTCGTTCGGTTCCACGGCGCTCGCGAGCCGGTCTGTGCTTCCGGCACGCAACACCTCGACCTCCGTCACCCGTTCGTCGAACCGCCAGGCTCCGTCCGGGCATCGCGCAAGCACGTCCAGATACCTGCCGAATGAGCGCAGCTTCGGGGCGCCCTCATAGTTGTCCAACCGAGCGAACATGCTCTCCGCAGTGGCAAGGTCGCCATCGATGCGGATGAGTGGTTCGATGAGGAAGTGTTTGTGGTACGTCTCTGGCGCGTGGGTGTGAGCCCGAAAGACCCGGGCGAACATCTCGACTCCGCTGATGAAGTCCGTCTGAGGCCAGTAGAGTCTCGCCGAAGGCGTCCACAGGTCCATCCAGCTCTCCTCGTCGCCGTAATCGAGAGAGTGGCCGTAGCGATAAAGCGTCGACAGAATCGCACGCTCGTCCTCCAATGCTCGGAGGCGCTTCTCCAGTTCTTCCAATCCCATTCCGATTCCCTTCTCAGTCGCCAGTCTTCAGCAACGGCGCCAGGCGAGTCACTGCGAGTTCGACGTTCCGGTAGGCGAGGCGCTCCGGCAACCCTGGCAGGGTGGCCCAGATATACACCGTGCGCGCGGGAGTGTCGGAGATCAGCTCGCGCAGTTCCCCTGCAGCCTGCTCCGGCGTCGCCACGAGGAACCCCGTCATGGAACCGGCCGTGAGCCCTCTGGAACGGAACTCATCCACGTCGAACTCGCCTCCCCCGGTGAGACGGCTGTCCGCTTTGTGATAACTGCCCCATTGATAGTCGAGGTGCGGCCTGATGAGCGGCCAATCGCGATCCGGGTCATCAGTGAGGAAGACGTTCGCCGGGCCGGTCATGCGGGGATCGGCCCCGTTCCCTGACGCATTCACGCCGTCCAGATAAGGCGGCAGGAACTGACGCCCGAGGCGCAGCAGTCCTTCTCCCAATTCGCCGACCCGATGGAGGCTACGGGGACCACTGACACCGGCCCAGATCGGAATCTCTTCTTGAATCGGTGGCGGGGTGGTCAACCCGTCACGCCAGATCCGGCGCAATTCCTCGATCCCCCGGAGCGTCGCTGAGCCCCTGCTCGTGAAATCCACACCGTACAGCTCGTATTCCGAAGCGACGTATCCGGCGCCGAGGCCGAGTTCCAGGCGGCCGCCACTGACGATGTCGAGGACCGCGGCCTGTTCCGCCACTTCCACAGGCCGGCGCAGCGGAAGGATCAGGACGCTGGTTCCGATGCGGGCACGCTCGGTCCGAGCAGCGGCAGCCATCGCGAACATCAGCGGCTGCGGCAGATATCCGTCGTCGTAAGCATGGTGCTCCGTGAACCACAGGGAGTGCGCTCCCATTTCGTCCGCTGTCTTGCAGAGGTCGAGCAGGTACGAATAGTGCTTCCCCCACGGCCGCTCCCACCGGGACGGATTGCGACCATCGAAATACAATCCGACATTTACCACTGCATCAATCCCCAGACTCGACTCATATGACCAGATATCCGCCGTCGACGGGCAGAGTGACGCCGTCGACGAAGCTCGCTTTCGGTGAGACCAGGAACGCGACCGGGCCTGCGATCTCGCGGGGCTCACCGAAGCGCTTCATTGGGACATGCCAGTCGACCCACGCCTCGCCTGCCGGATCGCCCTTCCTTCCCATCGGTGCGTCCATGTACCCGGGCGCAACAGCGTTCACGCGAATTCCGTAGGGCGCCAACTCGCGCGCAAGGCTCTGCGTCAACGACTTCATTCCGCCCTTCGACGCGGCATACGACGCGCTGGCCTCAGAGCTCCGGAGCGCGGCAACGGACAGGACGTTCACGATTCGTCCCTTCGTCCGCTTGAGCTGGTCGAGGAAGACTGTGGTCACGTGAAACGCGCCGTTCAGGTTCACCTGCACGACCTGGGCCCAGAACTCGGCAGCACGCGGATCATCGATACGACCAGCGCGGGCAATTCCTGCGTTGTTGATGAGGATGGAGAGGTCACCGTGCTCCTCGGCGGTCTTCCGACCCGCCCGCGCAACCGACTCGCGATCCGCGATATCGACTACGAGACCTGAAGCGTCAAGGCCGAGTCCCCTGAGTCGGGATGCCTCACGCTCGACATCCTCCGCGACGAGATCGGCAATGAGTACTCTCGCTCCACGCTCAGCAAGTTCCTGTGCGATCGCCGATCCCAATCCCCGCGCACTTCCCGTCACCAACGCGAGGTCGCCCGCGAGATCCTGCTCAGTCAACTCGATTGAAGGGTCGGATGCGGTTGACGACTCCCCCACGGTCGAACGCGCACGAGGTGTAGCGCCTGCCGTCCTTGTCAAGCCGCCGAAGCATGCGGAGGTCAAGATGCCACGTGCCGTCGAATCCGCTCATGGTGTGTTGTCAACGCCTCCATTCGTAACGCCCTCATCGGCGTCAAGCAACAGCTCATCAACGTCGATCCGGGAGCGCCGGTCCACGACGGACCCGGCCGGCATCAGTGCCACCTACCGAGTGCTCGGGAGGCAAAACCAGTCTGTTGCCCGCCGTCGCCAGTGTCAAGCACGAAGCGCGCGATCGTCGCAGACGTGCGGCCGTAAGCTCGATGGGGTCGGGCGGCTCACAGGACAGGTCCTAAACGCGCCCTCGTAGAGAGGGAACCGAACGCTCGGCCGGGATTTGACAGCATGGCACGGGCGCGGCTACCGTCGGCATTGCCCGCCTAACTAGCGCTCGTCCGGGTAACGCCAGCGCGGGCATCCGTGAGCAAGACCGATCAACGATGCGAGGTGGCATTTTGCCGGATTACAGCGAACGATTTCGCGCTGGTTTAGATTTCGTGGCCGAGGTGCGTGGCCAGGAGGCCGCGGACGCGATGGAGGAGCGGCTGAGCAAACGCGGCCGCCGATTCAACGAGCACTCGGTGGCTGCATCCTATGGAGATGTGTACCAACGAGACGGGCTCGACCTGAAGTCGCGGGAGTTCGCAACGCTCGCAATCCTCGCCGCCATGGGCGGCACCAACGACCAGATCACCATTCATACTCATTACGGGCTCGACCTGGGTCTGACCCCGGTCGAGATCGTCGAGTTGATGGTCCAAGTTTCCGTCTATGCCGGAGCGCCCCGCGGAAGCGTCGGGATGTACTCGGTCATGAAGGCATTTGAAGAGCGAGGCATCGAAACTCCCTGAACCGTGAGCGCCGAACTCGCCTGGGCGATCAAGAGCAGCTTCCTGCGCTATGTCGAATCGGCAGGTGGTGTCATTTCGCTCGCCCCTCCCGCGACGTGGACAAACGACCGGTTCGTGTTCCCCCTAGCCGACCGCGGCGATGCCCAGGTCGGCATGCGGCTCGCCTTCGACGGTGAGGTAGCGATACGTGCATACGGCGGACTGCTCGACGTTCAGATCGCCGACCTCACACTGCTGCTGGATGGTGAACACGGGATCGTCAGTGCGGCGACGCTCGATCGCTCTCGACGATACGATCTCGCGCACCTCACGCGACGCTCTCCGTCCGAAACGGTCGGACCGATCGAATTCACAGCCGAACTGCATGAAAGCGCAGTCGGTCTTTTCGGCGGTGTCTATGCCGAGCGGACGGCACTTGACGCGATTCTCGTCACCGGCGACGTCCTCCGGACGCAGTGAACGACACGAGGGTGCGCGAGGAGCTCATGGTCGGCGCGAAGAAGTGACATCGAGGCAGGAAATGGAGACTGAAATGGCCGACACTGGACACGGCGACGCGGTGCGATTCGATGGCAGGGTATACATCGTCACCGGCGCGGCACGAGGATTGGGGGCGGCCTATGCAAGGCTGCTCGCCGGCCGCGGCGCGTCGGTCGTCATGAACGACCTCGGCGGAAGCATGGAAGGAAGCGGTCGCGACATGTCGGCTATTCGCGCCGCCGTCGACGAGGTAACGGACACAGGTGGAATCGCGGTTGCGAACAGTGCAGACATCACCTCGGCCGAGGGACCCGACAGCATCGTCGCCGCGGCGCTGGACAATTTCGGGCGCTTGGACGGACTCATCAACAACGCCGGCATCATCACCACGCAGGATTTCAGCACGCTGACCCCGGAGGAGATCCAGAGGCAGTTGAACGTGCATCTCTTCGGCTCGCTGGCGGTGACTCGCGCAGCGTGGCCAGAGCTCACCAAGACGAAGGGGTCGGTCGTCTTCACGACTTCGGCCGGCATGCTGGGATCCTCGTTCACCATTGCATACAACGTCGCCAAAGCCGCCGTCTACGGTTTGGTGCGAAGCCTTGCGACGGTCGCCGAGCCCCTCGGGGTGCGCGTGAATGCTGTGATGCCGGGCGCGGAGACACGCATGCAGGGAACCGCTCAGGACGGCCGTAGCGGTACCGGAGACGTTCCGGCGCTGCTGTCTCCCGATAACGCGGCGCCGATGGCAGCCTGGCTGGTGCATCCCGATTGCTCGGTCAACGGTCAGATGTTCTCCTCCGGACGCGGACAGGTGGCTCGAGTCGTCATGGCCTCTGGGGCCGGGTACGCGAACCGCGACATGGATCTCGAGGGCATCGCCCGCAATTTCGATCAGGTCATGGATGTCTCGAACCTCACGGTGGAGACGACGCTCGAAGCGAATCGGGCGCGGACGTTCTCCCGGTGGGACAGCGAGAAGTAGTAACCGTCATCGATCAGTCGACGGCATGCGACCCCAGCAGAGCTTTGAGGACTGCCGGCTGCTCGCGCAGTACCGTGGCCCGATCCTGCGCGACCACCCGTCCGCGCTCGATGATCGCGGCGCGGTCGGCGACTTCGAGCGCAGCGGTCACATTCTGCTCTACCATCAGGACACCGAGCCCCGATTCAGCTATCGTCTTCACCGAATCCATGACGATGTCGACGACGGCGGGCGCCAACCCCATCGAGGGCTCGTCCATCAAGATCAGCCGTGGACGGGCCGCTAACGCCCGCCCGAACGCGAGCATCTGCTGCTCTCCCCCACTCAGGTAACCCGAGAGCGACTTCCTTCTCTCGCTGAGTCGAGGGAACAATTCGTAGACCTCGGCGATGCGCCCCCGTCTTTCATTGCTGCCCGCGCCGTACGCGCCGAGCTCGAGGTTCTCTTCGACGCTGAGTGTAGAGAACACCCTGCGCCCTTCGGGAACGAGCGCAATACCCAATCGGGCCCGTTGAAAGGCTTTTAAAGAAGAAATATCCTTGCCGCCCCACACCACCGATCCGGTCGAGGGGATGAGGCCGGTAATTGCGCGCAAAGAGGACGACTTGCCGGCCCCGTTTGATCCGAGGATGACGACCACCTCGCCCTCCGTGACGGAGATGTTCACTCCGCGAACCGCGTGGACCGCCCCGTACCTGACATTCAATTCCGAAACTTCAAGAGTCGGCACGTTGTCTCCGTCCAAGATAGGCACTCTGAACCGCCTCGTCGCGGACGACGTCCCGTGGAAGTCCCTCGACGATCAACCGCCCCTGATCCATGACGCCCATCGTGTCGGCGAGTCCGGTGATCATGTCGACGTCGTGGTCGACGAGAATCTGGGTGAGTCCTTCCCCTTGCAGCCGCCTGATCACATCGGAGATGGAGTCTCTCTCCTCATTGGTCATTCCGGCGGTGGGCTCGTCGAGCAGCAGGAGTGACGGGTTCGTCGCCAGTGCGCGCGCGATCTCTACTCGTCGCTGCGTTCCGTAGGAGAGCTCTTGCGGTAGCCGATCCCGATAGCTCTCCAGCTCGAGGCGCGCGATCGCTTCCTCGGCTATGGCACTGACCTCCTTGTCTTTCGAGGTATACCAAAGCGGACGGAGCCACGGCTTGAACACCCCGGTTCCGAAGACGCGCGTATCTGCTCCGAGGCGGATGTTCGCCTCGACAGGCAGAGTCGGAACGAGTCGCACCGTCTGGAACGTCCTCCCCAGACCCTGCCGTGCAATCCGTTGCGGTGACCAGTGCGTGTAATCGTTGTCGTCGAAACTCAGCACTCCACTCGTGATTCGAGTGAGGCGGGAGATCGCCCCGAGCAGTGTGCTCTTCCCTGAACCGTTGGGCCCGACGAGGCCGTAGACGGTGCCCTGCTCGACGTTGATGGTCACGCCATCGACCGCCTTGACGCCGCCGTAGTGAACCGCGACATCCTTGATCGACAAAAGCGGGCTCATCGTTTCTCTCCCGTTTGCACTGAGCGCTGGTCCGTCCCGACAGCCAGGTCAAGGGCTGCGTCATCGTCGATGGCCGTCCCGCTCCCCGGCGCGACCGGCACAGCCTTACGTCGATACCGACGGTAGACACGCTCTGCGATACCGGCGAGACCCCGCGGCGCGAAGACGACCATGGCGCCCAGAATGACTCCGTTGACCAGGATCTGGTAGGGCTGCAGCGGCCCGACCAGGAGGTTCGGAAGCCAGGCGATGAATATCCCGCCTACGACTGCGCCCTGCCAGCTCGCCATCCCGCCGAGAACCACCATCGTGAGACCCAGGGTGATCAAGTTGAAGCCTGGTGTGTCAGGAGTGATCGATCGGAAGGACGAGATGTACATCACGCCCGCGACACCGCCGAGAATAGAGCTCGTCGTGAACGCCACGAGCCGGCGGCGGGCCACCTCGATGCCAACGGACTGGGCAAGGCTCTCATTGAGACGCGTGGCCTCGAACGAACGGCCGATACTGCCCCTGCTGAGACGCCACGCCACGAGACCGACCACGACGGCGATCACGACCAATGCCCAGATCGGCAGGAACTGCTGCATCCCGAAGAGACCCAATGAACCGCCCGTCAGCGTCCCGGCGTTGCTGTAGATGACTTGCAGGACGAGGACGAACGCAATGGTGAAAAGCCCGAGGTATGTCCCTCTGAGCTTCCGAACGGCGAGCGCGAAAAGGAATCCGATGATCCCGCACCCGACGATGGCGATGAGGGCTGCGAGCAGGGCAGGAACTCCGGACCTGGTCATTATCGCGGTGGCGTAGGCGCCGAGGCCATAGAAGCCGACGTTGGCGAAGGAGAAGACGCCGGCCCTCAGAACCACGAAGAAGCTCAGGGAGAGGACGACATAGATCATGGTGTTCTCGATCGACACCAGATTCGCCAGATAGAGGTGATTCATACCCGGTCCACCGTCCCCGAGGCGAAGATGCCTTGCGGCCGGGCGAGGATGAAAATCATGATTATCACGAAGGAAGCCGCGTCGACCCATTGGCCGTAACCGGCAACGGTGACGATCGTCTCGCTGGCTGCCAGGATCGCCGCACCGAGGATCACCCCCGGGATGCTGCCGATCCCGCCGAGGATCACTATGGCGAAGGCCTTGAGTATGAGGTCGTCCCCGCTGTCAGAGGCCAGCGCACCGGAATACGTCATCAAAAGCAGTGAACCGACACCCGCCAATGCACCGGAGATGAAGAGGGTGATCATGGACTGCCAGTTGGCATTGATGCCCATCAGATGACTGGTCTCCTCGTCGGAGGCGATCGCGCGTAATGCCCTCCCGCTCTGAGTGCCGTGCACCCAGTACCACACGAGACCGGCGACAACGATTCCGACGACGATGAGGACAGCCTGGGCGACCGAGATGGTCAGGCCCGCTATCTGGATGCTCGTGGTTGGCAGCTGCGAGGCCTTCCCCAGGCTGAAAGGAACTCCGAGGGTCGAATTCGCAACGATCGTCTCGATGACGGATCCGGCTCCGATGGTCCCGATCATCATCAGGAGTTCGCGTTCACGCTCGCTTTTCGTGTGTGCTTTGATCGGCCGAAACATGACCGCGTCGAGGATGACACTGATGAGACCGCCTACGACGAGGGAAATCAGCAAAAGGACCCAGAACGGAAGCGGGACGGCCTGGCTGACCAGGTATGCCACGAATCCGGAGAAGACGAAGATCGACCCCTGGGCCAGGTTGAGCAACTTCAGGCTGCCCCATGCCAGACCCAGGCCGAGAGCGAAAGTCGCGTAGATCGACCAAAGCACCACGCCGTTCAGTACTTGCTGCACTAATGATGTCCTTACTAGCTACGCGATTCTCGCTTGACGACTTTGTCCTCTGCCAGTGGCCCGGGGGGATACCCCTGACCACTGGCAGCCCGCAGATCCCTATTTACCTGCTTACTTGCTTGGCATCTTCGGCTGAGGCTGGACGAGCGTCTCAACGTTGTTCTTGAGCACGACCAGCACCGCGCCGGACACGATCTCCTGGCGAGCCGAGTCGTATGTGATGTCTCCGAGCGCTCCGGTGAATCCCTTCTTACCGACTGTGACCAGTGCGTTGCGGACCGCCGAACGACTGACCGAGTTCGCCTTCTTGATGCCGCGAGCGGCATACCACACGGAGTCGTAGCCCTCAGCCGAGAAGTTGAGCGGCGCAACGCCGTACTTGGCCTTGTACAGCTTCACGAATGTCGGGGCCGTCCCATTTTTGCTTCCCGGGTTGAAGTCGTTCGCGAACGTCACACCATTTGCCAGCTTTCCGAGCGGGTTGAGGTAACCGCCGCCTTCCCCCTGCTGTCCGATGATGAGACCCTTGTAACCCGCTGCCTTCAACTGTTTGATGATCTGGACGTTGTGAGTCGCCAGCCCGTCGACGAAGACGGCCTGCGCGTGCGAATTGACCATCGCCGTGATTTGGGGCGAGATGTCGGTCTGGGTCGAGACCGAGGTCTGGGGAGCGAGAACCTTGTACCCGAACTTCTTGGCCGAGCTCGTCATGATGCCGAACAGACTAGTCGTAGTCGGGTTGTCCGTGTCGTAGATGCCCGTCACGGTCTTGATGTTCTTGTCCTTCAGGTACTGGAGGGTCAGTGGGAAGAAGTCCAGCTGAACGGGAGTGGTGTGGAAGACGTAATTGCCCGCGCTTGCGATTGTCGAGGCGGCTTGCGAGAAAAGCGTCGGCACCCCGGCGCTCTGGCCGATCGGCGCCTGCGCGAGGGCCTCGGCACTCGAACCCGAACCGAAGACGACGGGGCTGTTGCTTGCAACGATCTGGCTGAAGAGGTTGCTCGCGATATTCGTTTGGCTCGCGTCATCCTGAATCTTCAACGACAGCTTCGTCGAGCCTAGGAAGTGGGTCTTGTTGATCTGACTGATGGCGACCTGCATGCCCTTCTGCTGCGCCACGCCACTCGCGCCTGCGACGCCGGTGAGATCGAGGACGCCTTGCAAGGCGATCGTCTTCGGCAGTCCGGATTGTGAGGACGACGATGACGCCAATGCCTGCGTATCCGAGCTGCAGGCCGTCATGAACACGGCAAGCGAAAGCGCTACCGCACCTGCTGAGATTGCTCTGATTTTTATTTTCATGGTTTTCCAATCGCATCGTTGCGGTGGGCTGCTGGGTTGATGAATGCTGCCGACGTTGCCTGGTTATGAGGCGCTGGTGACTCCGCCGATCGCTTGAATTGCTTGGTGCCGGGTTCGTTGTATATGTACGCGACCGATCGCTCGGGCGGTTCGCACTTTCGTAAGTGTGCAGGTACTTGCCGCGTTGTGTCAAGCCGCTCCGTGCGAGTCAGGGGAATTATCCACGAACGGGGAAAATATCTGAGAAGACTCCACCGAGCGTGCGCTCGCTTCTTCGCTATCCACGAGCTAGCATCGTACGTAATTCGGAGACGTGCCCGCGCCCGTCTGCGGCAGAGAGGGTTATCGGATGACCGGTTCAACACACGAGGTCCTGGTCATCGGTGCCGGCTTCGGCGGGCTGGGCATGGCCGCGCAGCTCAAAAGCGGCGGTATCGACGACTTCGTCATTCTGGAGCGAGCCGACGACATCGGCGGTGTCTGGCGCGACAACGACTATCCTGGTGCCGCCTGCGACACGGAGGCGCATCTTTATTGCTACAGCTTCGCGCCGAACCTGCGGGTCAGCCGGATGTACGCGGGACGCGACGAACTCCGCGCCTACCTGAATCGCCTCGCCGACGCGTTCACTCTGCGCGAGCACCTTCGGCTCAGCGAAGAGGTGGTCTCTGCGCAGTGGCAGGACGACTCCAGCGAGTGGGTCGTGCGAACGGGTCTGAATGAGGAATACCGTGCACGATTCCTCGTGACGGCCTGGGGGCAACTCGGAACGCCGTACGCCCCGGCCGTGCCCGGACTCGAACAGTTCGAGGGCGAAACCTTTCACTCGGCCCGCTGGCGGCACGACGTCGACCTGACCGGCAGACGCGTCATCAGCATCGGCAACGCCGCCAGCGCCGTGCAGTACGTACCTGAGGTTGCCCGGGTAGCCGCCTCACTCCAGGTATTCCAGCGCAGCGCGAACTGGATCATGCCGCGGAATCAAATCGTGTTCACCGATGAAGAGCTCGATGCATACGAGGCCTCACCGGAGCTGTTCGAACAGAGCCGTCGCGAATTGCACGAGTTCCGGGAGAACGGGTTCCGCAGGACGCGAGTCGGCACCGAGGAACAGGCGGCAGGCATGGCGATCGCGCTCGCCCATCTGGAGCATCAGGTGCCTGATCCCGTTCTGCGTGCCAAGCTCGTTCCCGACTACGAGTTCGGATGCAAGCGGATCCTGCGCTCCGATGACTACTTTCCGGCTCTCATGCGTGACAACGTCGAACTCGTCATCGAGCCGATCGACAGCGCGGTACCTGGCGGGGTGCGCACGATCGACGGGATCGTGCACGAGGCCGACGTCATCGTCTTCGGCACCGGGTTCCGCAGTCAGGCATTCCAGGGCGACACGGTCGTCAGCGGCAGGGGCGGAGCCGACCTCGGCGAGCGATGGAGCGAGGGAGCGGAGGCCTATCTCGGCATGACCGTGGACGGTTTTCCCAACCTCTTCATGCTCTACGGACCGAATACGAACCTGAATCACAACTCGATCATCACGATGCTCGAGACGCAGCAGCGCTATATCGTCGCAGCCCTGAAGACACTGTTGCCGGAGCCTGGCGCAGCGGTCGAGGTGCGCGGTGATGTACTCGCCGAGTTCAATGAACGCGTCCAGACACAGCTGCAAGGCTCGGCGTTCAATGCCGACTGTTCGAGCTGGTACAAAGATGCATCGGGCAAGGTCATCAACAACTGGTCGGGGACCGTCGAGGAGTATCGCGCTCTCGCCGACGCATGGAAGCCCTCGGATTACCTGCTGACCGTGGACGCCTGATGCTTCCCCTCGACATCGTCGCCCCGGACGCCGTCGCGCTCATCGCCCTTTTCCGCGACAACGGCTCGGCGTCCTTCGGGACCGCGTCGGTGGAGGTCTCGCGCGCCAACTACGAGCGTTCGTGCGCGGCGAACGGCATACAGGATCCGCCCGTCGAGACGATCGACCATGCGGTCGCCGTGGAAGGCGGGTCGATCCGCGTGCGGCAGTACCTTCCCGCACCTGCTGGGGCGGCGGAGCCCGCAGTCATCATGGTCCACGGCGGCGGTTGGGTTCTCGGGAGTCTCGAGACCCACGACCTTCTGGCTCGGAGACTCGCGACCCGCGCCGGACGAAGTCTCTTCGCGGTCGAGTACCGTCTTGCCCCCGAACACAGGTTTCCGGTGCCTCTCACCGACTGCCTCGCTGCACTGGAGTTCATCCGTGACAACGCTGAGCAGCTCGGTGTCGACCCGCGGCAGCTCACCATGGTGGGCGACAGTGCGGGAGGTGCGATGGCGGCCGCCCTCGCCAACAATCCGGCGCTGGCCACTCGAGGTACCCGGATCGTCGCCCAGGTTCTCATCCACCCTGTGACCGATCTCGGCGCCGAGTCCGATTCCTACACGAGGATCGACGAGGGATTCCCGCTGACCGGCGACTCGATGCGTTGGTTCCGAGACCTGTATCTGGCGCGGCCTGAGGATGCCCTCGATGCGCGCGCCTCGCCGGCTCGTCTCCGGGACCCGGTGTCAGAGCCGCCCCGGGCATTCATCCTTACGGTCGGTCTCGACCCTCTCAGCGACGAGGGCATAGCCTATGCGGGATACCTCGCGAGAAACGGCGCGCAAGTGGAGCACCACCACCTCCCGCACCACACCTACGGCATCTTCACTTCAGCTGGGAAGGTCGACACTGGGCGGCGGTACATCGACCGCGTGGCAGCCTTCATCAAGGAGTCGGCATGAGAATCACCGGAGCGGTGCTGAACGAGCTCGGCAAGCCGCGGCCATACGCCGAGTCGCTTCCGCTCACGATCGTCGAGCTCGAGCTCGACCCAGCTGGACCGGGTGAGATCCTCGTGCGCATCCAGGCCGCCGGAATCTGCCACTCCGATCTGTCGGTGGTGAACGGCTCTCGCCCGCGGCCGATGCCCATGCTGCTCGGCCATGAAGCGGCGGGCGTCGTCGAGGCGCTCGGCACCGGCGTCGACGATCTCGCTGTCGGTGACCACGTGACGATGGCGTTCCTCCCGCGCTGCGGAGAGTGCGCGAACTGCCGGACAGAGGGAAGGCTTCCCTGTACTCCAGGCAGCGCCGCGAACAACGAAGGCACCCTGCTCGGTGCCGCGCGACGCCTGCACCTGGGCGAAGAGAACGTCAATCACCACCTCGGCGTCTCCGGTTTCGCCAGCCGTGCCGTCGTCAACAGGCACTCGGTGGTCAAGATAGGCGCAGACGTGCCCCCGGAGATCGCCGCCGTGCTCGGTTGCGCTGTGCTGACCGGTGGGGGCGCCGTGGTCAACGCAGGAGAGCCCCGCGAAGGCGACACGATCATCGTGGTAGGTCTCGGCGGGGTCGGCGCCGCCGCGCTGATCACGGCTCTGTCGCTTCGATCAGGCGATGTGATCGGCGTCGACGCGCTTCCCGAGAAGCTGGATTTCGCCCTCAAGATCGGCGCCACCGCCGTCTACACACCCGACGAAGCGATCGCGGCCGGGATCAAGGGGGCCGTGGTCGTCGAGGCCGCTGGACACCCGCGGGCATTCGAGACGGCCGTGTCGCTCACCGCACCGGGTGGCCGGACCGTCACCGTCGGATTGCCCGCTCCCGACGCACGCTCATCGATCGCACCGCTCGGCCTTACTGCGGAGGCGCGCACGATCGTCGGAAGCTACCTGGGGTCCGCCGTGCCGAGCCGGGACATCCCCCGTTACGAAGAGCTGTGGCGTCAGGGACGTCTCCCCCTCGAGAACCTGATCTCGTCGCGGATCGAACTCGGTTCAATCAATCAGGCGATGGACGAGCTCGCCGAAGGACACGGCATCCGACAGATCATCGTGTTCCCCGAGGACGCCTAGACCGTCCGCGCTCCGTCATCGGACCTGCCGACCTCCGCTCTGTCGTCCGCCCCCCTGACCTGGGCTCCGTCGTCGAGGCGCGCGACCTGCGCGGGGATCGGGTGATCATACGGATGCCGAAAGCGCGCCGCCAAGCTGAGGGCCGGCCCCTGCTCTTTCATGATCCGGCTCCATTTCGCGATCAGCTCGTCCTCCAACCGATACTCGTCCAGTGGGCTATCCGGAGGCAGATTCTCGAATCCCCACGCGATGGACTCGGTCACCCAGTCAGACGGTGAGACCAGATCCTCGTAACCGAGCTGCGACTTGATCTTCGCCGTGCTGGTCACTCGGTGATAACGCCCGGCGCCGCGAGCGCCGTCCATCGCGGGCAGCGAGCCCGTGACAACAAGGTCGGACGGCACGTCGGCGAATCGGAAATGGTGACCAGCACTGGAGGCCACGAGTTCGACCCATTGCTGCAGCGTGAACTGCTCGTCGTCACCGACGTTGTAGATCTCGCCGGATGCCGCTTCAGGCTGGGCGACGGCCAGCCCGATCGCGTGCGCGGCATTCGGGGCGGCAACGCGCGTCGCCAACTGCTGGCCGCCATCGATCGTCACGAACACCGAGCGACCATCCCGGATCCGGGCCAGCAGGGCAGGCTCGAAGCCCAGCACGTTGTACTTGCCGTAAACGACCGGATAGCGCAGATGCGTGAGCCTGTAGTAGCCCTTGGCATGGCCGTCCAGCAGCTGTCGCTCGGTCTCGATCATCTTGTCTACGAGTCGATCGACGCCGGTCTCCTCGCGCGGGTACGTCTCGGTCGCGAGCACCCCCACGGGTCCTCCCGTCGCAGCGAAGTGCTCGTTGCGAAGGTGATGCCAACCCTTCAGAACGGGGGTCCCGCCGACGGTGATCAGCCGATCCGTTCGATCGCGCAATTGCTCTTCGAGGATCCGGGTCCGTCCGTACGTGACGACGGCGACATCCCAGGTCATCCCGGCCAGGTCGCGCTCGACGGATTCGGCAAAATGCGGATCGCCATGGATGTGTGTCACCTCGTGCCGCATCGGCGTCTCATGCGCTCCACGGTGATAGACCGTCACGTCGAATCCCTGGACGACGAGTTCGTTCACGATATGAGCGCCGGTGGCCGCTGTGCCGCCGACGAGCAACGCCTTACCAGGCACTTCTGCGGTCCTGATTCGGTCCAGAGCACTCTGCGTCACGTCCCATGACTACCTCGCAGTATTCAGTCTTTCGGTGGGTGGCCAGCCTAGCCTATCGACCGCTCGGTTTCCGTGGTAGGTTTGTGTCGGCCACGCCAGGGCACGAGAGCTAATGCGGTCGGGTGAAAGCCACGAAACTCGAGGAGGAGTTCTCCCAGTGGACGAAACAATGACCCCCATCACCTCGCGGGCACTCGAGGGCTTGACGGTCATCGATCTCTCGCATTTCGAGGCAGGTCCGGTTGCGACGGAGGCCCTCGCCTTCCTGGGTGCGGATGTCATCAAGATCGAAAGGCCAGGCGGTCCACCCGATCGCCTGATCCCGAGCTTCCCCACCGTCAACATGAACAAGCGATCAGTGACCCTGAACCTGAAGTCCCCGGATGGCCACGCCGTGATGATGGACCTGCTCCGTCGAGCCGACATCCTGGTCGACAATTTCGGGCCGGGAGTGATGGAGCGACTGGGACTGCACTACGACGCCGTGTCGCAAGTGAACCCGCGACTGATCTGCCTGCAGATCCAGGGGTTCGGAAGCGATTCCCCGTACGCCGACTACCGGTCCTACGATCCGATCGCTCAGGCGATGGGGAGCGCGATGAGCATCACCGGGCGGCCAGACGGTCCGCCGATGCGTTCAGGGGTGAACATCGGCGACAGCTCGTCGGGGCTCTACGCGACGATCGGCGTGCTCGCTGCCGTTCTGCAACGGGAGAGCACTGGACACGGCCAACGGATCGAGGTTGCCCTCCAGGACGCAGTGATCGCTCTGAGCCGCACCGCATTCGTGCATCAGATGCTCGAAGGCGAGGCGACGCCACGCGTCGGCAATGAAGGGTTCCCGTCGCTGTCGTCGGCCCCCTCCAACGCCTACCACTGCGCGCCCTTCGGCCCGAACGACTGGTGCTACATCCACGTGCATCCCCGCAGCGAAGACGAGTGGCTGCGTCTTCTGTCGGCCATAGGACGGGCGGATCTGGCGGAAGATCCACGACTGGCCTCGTCCCGGATGCGATTCGAGAACGTCGGGTTCGTGGATGCGCTCCTCTCGCAATGGACCGGTCAGCATACGAAGCACGAGGTGATGACCCTGCTCGGTGAGCAGCAGATCGGAGTAGGGCCGGTACTCTCGACCGACGACCTCACGAAGGACGCCTATCTGCTTGAGCGCGGCGCGATGGCGGCAATCGACATTCCGGACCGGGGCAGAACCGTCATCCCCGGCTGGCCCGTACACATGTCAGCGTCGCCGGTCGAGTTCGCAGCCGCTCACGAGCCCGGAGCTGACACCACGGACGTCCTTCGGGATCTGCTCGGTTATGACGACGACCGAATCGCCGGTCTGCGAGGCTCGGGGGTCCTCTGATGCTCACCACTGACGAACTGCTGGCAAAGCGCCTCTATGCCGAAGGAGTGCACACGCTCTTCGGCGTGATGGGCGATGCGAACATGCACCTCGTCGACTCCTACGTCCGACACACCCCGGGAACGTACATCTCGGCCGCCCGGGAGGACTCCGCAGTCCTCATGGCCCATGGTTACGCGAGGACGACCGGTCGGCCGGGCGTGGTCACGGTGACCTGCGGGCCCGGTTTCACCAACGCGATCACCGCCCTCGTCGAGGTCGTGCGCAGCAGGAGTCCGCTCTTGCTCATCACGGGCGTCCCGCCCGAGAGCGAGAGATCACACGTCCAGCGCATCGACCAGCGCGCGCTTACTCGCGTGATCGGGGCCGACTTCGTCAGGGTGCGGTCGCCGAAGAGTCTCGTCGCCGACCTGACTCTCGCTCTTCGCCAGGCGGAGACCGAACAGGCACCCGTCGTGCTCGAGATGCCGTACGACTGGATGGACAGAGAGCCGGAAGAGCAGGAGCCGGCCCTCATCCGAGCGCCGGGCGCGCGAGTCGGGCCCGATGAGCATTCACTCGGTCGATTCGTCGACGAGCTCAGTCGCGCCCGGCGACCGCTGGTCATCGGCGGTCGCGGTGTGGTGCTCGCCGGCGCACGCGACGGTCTCCTCCAGCTCGCGCGATCGCTCGGAGCTCCGGCCGCGACGACCCTACAGGCGAAAGGACTGTTCAGCGGCTACGACGCAGCGATCGGGGTCAGTGGTCACTACTCCACCGACTTCGCCAAGAATGTCATCGCCGAATCCGACTGCATCGTCGCCTTCGGCGCGAGCCTCAATCAATTCACGAACGGCCTCGGCAAGTTGTTCGTCGGCAAGACGGTTATGCACTGCGACATCGATCCGGGGCAGATCGGCCGCTGGACCGCGACCGATTTCGCGCTCGTGTCGGATGTCGCGACCGCTGTCGAGGCGATACAGACACGGCTCACGGACCACCAGCCCTCGACGTTCGCCGACGAGGTCCGTGAAGCACGGCGTCGTTGGAATCCCGAGGACGAATTCCAGGACGAGAGCGACGACTCGTCGATCGATCTCCGTACGTTTCTCATTCGCCTGAACGCAATGCTGCCCGCGAATCGCACCGTCATCTCGGATGCGGGCAGGTTCATGAGCGCACCGACGAGATACCTGGACGTCGAGGATCCACGCAAGATGCTGTTCACCACTTCGTTCGGCGCGATCGGTCTTGCACTCGGGGCTGGACTCGGCGCAGCCGTCGGCAATCCAGGGGACACGACGGTCGTGGTTGCGGGAGACGGCGGGACCATGATGAACATCGCCGAGTTCAACTCGGCGGTGAGACACGGCCTCGACGTGATCCTGGTGGTGGTGAACGATCGTGGGTACGGTCCCGAGTACTTCCATCTGAAAGAGGGCGGACGGGATGCGGAACTGGCTTTGTTCGACTGGCCGTCGTTCGCAGACACCGCCGTCGGCCTCGGCGCACTCGGGATGACGATCAGGAATCGGCGGAACCTCGAAGCGCTCGCGGATGTGCTGGACGAGCGAGGTCGCAGACCCTTGCTCGTCGAGGTGGTCATCGACCCGGACGTCGCGGTGAACCCGTTCTACGAGCACGTCGACGGCAGTTAGCGCCCGCTATCGTTCGAGTACGACGGCGAGCCCCTGCCCGACGCCGATGCAGATCGCCGCGACTGCGACACCACCGCCGCGACGCTTGAGTTCATGTGCGGCGTGACCGAGGATGCGCCCACCCGAGGCGCCGAGCGGGTGCCCTATCGCGATCGCGCCGCCGTGGATGTTGAGTCTCGCGGGATCGAGATCCGGCCAGCCTGCGAGGCAGGCGAGGCTCTGCGAGGCGAAGGCTTCGTTGAGTTCGACGAAGTCGACATCCGCCCAAGTCTTCCCAGCACGGGCGAGCGCCTTGTTTGCAGCCTCAACGGGAGCGATCGGAAAGTCATCGGGGTCGACGCCATGCGCCGCTCGTCCCGCGATTCGTGCGAGCGGCTCGATCGAAAGGCTGTTCTCCGCCCCGAGCAGAACCGCCGACGCTCCATCATTGATCGGCGACGAATTGCCGGCCGTCACAGTGCCAGAACCATCGGTGGCGAACAACGCCCTGAGGGCCGCGAGCTTTTCGACCGACGTGTCATCGCGAATGCCTTCGTCGCGCGCGAGTTCGTGTCCAGGCACCTGTACGATCTCGTTCTCGTAAGCCCCTGATGCCCAGGCCGCCGCCGCTCTCCGGTGCGACCCGACAGAGAACTCGTCTTGAGCCTCGCGGCTGATTCCCCGGACCCTCGCGATCTTCTCTGCCGACTCGCCGTTGCTGATCGTCCAGTGACTCGGCAGCGCCGGATTGGTCATCCTCCAACCGATCGAGGTGTTCCAGAACGTCTGGTTACCGACCGACGGCCACGGTTTCGCCGACTTCTCGACCACGAACGGCGCACGGCTCATCGATTCGACCCCGCCCGTCAGAACGAGTTCTGCGTCACCCGATTCGATCGCTCTGGCGCCCTGGATCGCCGCCTCGAGCGACGACCCGCAGAGGCGATTGACGGTGACACCGGTCACGGTGGTCGGGAACCCGGCGAGCAGAGCACCGAACCGCGCGACATCGCGGTTGTCTTCGCCTGCCTGATTGGCGTCCCCGAAGATCACGTCGTCGATCCGCACGGGATCGACGCCGGCACGCTCGACCGCGGCCCGCATGACGAGGGCGGCCAGATCATCGGGCCTGAACGCAGAGAGGGCACCGCCCGCGCGACCGAACGGGGTGCGCAGGGCATCGTATATATAGGTAGAGGTCATTTACGTCACCCGGTTCTCTCGATTGCCGGCAGCGGACCGGCCGACACCCGCTCGCACTTCGGTTTCATCGGCCAATTCGAGCCCGATCAGCTCGCGCAGCTCACGAAGGGTGTTGCCGGCGAAGAGTTCGCGAACGGCGAATCCCTGCGGGGTCACATCGAACACGGCGAAGTCGGTGTACACGCGAGAGACACAGCCCAGCCCGGTGAGGGGATAGCTGCAGGTCGCGACCAGCTTCGACTCCCCCTGTTTGGTGAGAAGATCCATCATCACGAAGAGGGACTTCGCACCGATCGCGAGATCCATGGCCCCCCCGACCGCCGGGATCGCACCCGGGGCGCCGGTCGACCAATTCGCCAGGTCTCCATTCTCGGCGACCTGAAAGGCACCGAGAACACAGATGTCCACGTGACCGCCGCGCATCATCCCGAATGAATCCGCGTGATGGAAATACGACGCTCCCGCGACGGCTGTGACAGCCTGCTTTCCCGCATTGAGGAGGTCGGGGTCGACGCGTCCCGGCTCGGGAGCCGGTCCCATGCCGAGCATGCCGTTCTCGGTGTGCAGAATGATCTCCTGATCCTCAGGGAGATAATTCGCTACAAGTGTCGGCGCTCCGATTCCGAGGTTCACGTACGAACCCTCTGGAATGTCGGCGGCTATCCGTTTCGCGAGTTCCTGCCTGCTGATCTGCACAGTCATGATCCACCCTCCCCCGGCGTGATCTCGTCAGCCGCCTCGAGCGGTCGACCCTCGAGATCGACACCACCGATGAACTCGCCACCCTGCAGCCATCGGCGCTCACCGACTGCGACGACCCGATCGACGAAAACGCCCGGCGTCACGACGGTTTCGGGGTCCAGGGCGCCCAGCTCCACGAACGAGTCGACCTGAACTACGGTGGTCTCCGCAGCGGTGGCCATGATCGGCCCGAAATTGCGGGCCGTCTCGCGGTAGATAAGGTTGCCCCAGCGATCCGCTTTGAACGCGCTGATGAGAGCGAAATCGGCCTTGATCGGGTATTCGAGTACGTAGACTCGTCCACCGATCTCGCGGGTCTCCTTACCTTCGGCAAGCTGAGTGCCGGCACCGGTCGGGGTGAAGAACGCGCCGATGCCTGCGCCGGCCGCGCGAATGCGTTCAGCGAGATTGCCTTGGGGCACCAGTTCGAGCTCGATGAGACCCTCTCGGTAGAGGCCATCGAATACCCATGAGTCCGACTGCCTCGGAAACGAGCAGATCACGCGACGCACGCGACGCTTCCCGATCAGGGCAGCCAAGCCGACATCACCGTTTCCCGCGTTGTTGCTGACGATCGTGAGGTCGCCCGCGCCCTGCTCGATCAGTGCATCGATGAGCTCGACGGGCTGTCCGGCACGGCCGAACCCACCGATCAGCACTGTCGCGCCGTCAGGAATGCCGGCGACAGCGTCGGCGACCGATGAAACGGATTTGTCGATCATCCGCGTTCCATGAACTCTGCGACGAAAGCTGTATTGAAATCGCCGCTCTCGAACTCGGCGCTCTCGAGGATCCTCTTATGGAAGGGCGCCGTGGTCGTCACACCGGCGATGACGAGCTCATCGAGAGCCCGGATCATCCGGACGATCGCCTCCTCGCGATTCTGACCCCAGCAGATGAGCTTGCCGACCATCGAGTCGTAGAACGGCGGAATGGTGTAACCCGATTCGATGTGGGTGTCCATCCTGACTCCGAAGCCGCCCGGGGCACGGAAGGTGGAGATCGTACCAGGCCCGGGCGCGAAACCCCGATCCGGATCTTCCGCATTGATGCGGCACTCGATCGCGTGACCCCGGATGACGATGTCGTCCTGGCTCAGACTGAGCGGAATACCACCGGCGATCTGAAGTTGCAGTTTGATGAGGTCGATGCCGCTGACCTCTTCGGATACGGGGTGCTCCACCTGGATCCGGGTGTTCATCTCGATGAAGTAGTACTTCCTCTCGACGTTGTCGAAGACGAACTCGATCGTGCCGGCGTTTCGGTACCCCACTTCCCGGCACAGAGCGACCGCTGCCGCTGCCAGCCCCTTGCGCAGCTCAGCGTCGAGCACCGGCGAAGGCGATTCCTCGATGAGCTTCTGGTTGCGCCGCTGCGTCGTGCAGTCACGCTCCCCCAGATGCAGCGTGGTCGTGCCGTCGGAGATGACCTGTATTTCGATGTGCCGGATGTCGGTCAGGTACCGCTCGATGTAGACCGACGGATCGCCAAAGGCCACCTCGGCCTCAGACATGATCTCCGACAGATCTCTTTCGAGCGTTTCGGCCGCGTGAACGACACGCATGCCGCGACCACCGCCGCCGGCTGCAGCCTTGATCAGCAGCGGGTAACCGACCTCGCCCGCCACGGCAAGAGCTTCGCTGTATTCGGCGATCGCACCGACCGATCCGGGCACTGTCGGGACCCCGGCGCGACGCGCGATCTTCTTGGCTTCGATCTTGTCGCCCATGTTTCGGATGACCTCAGCTGGCGGGCCGATGAAGACGATCCCTTCGCTTTCGCACTGGGCCGCGAAGTCGGCGTTCTCAGAAAGAAAACCGTAGCCAGGGTGAACGGCGTCGACCTTGAAGGCGAGCGCCGCGGAGACGATGGCGTTGGCGTTTCGGTAGCTCAGCGCCACTTGCGGAGGGCCGATACAGATCGCCTGGTCCGCCAGCTTGACCGGGAGCGAGTCAGCGTCCGCTTCCGAGTACACGAGCACGCTGCGGATGCCCATCTCTTTGCACGCGCGGATGATGCGCAGAGCAATCTCTCCACGGTTAGCGATGAGCACACTTTTCAGCGGTTCAGCCATCCGCTCCTCCTTCGGTCCTCGGGGTCGCGTCGTGTCGATGTCACGCGCGGCGCTTGATCACCATGAGCGGCTGACCGTATTCCACTGCCTGGTTGTCCTGCACCAGGATCTGGGTGACCGTGCCCTGGACCTGCGCCTCGACATTGTTCATCAGTTTCATGACCTCGACGATGCACAGAACCGTTTCGGCGCTGACCTCGTCGCCGACAGCTACGAAGGCGGGCGATCCGGGTTTGGGAGACGCATAGTACGTTCCGACCATCGGTGCCTTGATGAGCACCTCGTCGGCCGCAAGCTCACCGGTCGCCGCCGGGACACTGGAGGCGGGAGCCGCCGGCGCGGGCGCCGCCACTGGCGCGGGAGCAGGCGTAGCAACTGCGGCGGGTGCAGCCGGGGCGGGGGAAGCAGGCGAAGCTGCTGCGCCCGGCTGCGCGGCGGGCCTCTGTCGATCGCGGGAGATGAACAACTCCACGTCACCGACCTTGATCGAGAGTTCGCGCACGTCGTCGGTGAGGTTCGCCCAATCGATCAGTGCCTTGAGTTCCTTGGCGTCCGGCGGGTTAAGCGGCATATTCACTGGCTCCTTCAGTTGTGCTGTCTGCTTTTTCAAGAACGATCTGCAGATCCGCTGTCTTCAGCGATTGTGTTCCGGTCGGGCTCTTCGCGTAGAGCGCCTTGACCAAGCCCAGGATCGGGCCGTAGATCTCATCGGGGTTTCCGCCGGCCGCCACGGTCTTCTTCATCTCATCGACCTGTGATCCGGCGAACATCGCGCGCAGCAGGAGCATGTCGATGTTCTCGTCGGGGTGCAGCTCACGGAGGGCGGGAAGCATCGGCTCGATGGGAGCCGGGGTGAGAGGGATGTTCGAGGCCCCGTTGTCGATGATCTTCTTGCGAATCTCGGGGGCGATCGGCCCGAGCAGCGCTCCGTAATAACCGAGGACGTACTTCTTGATCTCGTTGGGCACCAGTTTGTATCGCTCACCGGAGATGACGTTCATCACCGCCTGGGTTCCGACGAATTGCGCGAACGGGGTGATCATGATCGGGAATGCCAGTTCTTCACGCACCCGGGCCGTCTCCAGCAGCAGTTCGTCGAATCGATCGGACAGCCCCGCCGTCGCGAGCTGCGAGTGGAAGTTCGACAGCATGCCTCCCGGCAGCTGGTGCATGTAATGCAGGCCGTTGTAGGCGATCGGCACTCCGACCGGCTTTCCCTCGGCTTCGGCGATCTCTGTCAGCTGCTTGCTGATGGTGTCGATGCGCTCGTCATCGACGTTGACGGTGTAGCCGAGCGCGCGCAGATCGCGAACCACCGTCTGCGTCGCCGGCTGCGCGTTGCCATTGGCCAGCGGCGCGATGGACAGGTGCAGAGCGTCAGCACCAAGCTCGACCGCCTCGAGATAGACCAGAGGTGCCAGCCCGGTCAGGCAGTGGCTGTGAATCTCGAGAGACCGGTCGCCGATGACCGCTCTGAGTGCGGGCACGAGTGTGCGGATGCGGTCGGGCGTCAGCAGCCCGCCCGCATCTTTCAGCATGATGGCGTCGACGTCGGCCTTCTCGATCAACTCGATCGCCTTGGCGACGAAGAGTTCGTCCGTGTGCACCGGACTCTCAGAGAATGAGACGGCGCCGAATGTCGTTGCCCCGAGCTTCTTGGCACGAATCAAGCCGGGGGCGATGTTGTCGATGTCGTTGAGTCCGTCGAATGAGCCGATCACCCGGAACCCGTTGTCGAAAAGGTTCTCGACCCACGCGGCGATGACGTCATCCGCCAGAAAGTCGAACGCGGCTATGTTCCTGGAGCGGATCAGGGCCCGGAAGGTCGTGTTGGGCGCGTGCCGGTGAGCCAGCCGCACTCTCTCCCATGGGTCTTCCTTCAAGTAGCGCACCGCCACATCGAACTGGATCGGCGCGACGAGGTCGACCTGCTGGAAACCGACCTTGTCGAAATCACTCGCCATCGAAACGATGTGCTCAGTGCGCATGCGCGTAGCCCAGAGGCTCTGGTGCGCATCACGCAGGGTCGTGTCGATGATCTTGATCTCGCGGCGGCTGTTCGCCGGCCGGCCGCCGAGCCCCATCACAGACGCAATGGACTCCGAATTAGTCATCGACATTGATTTCGCTCCTCATTCCAATCAAAAGCCCGATTCGTGAGCACTGGGGCCCGTCATCGCATGTCAAGCGCGTCCCGGTCATCCCTCGGGTTGGAGCCGACGAGACAGGCGTACTCCCGCGAGAGCTTGCCAGGACGCTGTGCATCAGAGTTCGAACCGTCTGATCAGAGATAACCCTAACGGGCGCTCGGTTGTTTTTCAACGTAGGCGCATTTCACACAGTCACCTTCCCCGGCCACAGTTCGGGTGACTCCACCACTCGGACGGGTGTGCGCGCGTCGACAACCCAGACATCGCCCGGCTCGGAAGACTCGATCAGTTGCGCGTACAGCTCGCTCACGCGTTCCGGGGGCTGGATCGGACTGCCGGTTCTCTTCGAGATCAGGGTGCCGTCCAGGCGCTCCTCCACGAAGTGCGCCGGCGTCATCCCGGTGAGCGTGCTCCCCGGACACACGGCCGTGATGATGACGCCGCGCTCGGCGAGTGCCGGTGCGATTGCGCGCACGAGAGCGACGGCGCCTGTCTTGAGGGCGCTATAGATCGGGTCGCGATAATTCGGCACGAGACCCGCGATCGATGAAGTCACGATGACTTTCGGTGCACTGGCTCTGTAAAGGTACGGCAGCGACAGCCGAAGACCGATCACCACATCCTTGAGGGTGAGCTCGAACATCCGCTCCAAACTCACCGAATCCAGCAGTTCGATCGGATCCGCCGCCCCCGCGACGGAACTTCCTCCGCCCGCGTTGAGGATGAGCACATCGAGAGGGCGGTCGCCCACGGAGCGCTCCAGGGCATCGCGCCAGGCCGCCTCGTCTCCAGCCTCCAACGGCGCGAAGACATGCCCCGTCCCCGGAAGAGAATCGAGCAGCCGTCGACCACGGTCCTCATTCCGTCCCGTGAAGATCACCTGATCGCCTCGAGCCGCCAGCCGTTTCGCGGTGTCAGCGCCGATCCCGTTCGTTCCGCCGGTGATGAGTGCGAGCATGCCTTCCACTCCTCTTCGAGTCCAGGTACGGTGGCCACGTCGGCCGAACCCATTCTACCGAGCACTCGCTCGCTTACTGGTAGGGTTTCATCGCCCGGACCGCTTGAAATGATCGGGCAAGAGCGCGCCCAGTGCTTACTTGTGTCGTAGCGCTGTGGGTTAGTATTGTGGCGCGAGCGAGTGCTCGGTAGGCATTTCGAGAGACATCCAGGGCCGGGTGTACCTCCTGAGACAAGGACGGATCGAATATGGCAGGCAACGTCGTCGCGGATGTGTTCGATGTGATCGTCGTGGGTGCTGGTCCCAATGGCATCTACCAACTCCATCGCCTTCGCGAGGCCGGGCTCGACGTGATCACTCTTGAAGCCGGGTCGGGAGTCGGCGGAACCTGGTATTGGAACCGCTATCCGGGGGCTCGGCTGGACAGCGAATGCTATGCATACACGTATGCGTTCTCTTCCGCGCTCATCGAGGAATGGGATTGGAAAGAGGAGTTCGCCGACCAGCCGACCTTGGAGGGATACTTCAATTTCGTTGTCGACCGTCTCGATCTCCGGCGGAGCATCGTCTTCGACGCACGGGTGATCTCGTGTGTCTGGCAGGAAGATGCGTCGCTCTGGATTGTGGAAACCGCCGACGGCCGTGAGTTTCACACACGGTATCTGGTGCCGGCGACCGGCATCATGGCCGTTCCGTACGTGCCCGAATGGGAAGGCATCGACGACTTCAAAGGCGTCAGGCTGCACTCCGCGGACTGGCCCGCGGGCGGTATAGATTTCGCCGGAAGGCGAGTCGCGGTCGTCGGAGTCGGCTCGACCGGCATCCAGATCATCCAGACCATCGCGCCGAACGTCGAGCATCTGACAGTGCTGCAGCGCACGCCGAACTGGGCGGTGCCGTTAGCCAACTACCGGTTCACTCCGGAGCGCGTTCGGGAGGTCAAGGATCACTACCTCGACTATTACGATGCGACGCAGCAGTCACGTTCATGCTTCCTGTGGGAGGGCATCGACAAGGGAACATTTGACGTTTCGGACGAAGAGCGAGAGGCATACTATGCGGAGCTCTACAGTCGACCTGGTATGGCTCTCTACCAGAACAACTTTCGCGACGTCCTGCTCGACGTCGAAGCCAACCGCGAGGTCACCAAATTTCTCGCCCGCAAGATTCGCGAACGCGTGAACGACCCGGAAACGGCTCGAAAGCTGACGCCCGTTCATCCCTACGCCACCAAGCGACCTCCGCTCGAGACCGGATATTACGAGACGTACAACCGCGGGAACGTCGATCTCGTGGCTCTGCCAGAAGAGCCGATCGTGCGGATACTCGAGGACGGCATTCAGACGACGAAACGCGTCATACCCATCGATGTCCTGATCATCGCGACCGGGTTCGACGCCATCACGGGCTCATTCCTCAAACTCGGCGTACGAGGTATCGGCGGCAAGTCACTCGAAGAGGCGTGGGCCGACGGACCGCGTACCTTCATGGGTATTTTCGCGCATGACTTTCCCAACATGATGATGCTGGGCGGACCACAGGGATCCAACGGCAATCAGCCGCGTTGCACCACCTTCGTCGCCGACTGGATCGTCGAGTGCATCCAGTATCTTCGCGCAAACGGCATCGAGCAGTTCGATCTCAACGCCGAAGTGGAGCAGGACTGGGTGGACTACTGCAATCGGCTCGTCATGGACACGCCGTTGCTGAGAGACGCCGAGAACTGGCAGTGGGGTTCCAATATTCCCGGAAAGAAACGCGCCTACATGCTCTATGTGGGCTCACAGCCGGACTTCAGGGCTCAGCTGCGAGAGATTGCCGACGCGGGGTATCCGCAACTGGAGCGGGCCACCACTTCAGCCGAAATGGGAGGGTCACTCAGATGAATCTGCCGGACTATGCCGATCTGCCGAACTATGCGGATCTGCCGGAAGCCACCCACGGTGGCCGGAGTGCGTGGGGCCTCTTCGGCGGTGACGATTCGCTCGGCCTGTTGAATCTGATCACTCCGGAGATCACGCGCGCTGCGGCGAAACTGGTTCTTTCCGGCGAGGTCGTGCCCCTGAACGCACCCCTCGAACTGTTCGATCCGCCGATGTTCAGTCGCAGTCCGCTCACGCACTCGGTCATCCAGTTGCGCGGCGGCAAGGGGCTCGACGACCTGTACGACGGCCTGAATCCGCAGGCATCCTCACAGTGGGATTCCCTCGGGCACGTCGCCTATCGGGACGACATGTTCTACAACGGCGCGACACTCGACGATGTGTTGACGGGCAAACGCAACACCATCGACTATTGGGCACGGCGCGGAATCGCAACGCGCGGGATTCTGCTCGACCTCCAGAGTTCGGCCGCTACCGCCTACGACCCGGGAAGCTCACACGCCTTCACTGTCGACGATCTCGAACGTGCCCGCTCCGCTGCCGGCGTGGAGTATCAGGTCGGTGACATCATCGTGCTGCACACGGGTTTCCTTGACTGGTATCGGTCGCTGTCCGCGTCAGGGCGTCAGGAGGTATCCACTCGCGAGGGGCTTCACGCGTGCGGCATCGAACACACGGAAGAAATGGCCGAATACCTTTGGAACACTCACGCGATCGGCGTCGTGAGCGACAATCCGTCCCTCGAGGTGTGGCCGATGGATATGACAGAGGAGTCGTACCCGTTCGGCATGCTGCATCAAATTCTGATCGCTCAGTTCGGTATGGGAGTCGGGGAGCTCTGGGAGCTCGGTGCGCTTGCACGAGCATGCGAGAGCGCTCGACGATCGGAGTTCTTCGTCACGAGCGCACCCCTCAACGCATCGCAGGGCATCGCTTCTCCTGCGAACGCTCTGGCGATCCTCTAGCGATCCTCTAACGAGAGGGAGACGACCTCTTGCGAGAGGGAGAGGACCTCTCGAGCCGGATGGTCGCCGGCGGTCACCGTCCGCCCACCATCCGGCGCGCCCATCACACGCCCGGCGAGAGCGTTTCCCGCGCGAGCCGAGCCTGGCGCGCGAAGTCCTTGAGCGTGAATCCGGGCCCTCCGGCCATCGTGCTCGTCAGTCCCGACGCAGTGTCCGAGCCGAGAAGTCGTTTGAGCGCGAGGTGATCGCTCGGGGCGTTGACGGAGTCGCCGCCGATCAGACGGCCCTCGTTGAACGCGAGCACAGTGAAAGACCCTGAGGCAGCGTCACCGACAACGACCGTCGAGTCGTTCTGGCCGGTCAGCCCGACGCTCTGCAGATGAAGTTCGCCCTGGTCGCTCCAGAACCACGGCACCGCGGTGTACGCGCTTCGCACCCCCGAGAAGAGTTCTCGTGCGAGATGGCGCGCCTGATCCGTGGCGTTCTGCACCGACTCCAGACGAACGACGCCACCGAAGTGCACGGAGGGAAAGGCACAGCAATCCCCGATCGCCCAGACGCCGTCGGCTGAACTGTGCAAAGTCGAGTCGACGAGGACGCCATTGGCGACCTCGATGCCTGCCGATTCGGCTAGTTCGACTCTCGGTTCGACACCGATGCCGTAGACGATGCCATCAGCCGGAATGACCTGTCCCTCTCCTGTTACCACGGCGGTGACGTGCCCGTCCTTGCTGAGTATCTCGGCAGCCTGTGCGCCGAGCAGCACTTCGACTCCGAGCGATTTGTGAAACCGCTCGACATACGCCGCCGTGTCGGGAAGCGCTGTGCGTGAGAGCAGCCGTGGCAACGCCTCCATGACGGTGACCTTGCAGCCGTAAGAGATCGCCGCAGTTGCGGCTACCTCTAGGCCGACGAAGCCGCCGCCGATCACGACGAGATCAGAACGCGCTGTGAGGATCGCCTTCAGGCGATCGGCGTCTTCGATGGATCGCAGCGGGGAGACACCTGCACTGTCTGCGCCCGGAATCCGCAGTCGTCTCGGCCGGGCTCCTGTGGCCAAGACGAGCTCGCCGTAAGAGATCTCGCTGCCGTCAGTACGCTTTGCCACATGGCTCGCGGTGTCCAACGTCCCGATCCGCGTCGCGGTCTCGATATCAATGGCACTGTCGTGGTAGAAGTGCTCCGTGCGAAGGAGGAGGTCTGCCACCTCTCCGGCTCCGAGATACTCCTTCGAGAGAGGCGGTCTGTCGTAGGGGTGCAGGGGCTCCTCGCCGACGATGGAGATCGTTCCGTCGAATCCCTCGTCGCGCAACGATGCCGCCAGCTGGCTGCCCGCCTTGCCCCCGCCGACGACCAGGATGTCGGTCAGATGCCGGGCCATCTCAGGCACCTGAACCGTGGAGCAGAATCGCGGCTACGGGGCACACATTCACGGCGCGGCGCACCGAGTCGCCGTCGCCTGGCTCGACCACGCCGCGCAGGAGCACGACTTTAGCGGTGTCGTCATCCTGATCGAAGTACTTTTCGGCTGCTTCGACACAGTTGCCAGCACCGATGCACTTGTCTTCGAGAACCGAGATGCGCTCGCCGTCGGTTGCGGAATCCACCTTAATTACCACCTCACCGGCATCGATTCGACGCCATAGACCATTGAGTTCGGACGGAAAGGCAACTCATCGAATGGAACGTCGAGTTGCAGATTCGGAAACCGCTTGGGCAGCCGCGAAAACACGACGTTCAGTTCGAGACGTGCGAGTTGCTGCCCCAGACACTGGTGCACGCCGGCACCGAACGCGAGATGGCCTCGAGCGTCGCGGTGGATGTCCAGCACGTCGGGATCCGGGAACTGGGCCGGGTCGTGATTTCCTGCCGACTGCGGCGCGAGTATGCCCGTGCCGGCTGGAATCAGCTGATGACCGACCGGGATGGGACCGCGCGCAAGCCGAATGTGCGTGCTGTGCGCGACGCTGAGAAACCGTAACAGCTCCTCGACGGCCGACTGCACGATCTCGCCGTCGTCCGTTTCGACGAGTTCGCGCCAGGCGTCGGGGTTGCGCAGCAGCAGCAGAGTGCCGAGCCCGATCATGTTGGTCGTTGTGTCGAAGCCTGCGATCAGGAGCAGGTGAAACGTGAGCAAAAGCTGTTGCCGGCTGATGTGGCCCGGGACGAGTTGCTTGTTGACGAGGCCGGTGATGATGTCGTTCCCTTCTGCACCCACGCGCTCGTCGATGAGGCGGTCGAAGTAGTCGAGCAGCTCAGCTGTCGCCTTGACGATATCCTCCGGATTTCCCTGATCGTTCGTCCAGATATGAATGCGGTCGAAGAAGAAGGGCGCATCGGTCACGGGCAGCCCGAGCAGCCGACAGATGATGCGGGCGGGAATGGGCTGAGCGAATGTCGTGACGAAATCGGCCGACCGGTCGGCATTGTCCATCTCGTCCAGAAGACCGTCGACGATCTCCTCGACGAAGGGGCGCATCTCGCGTATCCGCTTCTGCGTGAAATTCGATGCCAGCATGGCCCGTTGCTCGTCGTGGACCGGAGGATCGAGCCGGTCGAACGTGCGCCGCTCCCCGCGGTTCGCGCGCGTCGCATCACTGACGTAGGGAAAGTTGGGAAGCGTGCCGTCGGAGGAGACCTCGTCGCTCATCAGGATGTCGCGGATGTCCGCGTACTTCGTAGCCAGCACTGCAGGCGCCCCGTCGTACATGCGAATCTCCACGAGCCCTTCATCACGAAGTTCACGGAGACGGGGTGGGGGCAACAAGGGCTGGGAAGCATCGCGTGTGAATGGCCACACGTCATCAAGTTTGGGGAAGCTCATGCGACTCCTTTCGTCGGTGAAAAGCGGATCGTGGTGAGAGCCCGTCCACGGCAAGTGCCGGTGCTGTCTATAGTACAGGCCGAGGCGAGCGATTGCTCGGTAGGCCCTTCTTTCGGCGAGGGTCACGCACGAAATCCGGTCGGCCCAGGCGCATTGCGCGAACGGGGACCGACCGGACGGCTTCGGGGGTCATTACTCGAAGCTGCTGCTCATATCCACCATGGTCGCGAAATCGATCCAGGGCTCGGTGTCGCTGGGGTTGTACCATCCGTGCGGCGTACCGCGCATGACGATGGTGTCGCCCGCCTTGAGCTCGACGTCCTCGCCTTCGAGCAAGGCGATGATCCGCCCAGACACGACGTAGTGGTATTCGACGGTCGTCGTCGTGTGCACCTCGGTGCGCACACCGGGCTCGATTCGATTCATGAAGAACCGCGTACCACCTACGGGAACCGGAACATCCTGAAAGACATCGAGCTGGTCGTCGCGACTTGCGACATCCATCGTCTCGCCCTCTTTCCAGAGCATCGTCGTCGCGACACCAGGATACTTATGAGACAGCAATGGGGCGGAAGTGCTATCGAAGATCACTGCCGATTTTCCCGTGGAGTCTTGCCCGATGACCACTCGTCGAGGAAGTGGGGTGTCTCCCGTTACATCAATACCGCTCATGCCCAAATTCCCATTCTTCTCTGCACTGAGCCGCGGGTTCACGCATCGTCGACGATGATTCTTCCCGCAGCAGGCCGCTCTGGCACCTACCGAGCGAGCGCTCGTGCACTCAGGCTAGACCAGCCCAGCCGAGCCGTCAATCCGACGTCAACACGCCCCGGAGGTACACGTTGGAGAGAATCTCGGCGAGCTCAGGCACCTGAAGTTCGCCTTGCGGGTCGTACCAGAAGATGGTCCAGTTGAGCAGGTTGAGCAGCGCCAGAGTCAGATATCGCGCAGAGGGGTCCGCCACGAGGTCGCCGCTCTCCTGCGCCTCAGCGATGATTTCGCGAACTCGTTGCTCGTAGTCCGCTCGCGCGACAACGACCTCGGCCCGGCGCTCGGGCGGAAGCGCACGCATCTCGGCCAGCATCGTCGCGTGCATGTCCCGATCCGCGATGGCAGCTGTCAGGTGGGCGGTGATAACTCGCTGAAGGCGCTCGGCGGCAGGCGCCGACGCGTAAGTACTGTCTGCCAGGACCGCCTCAAGCGTGTCGACCATATGCTTCACACTCTCCATCGAGATGGAATAGAGCAGGTCGTTCTTGCTCCGGATGTGATGGTACAGAGACGAATTCTGAATACCGAGGCGATCTGAGAGCTCACGCGTCGACGTTGCCGTGAAGCCCTTTTCGCGAAACAGCGCCGCGGCCACAGTGAGCATGCGCGCCGCCGTAGGTTCGTTAGCCGTGGTGGACATGGCCCAAGTATAGGTATAAGTGTCCGCGGTTTCGCGCTTCAGCGAGTTCCTCAGTAACTTGACACCAATCGGCTGCCAGGTCCACGCTAACAGTAACGATCGCTCGCTCGGCACCCATGCACGCTCAGCCGAGGACCTCTTGCGTCAGCCGCCGCATCAACCGTGTGAAGCGTACTGCTGCGAGACATATATGCGAGACATATAAAGGAGCAACATGACAAGTGGATTCGACGGTAGATGGCGCATCGTGCCCGAAGGTTCGACCGTATGGAATTACGAGCTGTCCGCCTACGAGCCCGATGAGGTTGGCGACGAAATCATCACCATTCGCACAGATGGCGATGAACAGGACTACGAGGTCTTGTACGGCAACGACCCGGTCGTGCGGATGGGATACCGGGCGAAGTTCGACGACACCGAATGGAAGCCGTACCTGGTGAGGGAGATCATCGCCGACGACGACTCAGACGTGGAGGAGTCGATCGCGGCCTTTCGCGATCGCATAAAAGCAACGAGCGGGACGATGCGGCGAGACTTCGAAGTCGGGAAACCCTACGGCATAGTGCGTTTGATCTCCGGCGATGAACGGACTCATTACCGGCTGAGCCGCGACACGAACTCCGACGACATTCTCCACATCATGCTGCGGCGCCTCGACGAAGACGGCCAGGGTTACACGGCATTCGTTTTCGACCGCGACGGAATCGTGAATCGCGTGCGACCCTTCCGACGGGATCCGGAATGGACCGCCGAACCCGACAATCCGGAGTGACGAGACACGACGATCTGCTTTAATCCGCCCCGTCCGGCCGCTCCTCCGTCGCACGGCGTCGCGCCTTTGCAGAACGGCGAGCAATGGCCCATTTGTGGGTCTCGTTCGAGCCGTCGTAGATTCGGAAGGGCCGCACTTCATTCAGGTACGACGACAGCGGCAGCAGATCAGAAACACCGTCGCCTCCGCAGAGCTGGATGCACGTGTCGATAACCCGGTAGATCGCCTCTGAGCAGTGCACCTTGGCGACCGACGACATCGCCGACCCGGCGCGTGGATCGCCGGCGAGCAAATCGGCCGTCTTCGTGATGATGGCGTCACTCGTCTCGATATCGATCACCGCCCGAGCAATGAGCTCTTGAGCGATTCCCAGCTCGGAGATCGTCTCACCGAAGATGACGCGCTCATTCGCGCGATCGAGGGCGATGTCGAGCGAGCGTCGGGCGAGCCCCAGCCAGCGCATGCAGTGGGTCAGCCGGGCGGGTGCGAGCCGCACCTGCGCGTACCGAAAGGCTTTTCCTGCCTCGCCAAGGATCGATTCGTCATCGACGAAGCAGTCGGTGAACGACATATTCGGATGACCGCCGTCGATAGCGCGGTCGCTGGTGCGGATGTGGGCGCCCAACTTCATGCCCGGATTGGTGTGGTCCACCAGCAGCATGGTCGCGCCTTCAGGCACGTCCCTGCTGGCATCGTTTCGAGCCATGACAATGACGAAGCCCGCGCCGTCGGCACCGCTGATGAAACGCTTCTCTCCGTTGATGAGCCAGCCACCGTCTACTCTCACGGCCTCCGTGCGCAACGCTGCCGGGTCCGACCCGGCGCCCGGATGCGGTTCAGTCATGGCGAAGGACGACCGGACCACGCCTCGCGCGAGAGGACCGAGGTACTTTTCTCGCTGTGCGGGCGTGGCGATCACATTCAGCAAATGCATGTTGCCTTCGTCGGGCGCCATGCAGTTCAGGGCCGTCGGGCCGATCGGCGAATATCCCGCCGCCTGCAGAATGGGCGACCAACTCTGGACCGGCAGCGCGTGGCCCCCGAATTCTCTCGGAGCCAGTGGGGCGTACACGCCTGCGGCGCGAGCCGCCGCCTGGAGGCTCTGCCGAACTTCGGGAGCGAGATGCTCACCCGGAGCCGGTTCCGCCGGAATCACGACGTCACGGACGAAATCACGGGTGCGGATTCGCAGTCCTTCCAACTCGTCAGCGCCGTTTGGTTCGCTCATCAGCTTTGTCATCGCCCTCATCCTTGCTGGCCTGATACCCCGGGCCGGCTTGTGCGCGGCCGCCGGCCGGCTTTGACTGATCGGAGCGGTCGGCGATGGCTTTCACCGCCGCGGCCGCCTTGTTACCGATCGCCCGGTAGTCCATAGTATGAAGATGCATTGTATTCCCGATGGGGTCGAGGTTGTCGCCACCGAGACAGAAGCCAACCAGCTTGCGTCGCCGCCCCTTCTCGTCGTGGATGCCGTCGCTGAATTCCTGGACAAGCACCATATCGGCAGCGGTTCGCTCACGTGGCAACGCATCGGCCACGGCCACTCGAACATCACCTACCGCATACGTCATGGCGAAGATGACGTCGTCCTGCGGCGTGGCCCGCGCCCACCGCTGCCGAAATCGACGCACGACATGGTCCGCGAGGCACGCATCCAGTCGCTTGTGAGCCGAGAAGGGGTGCCGGTACCGGAGATCCTCGCCGTGTGCGAGAGCGATCACGTTCTCGGCGTTCCTTTTTATGTGATGTCATATCTCGACGGCGTGGTGATAACCGATTTCATTCCCGAAGAACTCACATCTCTGGAGCAGCGACGTGCAACGAGCGAGGCGGCAGTGGACGCCCTGGTCACATTGCACCAGATTGACGTTCGCCGGGGTGAGCTCTCCACCCTCGGCCGCCCCGACGGCTACCTTCAGCGCCAGGTCAACCGGTTCGCGTCGCTATGGCAGGGAGCCACTCTTCGCGAGATCCCCGAGGTAGCGGAGATCGGCGCGTGGTTGGCGACGAACCTCCCCACGAGCCAGAAGACGGCTATCGTGCATGGCGACTACCGCACGGGCAATCTGATGTTCGCCCGCGAGGCACCGGCCAGGGTCATTGCGCTGCTGGACTGGGAAATGTCCACAATCGGCGATCCGCTCGCCGACCTCGGCTACTTCGTCGCGACATGGGCCAGCCCCGACCACGAACCCACACCCATGGACCTGACCAGCGTGACTCGGCAGTCCGGCTATCTCACCCGCAGCGAGGTTCTGGAACGGTACGCCATGAACTCGAATCTCGACCTCAGTGACCTTGCGTGGTACGAGACATTGGCCCTGTGGAAGGCCGCGATCTTCTCCGAAGCCATCTACACGCGCTTCCTCAGGGGCGAGCGACCCGACGACAACGAATTCGGGCCAAGCCTCGAGCGCGGTGTACCCCGACTTCTCGAAGCCGCCAGAGAAGCCGCGAGCAGCAGCCACAGAAGATAGCAGGAGCCACAGAATATAAAGGAGAAACACATGACGCCAGCGAATGCCGCGGAGACGACACGCGATGAGGCAGCGATCCCCTACCGTGGCGAGCAGCCATACGCGATGGTCGATGATCTGGTCATCGCGGGTGCTCTCCATATCGACGACGACGAAAAGCTCTGGGTTCCCCAGTCACGAGACGTGAGCTTCAGGCCGCTTGTTCTGTCTGCCAGTCAGGGATATTTCGTGAACATTCTGCGCGTTCGCAAGAACGGCATTCTTTCGCGGCACCGGCACGCGGGACCGGTGCACGCGACGGTGCTCCGAGGTCGCTGGCACTATCTCGAGCACGACTGGTGGGCAGAAGAGGGAAGCTACGTGTTCGAGCCGCCCGGAGACATCCATACCCTCGAGATTCCCGAGGGCGTTGAAGAGATGGCGACGCTCTTCCATGTCACAGGTGCATACATCTATGTCGACCCCGATGGGGTGCCGATGGGCGTAGAAGATGTGTTCACGAAGATCGAAAACGCACGGGCACACTACGAGAGGATCGGTCTCGGCGGCGACTTCGTCGACCAGTTCATTCGCTGACGCGCCTGCTCGCGTAACCGCGTCACACCTGGAAATACATCTCGGTGTGCAGCTTGCATCCCGGGTTGAAAGACGCCGTGCACACCGGGCACGAATCCACCGCGAGATAGTCGGTGATCGTGAGCAGGTGTCCGCACACTCCGCAGATGACCGCGCGCTCGTCGCGTTCTGCAACGGGCCACTGCTCTGCCGGGTGGCCAGCGGTCTCGGCGTGGCAGAGATGGCAGGGATAGAACTCATGACAGCACGCGAATTCGATCGCGATCACGTCGAGTGACGTCCGATAGTGGATACAGCGGGTCTGGTCGTCTACGACAGGGCCGAGGATGCGTGGCCGATCCGGGCTCATCGCACGCCTCGAGCGGTCAGTGCGTCACCGAGCTCGTCCGCGTGCTTAAGAGCCATGACGAGGAAGGGGACGGCGAAGTTGCGGAGATCCCTGCGCGCACCGCGGGCGCGCTGCGCGTCGCGAACATCCCTGGCGAGCCGCGCCAGCACGGGGATCGTCGTGAGTGTCACAGTCAGCAGCAGAGCGGCGCGTTCCGGGTCGAGCCGGATGCGCTCCAGAGGACGCGCCGCGCGCTCGACCGCGTCGAGGAGAGCTGTCACCGTGGTTGTGAGCACGAGCAGGGAAGCCAAGACGATCGCGGCGGTGACCCGGGCGGTGTTCGCGACGGCCGATTGCGGGCCGAGGAAGAGCAGCTGTCCTGCGAACGAAATGATCACGATCCAGCGGACGGAATACACCTGCCTGCCGAGCTCACGCATGCCGAGCATCCCGTCCCCGAGTCCGGCGAAGGCGTAGGCGAGGACGGTCACGGTTCCCGCAGCGGCAGCCGCCCACCATGTCGACGGCAACAGCGAGACGCCGAGCACCACGGCGAGCAGCAGCAGGATCTTGGGTCCGGCGGCCATGCGGTGCAGCAGGCCGTTGCCCGGACGATAGAGGGTCAGCATCGCAGGATCGCCTCGTATTCGTCGATGACCGTGGACGAGGGACCGACCGCAACCACCCGGCCCTCCGCGAAGAGTACGGCCACATCGCACCGCTGCGCCAGGACAAGGTCGTGTGTCACAAGAACGAGCTTGTGACCCGCATCCTCGAAAAGGTGGTCGGCCACGCGCTTCGCATTGCGTGCGTCCAGGTAGGCGGTCGGCTCGTCGGCGACCACCAGTTCCGGCCGCCGGATGAATGCACCACACAGGGCGAGCAGCTGCTTCTGGCCGCCCGAGAGGTCGTGCGACGGTCGGCCGGCCAAATCGGTGAGGCCGAAGCGTTCGAGGGCCATACCCACCCGATCTCGCAGGTCGTCGGGCCGCAGACGTTCCGGGCGAAGCGAGAACGCGACGTCTTCTGCGACGGTCGGCATCACGATCTGGGCGTCCGGGTTGCTGAATACGAGGGCTATCCGGCGGCGTAGCTCAGAGGCCTGCCGGGCGGGGTCGAGTCCCAGAATGCTGAGTTCCCCGGTGCTGCGGGCGACGAGGCCCCCGAGCAGCCGTGCGAACGTGGACTTGCCCGAGCCGTTCTCGCCGACCACTGCCACAGTCCGGGCGTCGAGGTCGAGCGAGACGTCGTGCAGCACATCCAGGTCGGCCAAGCGTACGGAAACCTCGTTCAGTCGGATGCTCACCGTACGACCTCCAGCACGGCCGCGATGCCGAGGCCGCCCCCGACCGAGGCCGCGGCGACTCCGAGCGTTCCGGCCGGTGCACCCTCCCGCACGAGACGGCTGAACAGCCGGACGACGGCCACCGCCCCGCTCGCACCCCAGGGGTGGCCGAGCGCAAGAGCGCCGCCGTCAGCGCAGACGCGCGGATCGCCGTCGGCGATCCCGAGGCGGTCGAGCACGGCAAGGCTCTGCGCTGCAAAGGCTTCGACGATCTCGAACGCTTCGACGTCGGCCACGTCCACTCCGGCCGAGCGGAGTGCGGCGCGCACCGCCGGCGCGGCGCCGATGCCGGGCAGCGCGGGGTCGCAACCCACGACGGCGGACGCCCGGACCGCGAGCCCGGGTGCCGCTCCGGCACGTGCCACGACCAATGCAGCCGCGCCGTCGCCGATGCGCGTCGCGGTGCCTGCCGTAAGCGTCCCGCCAGGGAAGAGCGCGGGAAGTCGGGACAGCAGCGGCTCGGCGCCACCGATCGCGTCGTCGTGGACAAGCCCGCCGACGGGCACCAGCTCGGCATCGAAGCGGCCCACAGCGAGTGCGGCCCGTGCTCGAGCGTGACTGCGGGCAGCGTGTTCGTCCTGTCTGCTGCGCGGAATGCCGTCGTGTGCAGCGAGGTCCTCGGCCCCGCGCGTCATGTCAGGGTCTGGAAAGCCCGCCGGGGTGAAGGGCGCGCGATCGTACGCGATGCCGTCTACCGAGCGCACGGGGGCCGTCGAGGCGCTCTCGACACCACCGGCCACGCGCGCGCGTCCGTCTCCGGCGCGTATCGCAGCCACGGCGTCGAGAACGGCAGCGAGACCGCTGCCGCACTGACGGTCGATGGTTCCGCCGGGGACCTCCGGGTCGAGGCCGGCCGCCAGTGCGGCCACGCGTGCCGGGTTGCCACCCGGCCCCATGCAGTTACCGAGCAACACGTCGGCGACGGTCACCGGTCCCCCGGTCGCGGCGACGGCATCGGCCAGGGCGGCCCGGATGGCGGCTGCGGCCAGATCCTCGACGCGCAGGCGCGCGAGCGCGCGGCCTCGGGTGCCGATCGGAGTGCGGCGTGCGGCTACGATCACCGGATCACGATCAGACGACAAGGCGCGGCACCTCCCCCTCCAATGCACGGCGGACGGCCTCGGCACGAGCAGGCTTGCCGGACGCCGTCCGCGGAAGCTCCCCGGCAAACCATCGGCGCGGGCGATGGGCCACGGCTAGACACTCCTCGCTCGCACCGCGGAGGTCAACGGCGTGGGTGTCATCCAGCTCCACGAATGCGGCAACGAGAGCGCCCACCCGCTCCCGCGGCAGGCCGAAGACGATCGCATCGCGGATGCCAGGGACGGAACGCAGGACGGCCTCCACTTCTTCTGGCACGATCGTGGCGGAAGCACTCAGAATGGCATCGTCCGCTCGTCCGAGGAGCCGCAGTCTGCCGTCCACCAGCTCGGCACGATCGCCGACGGTCGCCCACTCGCCGTCCCGCCGGAGCGGCCCCGATGCACCCGCATAACCGAGGGCGACGAACGGACTGCGCACCCACAGCTCACCTTCGCGGATGCTCAGTTCCACGCCGGGAAAGGGCCGCAGGCCGTCACCCTCGTCGACGGCGACAAACGAAAGCTCGGCCGCTCCGTAGTACGCGGAGACGCGGATCCCGGCCGCTTCCGCCCGCGCCCGCAATGCCGTGTCGAAATGAGAGCCGCCGATCAGCGCCGCCCTGAGCCGGGGAGGAGCTCCAGCGTCGAGCGTCGCCCGGAGCGCTTGGGGCGTACCGTGCAGACACGTGGCGGACGAGTACGCAGCCGTCCGCGTGGCCGAGCCCAGCAGCGGACGCGGTCCGCCCTCGAGAGCGTGCGCGAGTGAGAACAATGTCAGCGACGCGGACGGCGGGGCCGGCAGCAGCACCACGTCGTCCGGACCCGCGTCCAGCAGGCGTGAGACGGTCCCGAACGAGTCCGCCCATGAGGCGGCGGTCCGCAGCACGATGCGCACCGCACCGCTGCTGCCGGAGGTCAGAGCCGCCCAGGCCGCCCCATCGGCAAGTCGCGCTTGGGCCGCGGTAGCTGCCACAGCATCCCACTGCGCCCGATCAGAGCTTAAAGGGCCCGGCCGGGCGTCGCCGACGAGGGGCACATCCCCGGCCTCGCGCACTCTGCGCAAGCGGTCGAGTAGATCCGGCGCTTCGCCGTGGACGGGGACGATCACGGAATGGGCGCCGGATCGCGCTCCGGCACCGACGCCTTCGCCGCCCAGACCCGCCGGAACGCGCGAGGATACGCTCGAACCAGGGTCATCACTATCACGGTGGTGAGTACAGCTTTCAGAGTGTCACCCGGGACGAAGACGAGGCTCGTCAGGGCTGTCTCGCCGAGAGGCAGGCGGGTCACGACGCTCTGCACGGGGATCCCCACGGCGTAGACGACGAAGATACCGCCGACCACCACGCCAACGAATGTCCGCCAAGGGACGGGCTTTCGACCGCCGGCGTGCACGATCAAGCCGATTACGAACGCACCCGCGATCCAGCCCAGGTCGAAACCGGCGGAAGGCGCCACGAAGACCCCGATACCGCCGCGACCACCTGCCAGGAGCGGCAGCCCAACGGCGACGAGTGCGAGTAGCACCGACATGGAAAGAGCACCGAGCCAGGGTCCGAGGATCGCGCCGGCCAACATCACACCGAGTGTCTGTGCGGTGATCGGCACAGCTCCAAGCGCCGTGAAGCCGCCGGGCAGGCCGAGGACCGCGACGATCCCCGCGAAAACAGCCACACGGGCGACGTCCGTCGCATCCAGCCTCCGGAAGCGGGTCTGGGATGTGGGCGAGTCGATCATGGTCGTGTCCTTCACGTCTCGAACTAGAACGGTGTTCACTAGAACAGCGTTCACTAGAACATTGTTCACTATAGTGAGTTCATGGCGGGAATGGATAGCGGGCGTCGTCACACGCGTGACGACGTGGCACGCACGGCATTGCGGATCCTGGATGATTATGGCTTGCCGGATCTCACAATGCGCCGACTCGCCGCGGCCCTCGATGTGCAGCCGAGCGCGTTGTATTGGCACTTCGAGAACAAGCAGAGCCTCCTCGCCGAGCTCGCAGACCGGATCGTGGCAACCTCGATTCCTCGCCGCGCCGGCTCAGACGCGACCTCTGGCACTCGAGCCGAGGCCGCCAACCTGAGAGACGCACTTCTCGCCTACCGGGACGGCGCAGAAGTGGTGTCGAGCACGCTCGCGCTCGGTCTGGGTACCACCACTGCCCACGACAGACTCGAAGCCGCGATCATCGCCGACGGCTTCGATACCGAAATCGCGCATCGCGCCGCGACAGCATTGCTGCACTTCGTGCTCGGGCACGTCTCACACGAGCAACAGCGCATGCAGTACGACAGCATCGGCCTGATCGCGGCCGACCGTAGCGTCTCGCCCATGGAGGAAGATGATTCGGCAGCTGAGTTCGCCTTCGGGGTCGACCTGCTCGTCGGCGGCCTGGAATTCAGCCGTTCCCGAATGTGATCTCGCGCTCTTACAGTCGGGCGAGAGGCGCAAACACGGGCGAGAGGCGCAAACACGGGCGAGAGGCGCCGCTTACACGCCGATCTCCGCCAGACGCGGGATGATCCGTTCCCCGAGCGTTTCCACGAACGCGACGGGGTCTGCGCCGGCAGGAACGAGCTGTACGTGACTGATGCCGAGGGCGGCATACCCTTCCATCGTCGTCAGGAATCCGTCGGGGTCACCGATCGGGTCACCGCCGCCGAGGATGGTCTTCTGGATGCTGTCGTAGTCACGGCCCTCCGCGTCGCAGTGCCTGGCGAGGATTTCCAGCTTGCCTCTGGTCTCCTCGAGCGGCAGCGCGAACAGATTGCAGGCATCCGCGTATTTCGCCACCAGGCGCAAGGTCTTCTTCTCACCGCTGCCACCGATGAGGATCGGCGGGCGGGGACGCTGGATCGTCTGCGGCACATTGATGGTTTCTGCGAGCTGATAGTGGACTCCGGCATACGGGCCATCGTTCTCACTCCACATCTGCTCCACGATCTGCAGTGTCTCCTCGAGACGTTCGAAGCGTTCCTTCAAGGGCGGGTATGGCACTCCGAGTCCCTTGTGCTCCTGCTCGTACCAGGCGGCACCGATACCCAGCATCGCGCGACCCCCGGAAAGGACGTCGAGGGTGGTCACGATCTTCGCGAGCAGACCAGGGTGACGGTAGGTGACCCCGGTGACCAGCAGGCCGAGCTTGACCCGTTCGGTCTGACCGGCCACGAAACCAAGGGAGGTGTATCCCTCGAGCATCGGGGCTTCGGCGCCGCCGAGCTGCTGCATCTGGAAGTAGTGGTCCATCAGCGTGAACCAGTCAGCTCCCGCCTCGTCGGCAGCCTTCGCCGTCTTCGCCAGGACGGTCGGCAGCTGGGCCGTGCCGCCGGGCAGAGTGAAGTTCATGAAGTGGATGCCCAGTTGCATTATGTTTTCTCCCGATCGTGCCGACGAACTCGGCGCTTTCATCATTGCCGACGGCCCGACGGTTATTCAGGGATCGATAGTCCCCCCTTTAACGGTCGAGGTTTAACGGTCGAGCGACGAAGGTCGTCACACAGTCGACCAATTCCAGCCGACTCCTAGCCAAGGGTTGCGGGTCCTCCGCACGTGCGCCCACGATGGTGACATGGGGAATCCTGTTGTGCACTTCGAACTCATCGGACCCGATCCCACGCGACTTCGAGAGTTCTACGCGGCCCTCTTCGGCTGGGACACACCGCCGGGCGCTCCTGTCTCTCCCGCGATCTCCTCGACCACGGACTACTCATTCAT
>FSXL01000538.1_pt1 | contig 80460 bp, 72 predicted proteins | sample 1638241 | NCBI WGS metagenome assembly FSXL01 (sample SAMEA3914788, study PRJEB12502) | metagenome | biome: forest; material: soil | place: Canada | collected 2011-07-03 | depth 0.1 m | reverse complement strand
TGACATTATTGCCTCCATGACTGGTACTTAATATCGTACCAGTCTGAATGTCTAAAATGACCCAGGACGCCGACTGCGACGCTCGAACGCCCAGTGGTAAACAGAGCGCCGGAGGTTCGTTCACCGGAACACTCAGAATCCGAAGCTGGTGAAGGCTACCAAGTTTCCGCTTGCGAGTCCGTCGAGCACGAGCCGCTCATCGTCGGGAATCGGCTCAGGAAGAGGGATTGGTTGGTCGGCCAGGGTAGAGGTGTTTCCGTCCACGTCATACGCGAGTGTTGGGGAGGTGCCTGCCTCAATCAGGCTGTCGGCGTTGCGCAAAGAAGGGCCATCTAATGTTCGATCGTCACGATTAGCTATCGGTTATTTAGCTATCGGCTAATTCTGTCCAAACCGCGCTGGCTCGATCGGCGAAATCGCATCTCTCGCGCGTTCGAGTTTGATTCCTATATCCTCTTTGCTGAGCGCTGTCGACACGTAAACGACAGCAAGTGCAGCTGGGACGCTGCGCGGCATCGCTAGCGGCACCGCGACAGACTGCAGGCCAGGAATCACTTCGTCGTGGCTCGCCGCGAAACCATGCGTCGATATGCCCAAGGCCTCATGGCGCCGACGGAGCAGGCCCGCTTGCGCCAACTGCGCATCCGTCAGCAGGGATTGGATCGCGATTCCAGGCGCTCCGACTGCCAGTGAGTGTCTCGTGCCTGGGCGCTGCGCGACAGTCGCGGTGCTCGCGCGAGGTTCGACACTTGCAAGAGTCACGCACTCTTGGTGATCAAGGACGACCAGAAACGTTGTCATGTGAAGTTCGTCAGCCAGCTTTGTGAGCTCGGGGAGCGCCGCCGACTGAAGATCACGTTCCACGCCTCGCGCTAGTGTCGCCATCTTCGGCGCAAGAGACACATCTCCGTGGGCGTCGCGCGCCACGAGCGTATGGTCTTCCAATGTTCGCAAGATTCGGTAGGCGATTGAGCGGTGCACCCCGAGCGTTGCGGCGATTTCTCCAATCGACAACGGTTCGCGCGAGTCCGCGAGAATTTCGAGCACCCGAATTCCCCGAGACAGGGTCTGGGAATGGGGCGCCTGCGGGCTAGCATCGGTCACTACGCCATTCTCTCGCGTCACTAATACGCTCTGCGTCGACACCGCAGACATACCAGTCCGACGAATCAGGCCATCGATGCGCGACGCTCGAGAAGGACGCCCCGGAAGAACGCAGCGATGTCCTCCGTGCGATCTAGCGGAAGAACGTGGGCGACGTACTGGTCCGGCCGCACGACAATGACTGACCCGTTGCGGGCTATTCCGCGCGATTCGAACACATCGTCTGTGGGATCAACCGCGAAGACATTTTCCAGGTCGATGAGGCCGAAGGGACTCTTTCGTGGTTTGAACGCGTCGGGCACAGAATTGATGTCGACAAGAGTGTGCTCCTGTTGATAAACAACTTTCACGTCGAACCAGGCGTCGAAATCCAGACCTGTCGGAGTGTACGCAACCAGTGGAGAATCGGGTGCGGTCGCCAGCCAGTCGGCGAACGCCGCCGTTTCGGATTGGCGGCTCGCGGGTGCAGCGTCAGCGAAGACGTAGATTCGCCATCGTCCGTCGGCTGTTGCGAGGTGTCCCAGGTGCAGAGGATTCGCATCACAAACACGGACTACTTTCGGGGATTTAAATCGCTTGCCTATGGGAAAGCCAATTGCGGATCTCTGATGAGTTGCGTCGCCCACTAGCACTGACCGCGCGTACTGGGTCATGAATCCCGCTGGAAACTCAGCGGTCCTTACGTAGAAATCTTCGAGTTCGGACGGGTCCTCGAGGTCCTCCGGTCTTGTCGCCATTAGTGTGGACCACTCTTTGTCGAAGTCGATGAGGTCCTTTGCAATGACTTGTCGCTCGGCCGAATACGTGCCGAGTAAGCTCTCCGAGCTACGACCGTCGAGAACGTGTCCGAGTTTCCAGCCGAGATTGAACCCGTCTTGCATGGAGACGTTCATTCCTTGGCCGGCCTTAGCACTGTGTGTGTGGCAGGCGTCCCCGGCGATGAAGACGCGTGGCATCCGGGTGCCGATTTCTTCGCGCACAACATCGTCGAATCGGTCCGTAAGGCGGTGACCGACCTCATAAACGCTGTGCCATGCGATGTTTTTAACGTCAAGAGTGTACGGGTGGATGATTTCGTTCGCCGTCGCGATGACTTGTTCAATGCTTGTCGCCCGTACGGCGCCATTGTCATCGCTGGCCACTTCGCCGAGGTCAACATACATGCGAAAGAGGTAGCCCCCTTCACGCGGAATGAGCAGGATATTTCCTCCGGCACCGGACTGTATCGCGCACTTTGTGCGAATATCGGGGAAATCTGTGACGGCAAGCACATCCATGACTCCCCAGGCGTGGTTTGCTTGATCACCATCCAGTTTGCATCCGATCGAATCTCGAACCTTGCTCCGTGCGCCGTCGGCTCCGACGACGTATTTGGCGCGTACGAGGCGTTCCTGGCCGTCTCGTTCCCCTCCGATGTGCGCAAGTGTCACAGAGACGGGATACGTCTCATCGTTGGTGATCTCCAGCTTCACGAACTCGAGCCCATAGTCAGGGGTCATTCGAGTCGGAGATTTCACCATCACATCAGCAAAGTAATCGAGAACGCGCGCCTGGTTTACCAGCAAGTGCGGGAACTCGCTGATCTGCGCAGGGTCGTCGATCGTTAGCGCCGCCCGGACGATCCGTGTGGGATCGCCCGGATCTGGTTTCCAGAATGCCATCTCCGTGATCCGGAATGCTTCGGCGACAATTTGGTCAGCGAACCCGAATGCTTGAAAGGTCTCGACACTGCGCGCCTGAATTCCATCGGCTTGTCCAATCACGAGCCGACCGCTCCGTCGGTCGACAATCCGGGTGGTGATCTTTGGGAACTGGGAGAGCTGCGCGGCGGTGATCATTCCTGCCGGACCGGTACCGACTATTAGCACGTCAACGGTCTCGGGCACTTCGACCGGACGGCCGACCCCAACCCCTTGCGCAGGAGAGATGCGCGGATCACCGGATACGTAACCCTGATGGTGGAACTGCACGGCATGCTCACTTTCCCGCGGTCGAACTAGTTGTTCGATAATCGAACGCATGACTCTATTACCGCGCACCTTAACGTAACAGCAGAGTTGCAAGAGCACGAGTGGCAGACTGGCCCGCCTGGATGCCGGGCCGTACGCTTGCACAGATCGTATATCTTTTGTGATACGGTGCATTTCGGCAGGCGGGAGCGCTCGACCGATCCCGTCTGCCGACGGCAACTCCGTTGCATTCTCGAATGTAGCGACGCCCGCAAAGCTGATGTCATCATCAGTCCCCGCGGGTTTCTCGCACACCGATCCGAGGCCGCGACGTAGGGATTTGAGCTTGGAGATTAACTGTGAGCGAGACATCGACCATAATCGCCCCCAGCGGGGTCGGAGATCCCCGCGAGACCGAGCTACTTGCGCGCGTGCCGAGCAGCCTCTTTATCGGCGGATCCTGGGTCGACAGCGTTGACGGATCGACGCTCGACGTGTTCGACCCGTCGACTGGTGTACGTATCAAAACGATCGCAAGCGCCGGAGCGCGCGATGGCATCGCCGCCCTCGACGCAGCGGTGGGCGCACAGGAGAGCTGGGCATCCACCGCTTCGCGCGAGCGTGGCGAGCTACTGCGACGCGCCTTCGACCTGCTGATCGACCGAGCCGACGACTTCGCTCTGCTGATGACGCTCGAGATGGGCAAGCCTCTGGACGAGGCTCGTGGCGAGGTCGCTTATGGTGGTGAGTTCCTGCGATGGTTCAGCGAAGAATCAGTACGTATCGCCGGCCGATACGGGTCGAACCCCGAGGGCACCGGAACCATGGTAGTCAGCCAGCACCCCGTCGGACCGTGTTTCTTGATTACGCCGTGGAATTTCCCGCTCGCGATGGCCACCCGAAAAATCGCCCCCGCGCTGGCTGCCGGCTGCACAGTGGTCATCAAGCCGGCTGCGCTCACGCCCCTGACCACCCTGATGTTTGTCGCCCTGCTCGAAGAGGTCGGTTTGCCAGCTGGCGTCGTCAACGTGCTTACTACCTCAAGCTCGGCAGCCGTGTCAGACCCAATCATTGCCGACCCACGGCTGCGCAAGCTCAGCTTCACGGGCTCGACCCCCGTCGGAGTGAGTCTGATGAAGCAGGCAGCGGACAATGTGCTGCGCACCTCAATGGAACTCGGCGGTAACGCCCCGTTCGTGGTGTTTGGTGACGCGGATCTCGAAAAGGCGGTGGCCGGCGCCGTCGCCGCGAAATTCCGCAACACAGGTCAGGCCTGCACGGCCGCCAACCGATTCATCGTTCACTCGTCAGTAGCCGATACGTTTGCAGACCGGCTCGCCGAGCGCGTGGGGGCCATGATCGTCGGCCGCGGCACCGGCAAGGGGGTGAGCATCGGCCCGTTGATCAATGACAAAGCGGTTGAAAAGGCGGATTTGCTCGTGTCTGACGCCGTCTCACGCGGCGCCCGCCTGGTCATTGGGGGCTCTCGGGTCAACGGCACCTGCGGCAGCTTCTACGAGCCCACTGTGCTCACGGGCGTTCCGAGCGACAGCGAAATCCTGCATGACGAGATCTTCGGCCCTGTAGTGACCATCGTCGAGTTTGAGACCGAAGATGAAGCAGTCGTGCTCGCTAACGACACGGAATACGGCCTCGCAAGCTACGTCTTCACCGAAAACCTGGCCCGTGGCCAACGGATGATCGACAGAATCGATGCCGGAATGATGGGGCTCAACGTGGGGGTCATCTCCAACGCGGCAGCCCCCTTCGGCGGCATCAAACAATCGGGCCTTGGCCGTGAGGGAGGCCTCGAGGGCATCCATGAGTACCTCTCGACCAAATACACACTCATTCCGACTTGATCAAAAAGTCATTGACAGTCAGAATGACGAGCCCTTTGCGTGCAAAATTTCGTGCTGCGCTTTGGTCGGTCATTGGGGTTGTCCGAAAGAAATTCAACTCAACTCTGATTTCAGACCCCTCAGCCAAAATTCTTACGAAGGCTATGAAACTGGTCATACCGGCGTGAGCCTTACACTGCATCTGCCTGTAAGCGTGCTCTGTCGTCGGGAGATTCCGCAGATCGTTGCGTGAATGAGGCGTGAGACGGTAGTTCAGGCCTCCGTAGGAGCTTTCGTTGCGATGATTTGAAGTTGTCGTGCATTTTCCTTGATGTGCGCGAGAACAGCGGATTCTGCGACCGCGGCATCACGGGCGAAGACCGCGTCCGCGATTTTTTCATGGTCACTGAGCACGTCCCGACTGGCGAGTCCAGCCTTCACCTCTCGGTGTTGCAGGAGTCTAATAGCGTAGGTCATCTCGCCGCGCACGTGTGCGAAGAAACCGTCAAGGCGAGGGCTGCCACTGAGTGCAATGATGCTGGCGTGAAAAGTGACGTCGGCGATCGCATGTCGCGACGAGTCCTGTCGTTCGGCCGCCGCTCGCCTTAACCCGACGAGCGCCAGCTGAACGCGATCCACAAGCTCGTCTGCTGCACTATCGCAGTGACGGGCTCCCTCGCCCTCAAGGACCGCGCGTACCGCATAGAGGTCAGTGATGTCGGAAATGTGAAACTTTCGAACTTGCGCCCCTCTGTTGCGTTGGTGCGAGACGATGCCTTCCTGCGCAAGGGCGAGCAGTGCTTCGCGAACCGAACGGCGAGAGGCCCCGAAGCGATCGGCAAGTACGATTTCGCGTAGAGGCTCTCCTTGCGCGTATCGCAGCTCCAGAATCTCAGCCCTTAGCTCATCTGCGATGACAGCAGGAGTCACCATGCGCGGGCCTCCTCAACTGGCACCTAGGATTCGAATGCCGCGCACGAACTCGTTCGTGTCGTATGGCATCAGTGCCTCAATGGTAGTGAGCGAGCCTTCAGCGCGAGAACGTGCGTAGTCGCCACGCTGGCCCTCGGAGCGAATAGCCCACGTTGCAGCGTTTGTGGCGAGGCGCGCTATTGCCCCGGGAAGAATGACGCGTCTTTCGGATTCATCGAGACTCGTCACTGAACTCCATCCACGCACGACGTGCAAAAGTGCGGCTCCAGGGTCGTTCGACCGCCGAGCCGCGTACGCTCCGGCGACTATCAGCTCGGCCACGCGAGCGCCGTAGACGGCGTCGCCGAAGTCTAGAATCCCGGTGACCTGCTCACCGTCCGAGAGGAGATTCTCGTCATGCAGATCGTGGTGAACGATACCCCGGGGCAGCTCGGGCAGCAGATCAACGACCTCACGGACAAAGCGCTGTCGCGCGATCTTGAGGGTGTCCCGAGGTCTTCCGGTCGGAATCTTACTTAGCGCGTGGCCAAGCGACTCGACTGTCCTACTCAACTCCCAGATATGACCGACATCATGCGGCGGTAATGGAGCCCCAGCAAAAGCCTGCGAAAAGCGTGCAGCCGTGCGGCCGATGTCGTACAGCAAAGATGCCCCGGGCCGGAAAGCGGCAACCGGCTTCCATCCCAGCCATTCAGTGAGCTGAATTACTAACGGCTGTGTTCTAAGCCTCGCGGATACAGTCAACGACCCGTCGCGCGCCGGGAGCAGTCGGGCCACAGGCAGACCGAATTCCCTCGCCCGTTCGCTCAGCTCCCCTTGCCAACGGACCACATCGCTCACTCCTGGTTCGGCAGTGAAGATCTTGGCCGCCCAAACGCCCTCCGAGGAAACGATTCGGGTCACACTGGCCGCCTCGCCGTCAGATCCAGTCGCTGACATCGGAGTGAGTCGGTAGTAGCGCTGCACAAGGTCCTTGACGTCGTCCGCCGACATTGTGACGACAGTCGTCTCCTGAGACTTTGGCATCAGGCCAATCTACCGTATATTGGTGACCAATTCGTGTCTTGGTCACCAAACTTGCTTTGATGGGATTAGCCAGATGTCAGATCGTATGCACATGGTCAATAGTTTCGACCCGACATCGGGAACAGTAATGGACCCTGTTCAACGTGATCTGCTCGCGCGCCGTCAGGTCGTTCTGGGAGCCCCTTACAGACTGTTTTACGAGAAACCAGTGCACTTCGTGCGGGGGGAGGGGGTGCTCTTATTCGATGCGGACGGCGCGGACTACCTTGACGCCTATAACAACGTGCCGGTTGTCGGGCACTCAAATTCGCGCGTGCAGCAGGCTGTGACAATCCAGCTCGGCATTCTGAACACTCACACGCGGTATCTCACTGACGGTGTCATCGATTACGCCGAACGTCTTGTGTCGCTCTTCCCCGCGGGTCTCGATCAAGCAATCTTTGCCTGCACTGGGAGCGAGGCTGTGGACCTGGCTGTCCGTATCGCCCGACAGTGCACCGGTGGTGAGGGCGTCATAATTACCAGCAACGCCTATCACGGGACCACATCTGCGGCGGCGGAACTCTCGCCTAGTCTCGGTCCTAACAATCCGATCCCCCCCAGGGTGATTACCATCGAACCTCCGCGCAGCGCTAGCGAGAGAACAGATGTCGGCGACACAGGTTTCGCTGAACGGGTTGAGGAGGCTGTTACGGAATTTGGGCGACGGGGCATCCGCTTTGCTGGCATGATCATCGACTCTGTCATGTCGAGCGACGGGCTCCGGACCGATCCGATGGGAGGCTTCAGCCTTGGGATCGACGTCGTGAAACGGCACGGCGGCATCTACATCGCCGATGAGGTCCAGCCCGGTTTTGGACGTACCGGCGACTGGTGGGGCTTCGAACGATACGGCGTGCTCCCGGACCTCGTAGTTCTCGGAAAACCGATGGGAAACGGTATCCCCATCTCAGCCGTGGTCGGGACGGCACCTATCTTTGACCGCTTCGGTTCCGAAGTGCGCTATTTCAACACTTTTGGCGGCAATCCGGTGAGTGTCGCAGCGGCGGCGGCGGTACTCGACGAGATCACGGATCGAGAGTTACGCCGAAGCGCACGCAGCATTGGTAAACGACTGCATGAAGAACTCACAACCCTCGCGGCAATTGATGCTGGCGTTGGCGAAGTACGTGGCGCGGGGCTTTTCCTCGCCTTGGATCTCATAAGTGCCGCGGGCGACCCGGATCGCGAACGCGCCGCACGAATTGTGAATGATCTGCGCGAGCGCCGGATCCTGATTAGTGCGTCTGGCGCCCACGGCAATATCCTGAAAATCCGGCCCCCGCTGGTGTTCGGAGCAGCCGACGCGGATCGCCTACTCGACGGACTTTCGCAGGCTCTATCAAAGTCCCGTTGACGCGCTGAGCCGATCCACGTTCGCTCGGACCCTGTCCGCTTCCGACACAGCAAAACTTGACGGAACCGCTGCGTCTTCGAAACCGGTCTCGGGCGCTGAGTAGTGCCCGCGGAAGCTTTCAGCCGGCAGCCATCGAAATCAGTTCCCAGAGCTGGCAGCCGCATTCAGCCATGCATCAGAACGCTCCCCGACCGCCTAACTCACGACCCCACCCCTCACGGTGCGCAGACCTAGCTGCACAAGAGGACCGGCAAACTGTCCAGCCCAGCGCGCCGTGTCGGCCACGTCGCTAGACGATTTGTCCTGCTTTCTTGCAATCCATTGCGCAACTCGCATGGATCTGAGACGGTTACGGCGTCAGAATTTACAGGCATGAGGAGACATTTGACAACCCTTGACGCGGGCGAGTCGCTCAGCGAGTCGTTGCAACGCACCCTATTCACGCGAATGCTTCTCGCTCGCGAAATTGACCTGGAAGCTGTCGTTATGCAGAGGCAAGGCCTGCTGCCCGGCCACGCCCCGACGCGAGGACAGGAGGCTGCGCAGGTCGGCAGCGCAAGTGCTCTCGACTTGGTCACTGACTTCGCATTCCCCACCTACCGTGAACTCGCGGTCGCCGTTGCATTGGGGGTGAACATAGTCGAGTACATGGCCACCCATCTGGCGACCTGGAACGGAGGGACATACGACCCGCTGGTCTCGCGTCTTGCCCCAGTCAACGCTGTCGTGGGCGGCCCGGTGCTGCACGCGGTCGGCTGGGCCATGGGTGAAACAATTTCTGAATCTGCGGGAGTCTCTATCGCCTACTTCGGCGACGGCGCCAGTTCCCAGGGCGACGTGCACGAAGCGATGAACTTCGCAGGAGTGTTCAACGCTCCAGTCGTGTTCTTCTGCCAGAGCAACGGATGGGCGATCTCGTTGCCCACCGAAAAGCAGGTCGCCGGAGGCTCTGTCGCCGCGCGAGCCGCTGGTTACGGCATGCCCGGTGTGACTGTCGATGGCAACGACGTGGAAGCCGTGTACTTGGCGACGCGGGACGCCGTGGCTCGGGCTCGATCTGGCGGAGGTCCGTCCGTAATCGAGGCAACAACCTACCGGATCGGCCCTCACTCGACCTCCGACGATCCTGGCCGGTACCGCACCCTCGAAGAGGAACAAAAATGGCAGGCTAAGGATCCTGTGGAGCGGTTCGAACGCATTCTGCTTGAACGTGGAATCGTCGACGCCGAGTGGCTGAAGCAGACCAGACTGACCGTCACGGACCAGGTCGAAAAATGCAGAGAAGGAATCATTGGGCTTCAACGTAGGCCCGGAGAAGAAATGTTCGACTTCGTATTCGCTAAGCAGACCGCATCCGTCACCCGTCAGCGTTCGCTATGGAAGGCATCAACGCTATGACCAACATGCTAGACCTAGCTTCCGAGGCAAACGCCTCGGTGACCGATCAGGTTCTCACCATGCAGAAGGCACTCAATCTCGCGCTCGAGCACGAGCTCGCAGCTGATTCGAAGGTTCTGGTTTTCGGCGAAGACGTTGGAGTCCTCGGCGGGGTCTTCAGGGTGACCGACGGTCTCCAACGCAGGTTCGGGGCAAAGAGGGTCTTCGACACACCCTTGGCTGAGGCCGGTATCGCGGGTGTCGCCGTGGGTCTGGCGATCAACGGCTTCAGACCGGTCGTCGAGATGCAATTCGACGGTTTCAGCTACCCAGCTGTCGATCAGATTGTCAATCAGGTTGCGCGCATGCGTGCTCGTAGCCGCGGAGTGCTCAGCATGCCCGTCACACTCCGTATCCCAAGTTTCGGGGGCATTCGTGCACCCGAACATCATGGCGAAAGCATGGAAGCGTTGTATGCGCACGTTCCCGGATTAAAGGTCGTGTCGCCCTCCACGCCGAACGACGCCTACCACCTCCTTCGCCAAGCGATTTCAGATCCCGACCCTGTGGTGTTTATGGAACCGAAGTCGCGGTATTGGCACAAGGGGCGGGTTGACCTCATACATTCGGAGCCAATCGATACAGATTCCTACACGTCCAAGGTGGTGCGCCCGGGTAAACATGCAACGCTTATTGCGTGGGGGGCGATGGTTTCGCGTTGCCTCCAAGTTGCTGAATTCGCGGCTGAAGATGGTGTGGACCTCGAGGTTCTGGATCTCCGCTGGCTCAAGCCGATTGACGTCGAGGGCATTCGGCGTTCGGTTGGCCGAACTCGACGTGCGATCGTCACTCATGAAGCTCCGCTGACCGCGGGGCTCGGCGGCGAAATTAGCGCGCTTGTAAGCGAGACATGTTTCGGCGAGTTAAAGGCCCCCATCGAGAGAGTGACCGGGTGGGACGTCCCATATCCCTCGGGTCCGCTTGAAGATGAATACATCCCATCCGTCGACCGCATTCTGGCGGCCGTGCAACGTGTATTGGAGTACCGTCGTGGCTGAGAGGACGTTTGAACTTCCGGATCTCGGAGAGGGCCTGATCGACGCGGTCGTATTGGAGTGGCTCGTGGCCGAAGGGGATTATCTCGAACGCGGCCAACCGATGGCTGAAGTTGAAACAACGAAATCCACTGTGGAGCTGCCATCTCCGCAGGCGGGAACCATCGCAAAACTTCACGTGGCCGAAGGCGAGACCGCAGCGGTCGGCGAGGCTTTTGTTACTTTCGACGTCGCCGACGATGAAGCTGGTATCGTCGGCACCATCCCGACGGACAAACCAGCAGTTCGGCGTGTGAAACTCGCGCTGAACGACAACTAGCGGATGTTCATTAACACGCCCGACGGGCAACGGATTCGTTACAAGGTCATTGTAGGTCGGTCTCCGGTACTCCTGGTTCACGGGTTCGCTTCCGATTCCGGAAGCACCTGGGAAGCCTCGGGCTGGCTGCGAACGCTCGAAGAAAATGACCGAGGAGCGGTGCTGGTAGATCTGCGGGGCCACGGGGAGAGTTCGTTACCAGCAGCTGCCGCAAAGTATTCACCGTCAATACTCGCAGCGGACCTGGTGGCTGTTCTCGACGCGGCAGGCCTTCAGGTCGTTGATGCCCTTGGTTACTCGATGGGAAGCCAGGTCGTTCGACAGCTGTCCGCACAGTTTCCCGAACGCGTTAGCAGGATCGTGATCGGCGGCATCGGCTCGTCTGACCAGTTCACCAGATGGGGAATCGAGAACCTGTCAACTGTGCTCCTGAACGGCAAAGAAGTTGACGATCCGACCATGAACGGGCTTATCCTAGCCGCCCGTAGCCTTCCGGATGGGAATCGTCGAGCGCTTGTTGCGTGCGCAACCGGAATGGCAAGCCACCCGGTGACTGCTAAAGGGTCGGCACCCACACTCTTGCTAGCTGGTGATATGGACCCTGTCGCCGAAGGGGCTGAGGCGTTTTCTGCCACCATCGGTGCGCAGTTCCACGCAATTCCAAGACGTCATCACAGCAGCACTCTCTCTGCTCGGGCGTTCAAGTCACTCGCCCTCGATTTTCTTTCGCAGTAGTCTGCTTCGCTACAGCTCGAACCAACGGAAGCGTTCGAGGCTCAACCTCAGTGGCAAGAGCGATGACTGTCGACGTCCGGGCAATTGCCTTGGATTTCACGATGCGATCGATCACTTCTTGTAAATCGCTGTTAGAGCGCGCTACCACACGGATGAATAGGTCGCCGACTCCGGTCGTTGTGTGAACTTCCAAGACTTCCGGAATACTGCTTAGGTAATTGACAGTCTCCTCGTCGCGGTTGTCCTGAGAGATTTCAGCGGTCACGAATGCAGTTACGATGAACCCGAACGCTGCCGGGTTCACGGACGGTCCAAACCCCGTAATGACATTCGTGCGAGTCAAGCGATCGATGCGTGCCTGTACCGTGCCACGAGCGACGGAGAGCTGTCGAGCAATCTCTAAAATGCTGATGCGTTGATGCTCGTCTAGAAGTTCCAAAATTGCCGCATCGAGTTCATCGATATCCATAGATACCCCCTACTACGTATAGCGAGACCGCGATTCACGGAACTATCGAGACGCGACAAAAGCTGTCCCTCCCGCGGCATGTCCGGTCAACCTGGGAGCCTCTCGTTCGACGAACGGCTCGAGATCATCATCATTCTTTACCCGGATATCCAGGGTATCCGCACGTCGACAGCTTTGCCATTGTCAACGATCCCATCCCAGCGTGAGACATCTGTGACCGCGTAGTCGAGGCCCTGGTTGCGACTCGTCGAAGCTGGCCATAGTCACGCCTAGACCATCCCTAAACGGACCAAACGCCGGTGTGGGGAGGCTAGAACGGCGTCTACCAAACTAGGGTAGGGAAAACGTGGCTCTCATCGCCGTTTAAGCCACGTTACCCCGAGATATTCTCGCGCAGAGACACCTCACGTTCAAAAATGCACAGAGCTCAGCGAAATTTTACGAGGTGGGGCCGGCCGGCTAACGCGCCAGCGCTCCCAGTTCCGACCTCGTACGCGCACCTGCTTTTCGCAGAAGATTCGAGACATGAAATTTAACGGTGTTGTCGCTGATTCCGAGTTGAGAAGCGATTTCCCGATTTCGCACTCCGGTCGCTACCAATCGGAGTACCTGTCGCTCGCGCTGTGAAAGGGAAACGACGTCCACTAAGGCGTCCGGAACGGGGGCCGGATCCAATGGCAATCGTATTTCCAGCGACGACCCCCAGCCAAGAGTTGAAGCGACCGTGAGCTCACCGTTCAGCCCGCTCACGCGCTCAGCTATTGGCCGCAGCGTGTCGTCGTGGAGAGACACCTCTCCCTTGCCGTCGTCACGGATGCCGATAAGGAGATTTAAACCGTCACAATCCCATTGAATCCTGACCCGCCGCGCGGTTCCTTGGTCAACCAAAGCGAGTACGGCACTCCTCACAATGGCACGAGCCGCGTGTGCCACGTCACCAGGTAGTGCTCGACCGTTTGCTGGAGGCTCTACAAATTGAACCTCGAGATCGCCGAATCTCTCTAACGGGCGGAGGTCGTTTCTCAGTCGAGCGAAGGCGCCCCTGACCGGCTCCAGGGTGCTGCTCCGTTGTTGATCAGTACTCATCCTGATGGAAATGAGAGAAGTAGTGGCCACGTCAGCGGCCAGCGACCTCGCAGTTTTGTCATCGAGTCTTGTCGAACGCAGAACTGCCAATATCGACTCGAGAGTGACGGCAAAACGGTCGGACTGTTCAGCAACCACGCGAGCATGTTCTTGAACCAGTTGACGCGATTTCGCGAGTCGCAAACTGGAGTCAATCTCGAGTTCATTCACCCACCCATTCTGCACCCCTACCGTTTTGGGTAGGCAAGACTGCTCACTCAGGTGGGCCGATTCGCGTTATCCCCACGGCATTATGACATTCATGGACGTTATGGAAATCGGCGTTGGTTATTCCCTCCTGCGGATTGCCGGGGAGCTCGAGCTGATTGTCAATCGAATTGTTCATGACGACCCGGAGAGTCTGGCTGAGGTCGCGGATCTGCTCGCGGAATCACCTCGCATCTTCGTGATAGGAGCGGGCCGGTCGGCCCTGGCACTCAAAATGACTGCAATGCGTCTGATGCACCTTGGGATGGATGTGCATGTAGTCGGAGAAGTGACGTCTCCCGCTATTCAAAGCGGAGACCTTCTCTTGGCTGCCAGCGGTTCAGGTACGACCGAAGCGACCGTACGGGCCGCAAGCATCGCGGTGAGGGCAGGTGCCAGGCTGGCAATAATAACCACCGCGGCACAGTCCCCGCTTGCCGAGCTCGCTACTGCCTCGATTATTCTTCCGGCAGCCGCAAAACTCGATCGATCCATGACCGCGTCTTCTCAGTACGCCGGAAGCCTGTTTGAGCAGACGGTCGTGCTCGTCGGCGACGCTCTATTTCACGCTCTTTGGCAGCGCAGCGGCCAGACCGCCGACGATCTTTGGCCCCGTCACGCCAACATCGAATAGGGCGCTTCGATCCATTCAATTCCAAACCATATGCACACCAAACACAGAAGGACTGAAATGAAATTGCAATTCGCGATGGATACTCTGACGACAGATGCCGCCCTCGAACTCGCCGCGGCCGCCGCGCCCTACGTCGATATCCTCGAGCTAGGAACTCCTCTGATCAAGAGCGCAGGTCTGTCCGCGATCACTGCCATCAAGGATGCGCATCCCGACAAAGTTGTCTTCGCCGATTTGAAGACCATGGATGCGGGCGAACTCGAGGCCGACATCGCCTTCAGCGCTGGCGCCGACCTTGTGACCGTGCTTGGAGTTGCGGGCGACAGCACGATCGCCGGAGCGGTGCAAGCAGCTAAGAAGCACGGAAAGGGAATCGTAGTAGATCTCATCGGCGTCTCCGACAAGCCCAAGCGAGCCAAGGAGGTCGTAGCTCTCGGCGCCGAATTCGTTGAAATGCACGCGGGGCTAGATGAGCAAGCCGAAGAGGGGTTTACCTTCTCAACGCTGCTCCGTGACGGCGAAGCATCGGGCGTTCCGTTTTCCGTCGCTGGCGGCATCAACGCATCGACAATCGCATCGGTGCGGCAATCCGGCGCTGGCGTGGCCGTAGCCGGCGGCGCGATCTACGGCGCACCCGACGTCGGTGCTGCTGCCGCGGCGCTTCGCGCTGCTCTTGTCTGACGGAGATGGAGTACGAACACTCGCTTTGGTCAGCTAGCTGACCGTAAGGAGCTCGACGCGCCCGGAATTGTCGAGACGCGTCGAGCTCCTAAAACTGGCGGTGCGCTTGCGGCGTCAATCGGTATTGTGGCTATCACACGTAACATGTTACTTTCGCAAATAGACTACCGGAATGAACGTTCCGCAGCTCGCCCGTGCCAATCAGGTCAGCCTGACCAAACTTGTTGAGCGCGCAGTCCGAGATGGTATCCGGTCGCGAGAACTCATTCCGGGCGAGATCTACTCCGTCCAACAAATCGCCGACCTCATTGGTGTCTCTAGGAGCCCCGCAAGAGAAGCACTGCTCAAGCTTGCGGATGCGGGCCTGGCTGTAATCGAGAGAAACCGAGGTTTCCGAGTCGTCCTACCCCGGCCGCGAGATATTGCGGAAATCTTCGCCGTCCGGCTCGCACTTGAACCTGCTGCCGCCGAGCGACTCGCTCGGCGAGCAGATTCGGCTGAGACCGCCGGGTTGCGCGACCGAATGACGGCGATGGGTGCCAACGCCGACGTCCGACATGAGGACACCTTTTGGAGCATCGATCGCGAGATTCATGGATTCATTCTGCGCGAAGCGGGCAACTTCCGCGCCGCAGCTATCGTCGAGTCTCTACGCGAAATCACTGCACTTTTGGGCGAGCCCACCTCCGCGGTCTCGCGCACCTTGACAGATATCGAAGCCGAGCACCGAACCATCGTGGACACGATCCTTGAGCGTGATCCGTTGGGGGCAAGAACAGCGATGGAGGCTCATCTAACTTCTACGGGTCGGCTGCTCATGGCGCAAACGGCTGGACTGCGTCCGGACGCTCCCGCCATCGCGATGTTGTGGTCAGAGGTGCTCAGCGGAGCGGCGCGGTAACATCGTCAGTGCGTGATTCTGTAAGCTCTCGTTGATCAAGGACAGTGATCGTTATTCTGGCCGCGGTGTTTCTGGTCCGGGTACTATCAATTAGCTCAATGGCAGACAGTCGACGACGTCGCGCACATGTTTGGTTGCGCAGATCGGAATAGACCAGATCCGTCCATCCCTCATCACGAACGAGGCTCGTCCGTGGAACGATCACGCCCCTATTCGGAGAGCGCGAACCATTTCTCCGCCGACAGCCCGATGGGTGACCTCTCGACGACTGGTCTCGATTCTGCGGCAGCAAAGACGGCGAAAGCAGGAAACTCCGCTGGCCCGCTAAGAATGGCATCGGCATCTTCTGGTGAGAATCGAAAGCCGATTTGTGACAGCGCTACCTCTGGGCCGGCTGCAGCCAGAAGCACGACTAGATCGTCGGGGCTGCGAAGGCCTAGTCGAGCATGAAGCCAACACGAATTAGCGGCCGCGGCATGCAATGTCGGTACGTCGGCCAAAGCCCTCACTTCATCCGCGCGAAAAACCGGCGTGGCCTCGTCGTAGCGACCGCGCATGACAACGAACGCTTTCGCAGCGGGCGAAGCTTCAGGCGCGACCTGTGCAAAACTCACGCTAGGCATGGTGCCAACCCCACCGGCACCGATAATGCCTTTGGCAGCCCACGCGACTGCTTGCAGAGTATTCGCTTGAAGTTTGGCCGAGAGTGCATTGACCATGGCAAGGAGCCGAATGAGCGTGCTGGGGCTCGTGCACGTCACTGCGCCCAGCAGAAGCGCTGCGAAGTCAAGTTCGTCATTTGCATCGGCGGCACGTCCAAACCACCATTCTTCGTTCTCGGCATTCTTCCGAATCTGTGCCATTAGGGCCGAAGGATGGCCGTTCTCGCCGAACGCATCAGTCTGCTTGTCTGTCTGAGCTGTCCCCAGGGTTCTTCCCGAGTGGGCGATTCCGTCAATTGCTACTCGGATCGGGAGCCAAGATCGGCCGTAGATCTCGAAGATCGCATTCGCGAGTTGGCTCCACGGCAGACTATTCTCCCGAGAGCCCGCTCTCCTCCTGAGCGATTCAGTTATCGAAGTGACTACGCCGCGGCGTTGGCGAAGTCTTCGAAGGCTGGCACCATCGCGGCTCTCCGCTGCGACTTCGTCGTCAGGCAGAACAACCGGGTACCGTTCGCCAAGGAAGCCCGGTGACGCCACGTACAGGAGGTCCGCAGCGAGCGAACGGCCGACAGACTCGATGTCTGTTGCAGCGATTGCGACCTCAACCTGAGCCGATTCAAGGGGTGAGGATCGCCGCGCGTTCGCGCCGATCGCCAGCAACTCTGGCGCCGTCTCGGGGAATCTAGCAAAGAGTCGTTCGGCGTCGGCTAGAGGTATTGAGTCCCCGCTGTTTTGCGCGCTTGACATCAAGCCGAGCCATCGCCGGGCCGCGCCTGGATCTTCGAGTGTCTTGAGCACATCGACCCACCACGAAGCTCGGCTCGGCTCGGTATCCACGTCACGATATCCCGCAAGAAGTCTTGCTCTTGCTCGCGAAAGCGAGTCAAGCGTTCCCATCGCACCCCGACGAAGGTGCTCTGCGATCGCGGTCGAAGACGGCGCTCCAGGGAACAGCTGGGGCGCGGATAGGCGGGGCACGGTCGTCAAAAGGATCAAGCCGAGATCGTCATGCACAGCTTCAATGACTCGCACTCTAGCGCGAGGAGCGTCATCGAAGACTCCATCGTCGATCAGGGTTCGTCCTAGACGCCGGCTCCCCGACAATTCCGTCCTAGTCTCGATGTCATCGATCACGGCGTCGGCGATGCCCGACACCTCTCCGCGAGTGAACATTCCGGCCATGAATCGAGCAACATTGATCCAAAACGGGTAAGGGAACAGCGCGCGAAGTCGGTCGAGCCTGTCTAGAACATCGCCGTCTGACTTGGCAGGCGCGGTATCGAATAGATGCCGAGCGGCAAAGTACTCGCGTATGGGCTGAACATCGAACTCGAAGGCGCCTTCGGTTCGACCGGACAGGACCCACACCCGCTGCGTAACCGCCGTGAACAATGCCTCGGCGACGCTCGGCTCTTCGCCTATGTCCACCAAGTAGTGCTTGATCCGGCGAATCAATTCACCGCGGCTTGCCCTACCGCTGCCGCCCGATTCCGCGTCGAGATGCAACCACCATCCGAGATATGCGGTGATGGCTTCTAGTTGGGCTCGATACTTCTTGACGGTTGGGTCGGTGACCGACTCGCGGTCGAGGAAGAATTCCATGTAGCTCTTGTACAAAGCTGTTCGGTTGGCGGGGATGGATTGTCCGCGCCGGTGCATAAGTGACAGCAGGATGGCAAGCTGCATGGGGTTGGTCGCTAGCTCGTTCACATGTGGCTCATCGATCCGTTGCTTGTAAACCCGACGGAGATCGGTCAACTCTGACGGATTGAGATTAGTGGCGGCCGACCACTTGTTTAGGTAGAGATAGCGCTGGTCCGCGTCAAGCGGCTGAAGTTCGTAAAATGCGAACGCGTCCGCGGTCGGCTCTGCTGCGCCAGAGTAGTTGGGGCGCGTAGTGAGCTGCACAACAACGGTGGTCGTCGTAGGGGGGTATCGCCTTACCAGCTGGTCGACTTCATTCACGACCTTCTCGCGAACTTCTGGATCTCCGACTTCGTCCAGGCCGTCGAGTATGAATGAGACCGGTAGCCAATCGATCACCGACGCGAGATCATCCACAGTGAACTGCCGACCACCGCTGCGGGACGCGACGACATGGACTACGAAGGATTCGATGCTTGTCCCGGCACCCTTCGGCCTCTTTTCCAGACCAGCAGCGTCGAGGGGATCCTTACCCGACAACCAAAGGGCGTAGTCCTTGAGTTCTGCTCGAAAAGGGACCCGCTCGCGACCGTCGACCAGATTGCCGAACTCTTCTTCCATTGGTAGGGGCTCACCGATGAGCTTGGAGCGATGCAGTTGGGCCAGCAAGATCGAGAGCGTTGATTTGCCCTGCCCAGGCGCACCGTAGAACACGGAGTTACCGTTCTCACCGCCGCGAATCGCTACCTCGACGCTTGACTCCCGGGATTGCGACCGCAGCTCCGAGCCAGTCCTTTGCACAGCCACGTCAAGGAAGACGTCCTGCAGCGCGACGCCGTCGAGCTCACCGTGCTTGAATCGCACGCTTCGGTCCGTCGCCCACTCGACCCGACAAGCTGCGCGAATGACGTCCAGCAGACGTTCACGATCGCCAGATTTGAATGCTTCGCTCAGCACCGCGCGCATGGCGTCAAACCCCACTAGCATGTCGGGGTACGCGAGCTTCGTCTGCCATGTGGCGTTGTCGAGCCGTCGACTAATGTCCTCCCGCCACCATGCCCGCATCTCGAGTCCCAGCCGCTTGCCGTACTTGTGCAGAGAGGCGTTCAGGCGGTCAATGGTCCCGGAGTCTGGATAGGACGTTCCGGGCACGTTCGTCATCAAAGTCCATCGTTCGGTCCCTTGCTTGACCATTCGCCTGATGTTGGACTCTTCAGCGGCAACCACGTCCTCGAACCATTTGACAGGATCACGCTCTTGCCGCTGATCCGCGACCCATTTGACTTGCACCGCGAAGGCCTTGGTGCCACTCGCCCATGCAAGCTCAAACGCGTCGAACCCGCCATCGCGCTGTCGAGTTGGGAGCACCTGAAGGTCCGGATTAGACAACAGGGCAATCGCCTGGCACAACTTCTGAAACTGAATGTCGTCCAGATCCTCGAAGCGATACTTAGCCACCTAGCTCCGTTCGTTTGCTGCCCAGCCACGCGCACACGTATAACGAAGATAGCGTCCGCAGACGACTTCGTTTGTTCATCCGCTGGCGGTACCCATCGCAGGTCGTGAGCAACCTCGCAAGCGCCCAAAGCGCGTTCGGAATTCGTTGGTTTCTGTTACCGAGAATCCGGCCCCGGCTGCTCAGCGTCCACTTCTCGACCGGCGTCAGAGGGTTTGGCATGCCGTCCCTCATGACCACCACCCCAACACTTCCGCAATCCGATCCGGTTAGAGCAATCCGCCTATGACTATGAATGCTGCGCCCAAGAGTCCCCTACTTCTGCTATTTCGGGTAGAGCAGCGAATTTCGTCTGTATAGCTGGGTGCCGGCTGGAACGTAGAGACCGCTCGGAGAGTGTCAGCTCATCGATGCCATCGCTTCCGACTGCGACCACCTCATTTCTCTGGAGGACCGCCTCGTTGCTCTGAAGATGGGCCCCCTTGCTTCTGCTCCCGCATCCCCAAAACGATCGACGGATGGCGCACGATCGCTCCGAGCTTGCTGGCTGCCCTTGCGTAAGCGATGGCACTCTCGCGAGAGACGGAGAACTCTCGCATATGTACCGCCTCGTTTCTGAGGCTCTGCAGCTCGCGCAAACGCCTCTGGATATCTGGCGAGAAGTAGCGCCGTAGCCTAGCAACCGGAACAGTCGAATCTACGGGGAAACCCGCCACTTCGGCTGCATGGCGAATACTGTCTTCAAGCTCTAGCGAGGCGCGCATGACTATTTCGCGGGGGCTTTCTCCCGCAAAGCCGACGCCCTCGTCATCGTCCGACTCGATGGGTGGATCGATACTCGACGCTTCATCCGCAATCTCTTGGGTGACCTGGGTGGTCTTCTCAGCGAATTTCGCACGCACCTTCCATGCCCGTACCTCGGTCATGCTTCCGACACGCTTTGCCATCCGATTGAGAATCCTCTGGATCGGCCGCCGGAACACGATGGCAATGATCACCAACGCTGCTGGCCAGGCAAGGCTTTTGACCAAAGACGCCACGAATTCGAAGACGTCCAAGCGTGCTCCTTCGTTAGTCGAGTGACTTCGAGAGTAGCGGTCCGTCAAACCGCTGCGCGGGGTGAGAGCAGTGAGGCGGTGCAACGTCGAGGATCGTGATCGCGTTTGAAGGGTCCTTGTACGGGGCCAAGGCTGCCATGCGCCGTGGGAGGAATTCCGCAGGTTCGGTTAGCGCACGTCACCAACATTGCTTCCTCAGGCGGATCGCCGATTATCTGGGCATCGACCTTGCGCTTTGCCAGTTCTATCTCCGTCGCGCGAATTTGGACAATGCGTGTGTATCCAGACGGGTCGCACGACAGCACAGCCCGCGGGCAATCTGTACGGCTTACTTGCGGTTTGCACCGGCTGGGTACCGCGGCAACATGCGCAGTTTGGATAGCCGCGACTCCAATCTGTCAGCCGCGTCCGTCGCGACCCTAGGAACTTAGTGCGCGGTGGCCGCGGAGCCGATTTCCTTCTGCTCGCGCAGCTTAATGTCGAGTAGTTCGGCGAGGTGCAATGATGGCACGTCGGCGAGGTCATCCAGCTGCGTCCTGCACGAGAATCCGTCAGCAAGCACAACGGCTCCAGGCGAGGCGGATCTCACCGCAGGGAGAAGATTCTGTTCAGCAACGGCGACGGAAACTTCGTAATGTCCGCGTTCGATGCCGAAGTTGCCTGCGAGTCCACAGCAACCACTTACCCGGGCTACGTCGGCGCCGCGTGAGGTTAGAAACTCCTCATCAGTTCTCCATCCCAAAACAGCGTGATGGTGACAGTGGGGTTGGGCGACGATTTGCGTGTCCGAGAGGTCGGGCCCTTGCCAATCCGACTGGGTGAGAAATTCTGCGAGCGTCTTGGTTGACCTTGCTACGTTTCGGGCTTGCGCATTGTCAAGCAGCTCAATGGAGTCACTTCGAATCACGGCTGTGCAGGAGGGCTCTACTCCCACAATTAGCATTCCTGCCCCTACTGCTTTGTGCAACTCCTCGACGGTGTCTCCGAGAATGCGCCTTGCAGCGGTGAGTTGGCCAGTCGTGATCCAGGTGAGTCCACAGCAAACCTCTCGCTCGGTAATTTGTGGCGCGTATCCGGCGGCTTCGAGAACGTTGACCATGGATTTCGCAACCTGGGGCGCAAAATGATTAGTGAAGCTGTCGACAAACATTAGTACCGGTTCACCGGTCACGAATTCCGGGCGACGAATGAACCATTCACGAAACGTTTCCTTCGCAAAGGGTGGGATTGTTCGCCGGTTGTCGACCCCCGCGGCAAACAACCCGAGATGTCTCAATCCGGGGAGTCGGAGCGCGAGGTTCGCGATGGTCGGAGCCACTCGCGCGAGCCTGCTCCATCGGGGAAGCCATCCCACACTGTAGTGTGAGCGCGGTCGCATCCGTCGTGAATATCGTCGGTGGAGAGCCTCTGATTTGTACGCTGCCATATCGACGCCTGTCGGGCAGTCTGATGCGCATCCTTTACAGGACAAGCAGAGGTCGAGAGCATCTTCGACTTCCGGTGAGGTCCAGGTCAGTTCACGATCGCCTCGGATTACTTCTTGGAGGATACGTGCGCGGCCGCGAGTGGAATCCTTTTCTTCGCCGGTCGCCTGGAAGGAGGGGCACATCACTCCGCCGGTCTCGCTATTGTCCGCGCGGCACGACCCCACGCCGGTGCAGCGGTGCACTGCCTGCGCGAAATTCCCGCTGTCCGAGTGATACGCGAACATTAGATTGGACGGTTTTTGCATTTTCGCAGCCAGCCGGAGGTCCTTGTCGAAGGGTTCCGGGTCGACGAGCACACCAGGGTTCAGTAAATTCCGAGGGTCGAAGGCACGCTTGATGTCTTCGAAGAGCGCGATGGCGTCCTCAGAATACATCTCAGGCAGCAGCGAGCTTCTCGCGCGACCGTCGCCATGCTCCCCGGAAAAGGAGCCACCGTAGCGGCTTACTAATTTCGCGGCATCGATCATGAATGCGCGAAACGCGTCAGTACCTTCGGGCGTGCCGAGCGGGAAGTCGAGGCGTACATGCATGCAGCCGTCGCCGAAGTGGCCGAACGGCATGGACGTCATCCCGTAGCTGGCGACTAGGGCATCGAATTCGCGAAGGTAGGGGCCGAGTGATGCGGGCGGCACTGCTGCGTCTTCCCATCCGGGCCATGCCGGGAGCTCAGATGGGGCGCGTCCCGCAAGGCCAGCACCGTCCTCGCGAATTCGCCAGAGCGCCGCCGCTTCACTCTGGTCGACGATGAGCCGGCTATCAACTCCCAGCTGAGCGGCGCCAAGTTCGATGGCGCGTGCCTCCGCGTCTTCGAGGTCGTCGCTCGAGAGCTCGACAAATAGCCACGCATTCCCTCGGGGTAGCTTTGGAATTTCCGAGGTAGCCTTCCGCTCACGTACGACGTCAACTATTCGGGAGTCAAGACCCTCGCAAGCTGTGGGACGGAATTTAAGCACCTCAGGTACTGACTCTGCAGCTGTAGCGATATCTGGGAACCCGATTGCGACGACGAGCCGATGGGCAGGCTCTGAGACGAGTTGGATTTTGGCTTCGGTGATGATGCCCAAGGTGCCTTCGCTGCCGACCACAAGTTTCGTAAGGTCGAGCTTGTTTTCGGGCAAGAGCTGCTCGGCTGCATAGCCGGAAACCTGGCGACCGAACTTTCCGAATTCAGTGCGGGCCGTAGCAAGGTGACGAGACGCGACGCCCCGGAGGCTAGTGGTAAGGGCATCTGCGCCGTCGATAGTTGGCGTTAGTCGAGCGTCGTAGCCTGTTGAGAACATGGTGCCGTCGGCCCCCACTATCTCTAATCCAAGGACATTGTCTGATGTCCTGCCGTAGGCGAGGCTATGCGATCCACAGGCATTGTTTCCGATCATTCCGCCAATGGTGCATCGAGCGTGAGTGGATGGGTCGGGCCCGAATCGGAGTCCGTACTGGCGAACTGCTCGCTGAACATCAAACTGCACCACTCCCGGTTGGACTCGCGCCCATTTCTCCTCGACGTTGATTTCTAGGATCTGATTCATGTGCCTGCTGAAATCGAGAACCAGGCCACGCCCAATGGCATTTCCAGCTACTGAGGTCCCGCCACCGCGCGCGATGAGAGGAACCGCGAATCGTGCTGATGCTTTTACGATTGTGACGACTTCGTCCGATGAGCGCGGTCGAGCGACCGCCAGCGGGGGAATGCGATAGTTCGACGCATCGGTGGCGTACATCGCAATAGTGCCTGGATCGGATTTGATCTCGATACCGGCTCGACGTATTGCGCGAATCATCTTTTGCTCGCGAGAGTTGGACTTCACATGTAACATGCTACAGCTCCGATTCGTTTGACCGTGGATCCCAGCTGACCGGAATCAGGGAAGTTCTTGGTGACCAATTTGACTGGCGTACCCGTGCTAGGCGCCATCCTGGCGCGAACCTTCTGCATCGCGGTCTCATAAGTATTGGATCCTGGCTGACTCTGAGATAGCGCATCTCATTGCTAGTTCGCGGCAGACATTCGCCAACTAGCGGCGACTTGCAGGACGGCATCGTTCGCCTCTGTCTCACCGATAGTGATTCGCACACCCTCGTCGGCAAAGGCGCGAAGTGAAATTCCCTTTTGGAGGGCGGCATCCACAAAATCCGTTGTTCCGGCCCCCAACTCAAGCCAGACGAAGTTGCCCTGCGGGTCAGGCACAGAGAAACCTTGGGTGCGGAGAGTCGCAGCGACTCGGTCCCGTTCCTCGACGATCGCATCTACTCGAACGTCCAACTCGGCCTTGGCCGCGATGGTTGCAACTGCCGCCGCTTGAGCAACCGAAGAGATCCCAAACGGAAGCGTGCAAGCGTGAACTGCTGCTGCCAGCTCGTCGTTCGAAACGATGTACCCTATTCGAAGGCCTGCAAGGCCACCGGCCTTGGACATCGTCCGCATCACAACGACATTGCTTTGTACAGCCAGCAAGTCAATCGCACGAAGCGGGTCAGCCATCCTCACGAACTCGTGGTAGGCCTCGTCGAGTGCCACAACGACATGCGACGGGACCCGAGCGATGAACTCAACAACATCTGAGTGGGTGAGCGCAGGACCAGTCGGATTATTCGGCGAACAGAGCAAGACGAGCTTCGTCCGGTCGGTGATCGCGGCGACCATCGCGTCGAGGTCATGGACACCGTCGCCCGCTACTGCAATAGGAACAGCCTGCGCACCAGCGACGGTCGCGGCAATCGGATATGCCTCAAAGGAGCGCCAAGCGTATACGACCTCATCACCAGGCTCGCAGTATGCGGTGACCAGATGGAACAACGCAGCGACGCTACCCGTTGACGGGACAACCTGACTCGGCTTAACGCCGAGGTCATTTGCGATGCATTCCCTCAGCTCATGGTTCGCAATATCTGGGTAGCGATTTAACGTTAGGGCGGCGCGTGCAACAGCATCAACGACGCTATCCAACGGCGGGAACGGATTCTCGTTCGCCGCCAACTGGTATCTGATGGGCGCGAATCGAACATTATGACTTCGCGCAACGTAAGGCGGCACGTCGCCGAGCGAGGCTCGAGCGCGTGGGGTTTGGGCGCTCACCTGGCCACCCCGTGCTCGTAGTTCTTGGCTTCCTTTGGTATGCCGATGCGCACTGCACCGCCTCCTATTCGATCGGACGAATGAGGATCGCCGTAATAGCCGATCTCACGCATCGCCTTGCAAGATAAGGATTCTGCGAAAACCGCCGCTCTCCGCCACTCAGCGAGACGCGCGTATCGACGCTAGCCATTGACGTTCCCGACGGCGAGGACCAGAGCGGACGGGTCGAGCTCAGCCAGACCTTGCGAGATTGCAGCGCTGAAGAGCGCCCGAGCCTGAGCGAACTGCGGCAGATCAATCTGACCGGCGAATTTGGCGACCAGATCCTGGACCTCGGAGAGTCCGCCGATCGTTGCACCGTCGCTTTCAAATCGCTCCGCTGCGGCTCGCGGAAGGCTACGTTCTAGCATTGCGCTCGAGGCCCAACCGGATAAAAGCACTTCGCGGCTCACGGCATTCGGCAGCTGTAATTCCCGGATGAGCGCAGCTGCTTCGGCAGCAGCCGCGAAATGGCATGTGACAAGGAGCTGATTGATGAGTTTGAGCTCCAGGCCGGATCCGATGTCACCGACACGAATCACCTTCCCGGCGTAGCAGGAGAGGACATCCGCAACTGCGTCAATCGACCTCGGCGAACCCCCGACCATGGCTGTCAGCTGACCTGACGCTGCACCCTCGGGTCCGCCGGTGACGGGCGCATCCACAAAGTGCGCGCCTCGCTCGCCGAGACGATCAGCCACGCTGCGTGCAGCCGCGGGTGCAAAAGTCGCATGTTCGACAAAGATTTGTCCAGGTCGAGCAGCAGAGGCCAGTCCGCTGGTCCCGAGATAAACTTCCTCGACTGCCGCGGTATCCCACAGGCAACTCAGAATGTAGTCGCTGGATTCGACGACCTCCGCTGGAGTAACCGCGACCCGTGCGCCCAGCTCGCGAAACGGGGATGAACGGTGAGCCGTCCTGTTGAACACTGTGACTTCATAGCCGGATAGGACGACCCTTCGAGCCATCGCGGCACCCATCGTGCCAAGACCCAGAAATCCGATGCGCAAATCACTCAAAGCTCGATCTCCTTTCTAGGCTTTGCGCGAAGGAAATCGAAGTCGCACCCTTCGTTGGCCTGGTTGATATTCTGCTGAAACAAGCGCGCGTATCCCCGATCAGGGGCCCGTACAGACGGACCAGCTTCGCGGCGCAGCTCGGCACGGCGTCGAAGCTCGTCCTCGCTTACGCAGAGATCTAGGCGCCCCTGCTCGACATCGATCTCAATCTCATCGCCATCTTGAACCAGGCCGAGCGGTCCGTCCGCCGCTGACTCCGGTGCAACGTGCAGGACAACCGTCCCGGCAGCAGTTCCGCTCATACGTGCATCCGAAATGCGCACCATGTCGCGAACCCCTGCGCGATATAGCTTCCGGGGGATTGGGATCGCTCCAGCTTCAGGCATTCCAGGAGCTCCGAGCGGGCCCGCACCCCTGAGCACAAGGACGCTCTTCGCATCGACGTCTAATTCCGGTGTGTCGATCCGCTTTCGGAGATCCTGCAGGCCGTCAAAGACGACGGCGGGACCCCTATGTGAAAGAAGTGCAGGACTCGCAGCGCTCCTTTTAATGACGGCACCGTCGGGGCACAGCGTGCCCTTCAACAGTGCAATCGCCCCAATCGGCGAGACGGGTGCCTCGACGGACGCAATCACATCGGACATGACGTGGTACCCGCCGGCGGTCGTAGTACCGCTCAGCCTGGAGAGGATAGCCGGCACACCGCCGGCGTGATGAAGGTCACCCAACGAGAATGGACCGTTCGGCCGGACTCGTGTGAGCGTGGGCGTGGCGCGGGCCAACGCAGACAACTCGTCCGGATCTAGCTCGATGCCGGCCCGACCTGCAATCGCCTGGATATGGATGACCGCGTTTGTCGATCCTCCTACGGTGCAAAGCAGCCGCCACGCCGTCTTCAGGGACTCTGGGGTGACAACGTCAGACGGTCGCACGCCGTCGCTCACCAGATCGACCAATGTTGCACCGGTCCGTTTGGCCAGTTCGACGCGTTCATCGCTCCCAGCCGGGGCAAGTGATGAGCCTGGAAGCGCGAGCCCCAGCGCCTCGGCGATCATCCCCATGGTAATAGCCGTGCCTAGGACATTGCAGACGCCGGCCGACGGGCTCAGACAACCCTCGAGGTTGAGCCACTCTTCGTCGTCAATTAATCCGGTTCGGCGCTCGTCGATGAATCGCCAGGCATCGTCGATCGAAACCGACTCCCCGCGAAAACAACCATCGGCTCTGTGACCCGCACCCAGGGACAGAGCAGGCTTATCAGCACTTACGGCCCCCATGAGTTGTGCGGCGACAGTCTTGTCGCAGCCGTTGAGCAGCACGACACCATCAATCGGACTTGCCGTGATCATTTCCTCGACGTCCATCGCCATCAGATTGCGCAGGTACATCGTTGTCGGCGAGACCAGAGCCTCGGACAGGGAGATGGTCGGAAACTCCACTGCCACCCCACCTGCTTTTGCTACGCCCTCTTTCACCGCCTCGGCAAGCGCTCGAAGTGGAAGGTTGCACGGCGTCAGTTCACTCCAACTCGTGCAGATACCGATTACCGGACGACGTCGGACACTCTCGGCACTCATGCCGCCTGATCTCAGGAATGATCGCGCGGCGAATCCCGGGTCACCGTCGAGAGCAAAACTTGAGTTCGTCATAGGACAACCTCGATCCAGCATCGCAAGGGAATTCGGATTCTCGTGTCCATCAGAAACCCAGGTTGTGCATAACGTGTTTGATTCGGGTGTAGTCCTCGAATCCATAGACCGACAGGTCCTTCCCATAGCCCGAATGCTTGAACCCGCCGTGCGGCATCTCGGCGACCATCGGCATGTGTGCGTTGATCCAGACACAACCGAAGTCGAGCTCCCGTGTCACCCGCATCGCGCGCCCGTGATCTCGGGTCCAAACGCTGGCGGCCAACCCGTATTCGGTATCGTTGGCCCACCGGATGGCTTCCGCTTCGTCACTGAACTGCTGGACAGTGATGACCGGGCCGAAGATCTCGTTCTTGACGACCTCATCACCCTGCCGCAGCCCAGCGACAACTGTCGGCTCCCAGAAGTACCCAGCATCGCCTTGCCGGCGGCCGCCGGCAAGGATCTGCGCGTGATCCGGCAGCCGGTCGATGAGACCCGCGACACGGTCCAGCTGGTTTGCATTATTGAGCGCACCATAATGGACATCGTCGTCAGGCATGCCGGTCCTCGTTGATTGGGCCTGCTCTGCCAGAGCGGAAGCGAAATCGTCCGCAATGTGGGCACTAACGAGTACCCGCGTCGCGGCAGTGCAGTCCTGCCCCGCGTTAAAGTAGCCGCCTGAGGCGATGTCCCCGACGGCCAATTCGATATCTACGTCGTCGAACACAATCACCGGAGCGTTGCCACCGAGTTCAAGGTGCACGCGCTTGAGATCCTTGGCCGCCGCTGCTGCGACCTCGAATCCCGCGCGTGTTGAACCGGTGATGGACACCATGGCTGGAGTCCTGTGCGAGACCACTCTCCGCCCGGTGTCTCGATCGCCGCAAACGACGTTGAAAACGCCAGGCGGAAAGAATTCGGCTGCGATCTCGGCGAGAAGGACGCTTGATGCCGGAGTAGTGTCGCTCGGCTTGAGGACTACCGTGTTGCCTGCCGCGATTGCTGGGGCGAACTTCCAAACAGCCATCATCATCGGGTAGTTCCACGGGGCGACCTGACCGACCACACCGACAGGCTCGCGCCGCACGTAGGAGGTGTGTCCGCTCATGTATTCGCCCGCGCTGCGTCCTTCGAGAAGACGGGCCGCACCCGCGAAGAACCTGATTTGGTCCACGGATGGGGGGATCTCATCGGTGCGCATACTATCGATCGGCTTACCCGTGTTTTCACACTCGACCGCGATGATCTCCTCGGCACGAGTTTCTATGGCATCGGCGAATTTGAGCAGAGCGGTCTGACGCTCGCTTGGAGTTGTGCGCCGCCACGATTCGAATGCTCCGGCAGCCGCCTCGTATGCGGAATCGACGTCGGATTCACCCGAAAGTGCGGCCGAGCCGAAGCTGTGACCGGTACTCGGGTTGATCAGTTCAACGGTTTGCCCGTCGGCGGCGTCGACGAGTTCACCATTGATGAAGTTCTGGATGTTTCGATTCACAACTGCCTCCGTGGCATGTCTATTTCTTCGATGTTTGCTGAATTCCACCGGGCAGTGGCGGGGCCTGCTCTCTACACGCTGTGGCTGGGCTTCCAGCCGCGACGTGGCACCGAGCCGAGAAGAGCCCGCGTATACGGGTGTTTCGGAGAGGTGAGGACGTCGGCCGTTTTACCCTCTTCAACAACAAGCCCATTGCGCATGACTTGGACCTGGTCGGAAATATGTGCGACGACGGCGAGGTCATGAGAGATGAAGATGAATGCAATCTCGGTCTCACGCCGGAGTCTGTTGAGGAGGTTTAGGATTTGAGCCTGGATCGAGATATCCAATGCGGCTACAGCTTCGTCGAGCACAACGACGGATGGCTCACTTGCCAGTGCTTTGGCGATCGCGACTCGTTGGCGCATACCGCCGGACAGGCGCCGTGGCCGCAAAGTGGCAGCGTCAGGGTCGAATCCGACCATTGTGAGGAGCTCTTCAATTCGCTCACGTCGGCCAAGGGCGCCAAGATCGAAGTGGAGTCTCAATATCTCGTCGAGCGAGTCCCCCACTGATTGGCGAGGATCGAGCGAACTATAGGGATCTTGAAAAACAAGTTGGATCTGTCGTGCTCGACGCAGGCGGTCGCGATTGAGGCGCCGTGTAGTAAGACTCCCGTCGATGGTGATCTGACCCGAAGTTGGAAGCTCGAGTCCGAGCAGCATCTTCGCGACCGTGGTCTTCCCTGATCCTGACTCCCCAACGATGCCGAGGGAGTCACCGTGACGGATCGTGAAGGAGGAATCTACGACAGCAAGCCGATCTTCTGCGCCCCGTCGACCGGGGTAGACCTTGCTGAGGTGGCTGACTTCAAGCGCCGGCGGCGGGTCATGAGGACCGTAGAAATCCCGGCGGAGGGATCTTAACAAACTAGACATTGATGGCCCCTGAGTTCGACTGGGCGTTCTGCGACGACGGAAGATCAGGCATGAGCAAGACATCTGCAGTTCGGTGACACGTTGCCGTGCCACCGGGCACGTCGATTGGTGCCGGCGCTTTAGAACGACAGATGTCTATCGCCATCACGCACCGGGGTTCGAAAGCGCAGCCGTTGTGTTCTGCAACCTCTCCAGGTCGGCCAGGTAATTGGATCAGCTCAGCCCCCGGCGCATCCAATCGTGGGCGCGCATTGAGCAGGCCCATGGTGTATGGATGAGCGGGATGCTCGTCCAGGAGCACCGATGGCCTCTGTTCCACGACGCGTCCCGCGTACATGACCATGGTCCGGTCGCAGGTGGCGGCAGCGAGCTCCAGGTCGTGGGTGATAAATAGGAGCGAGACATTCCGTTCCCTTCGAAGGTCAAGCAATGTTGCCATGACGTCAGATTGAGTCGTCACGTCGAGGGCTGTCGTTGGCTCGTCCGCTATCAACAACTTGGGCTCCCCCGAGAGCGCGCCGGCAATCATGACGCGTTGTAGAAGTCCGCCCGAGAGCTCGTGCGGGTACTGCCGAAGTCGGGATCCGCCCGAGTCGACTCGAACGATGTCAAGGAGCTCAAGTGCACGCCGTTTTGCGGCACCTGCACTGAGCCCGTGAATCGCACGCATGGGTTCGGTGAGGTGATCACCGATGGTCCGCACGGGGTTCATGTAAGCCCGCGGATCCTGAAAGATCATTGCCACGTCGGTGGCTCTCAGCCGACGAAGTTCCTGGGGCGAGAGTTCAAGAACATTACTGTCCCCAAGATGCACTGATCCGCTGAGTTGAGAGCCCGCGGGAACGAGGCGGATCACACTCCGTGCGGTGAGTGACTTCCCGCTTCCTGATTCTCCAACCAAGCCGACTGCTTCGCCAGCTTCGATGTCGAACGAGACACCCTTGACGATGGCGTGAGACGAGATCGACAGCGATAGATCACGCACCCTCAACACAGGATCGGATATCTGGCGCGGTGTCAGTGGCGCGCTGCGGGTTAGTTTGGTCGGTCCAGTCACAGGAGCTCCGCCCTTTCGCCAAGCCAATTACCTAATGAGGTGACTGCCATCACGACAATGACCACTCCCAAGCCGGCGTACAGACACTCCTGCGGGTGACCCCCCGTTAGGCCGGCTGCCCCGTCGGCGATCATGCTTCCCCAATCGGCGGCGGGTGGTTGCACGCCGAAACCGAGGAAGGACAGTGTGGCGGCGTCGATAAGCGAGTATCCGTAGACCAGGGCAAGCTGAGCGAGCATTAGTGATCCGACGTTCGGCAGCAGGTGCTTGAGGACGATCCCGAGCCCGGTGCCGCCTTGGAGTCGAATTGCTGCGATGTACGGCAGTCCGCGTTGACGAATCGCTTCGGCTCGAACCACTCGCCCTATATAGGGGGTATAGGCGATTGATAGCGCGACCGTGATAGTTATCAGTCCCGGTCCAAACAGCGCAGCCGTGAGGATGGCGAGGAGAATTCCCGGGAAGGAGAGGATCACATCGAATGATCGGGCAACGACTGCGTCGATCCAACCCCCGTTCCAGGAGGCGAACAGAGCCAGACCGCACCCAACCGCGCCAGAGATCAGGCAGACGAAAAGAGGCACGAGCAAGGTGCTTCGGCTGCCATAGAGAAGCCGCGAGAACAAGTCGCGCCCCACACTATCTGTGCCCAGGAGGTGCTGGGCGGACGATGCTGCGTACACGTTGCCGAGGTCGACGGCGTTGGGCTGATAGGGAGCAACAACATTTGCGAAGACAGCAGCAACTGCAACCAGGATCAGGACTGCCGGCGCAATCATCCACCCTCTCGCACGCCATATTGCTAGGGGACGGCTCTCTCCCAGCCGCCGGCCCATCTCGAGATTTCCAGCACTCATCGGTTCGCCACCCTCACCCTAGGATCGATGACCGCGTACATGACGTCGACGAAGGTGTTGATGACCGCGTACGCGACGACGATGATCAGACAGATCACCTGGGCGACCGCGAAATCCTTTTGTTGTACCGATTGGCTGAGCAACGAGCCAATCCCGCCCAAGCCGAATACCGTCTCAACGACGATTGTCCACGAGAAGAGCCCCGCAATGATCAGCCCCGACGCAGTCGAGATGGGCATCATCGCGTTCCGGACGACGTGACGTCGTAGAATCCGAGACGCAGATAGCCCTCGGCTGCGAGCCATTTCGACGTGCTCAGATCTCTGCTCCGTCCGGACTGCAGTGCGCGTGATACGCGCGAGCCACGCAGAGGCAGCGATGGCAATCGCGATCGCCGGAAGCGTCAAGTGAACCAGTCGACCTTGGAAGCCCGCCCCAGGTCCGAACACCGGAAACCAGGCGAGCTTGATGGCAAAGAACCACACCAGCCCAAGGGCGGCCACGAAAGTTGGCGTGGCCATGCCAATTGTGGAGAGACCCATAATAATGGAGTCGAGCCATTTAGGACCCTGTGCCGCCACGATCCCCAAGCCGATGCCGCCGGCAAGCGTGAGGATCGCGGCGTACAGAACGAGCAATAGGGTCGTCTGTAGATATGGGCCAAGCAGTTCGACGACCGGTTCCCGGTAGGTAAGCGAAACTCCCAAATCACCTCTTAGGAGACCAGTCAGCCACTGGAAGTATTGACTAACCACTGGTTGGTTGAGGTCGTACCGCTGGGTCAGGGCGTGGACTTGCTCGGGCGAGAGCGAGCGTCCGCCGCTCAATATCCCGAGGCGGCTGCCCGGCGCAAGAGTCATGCCCGCAAAGATCACGATTGTAGAAAGCCAGACCGTTAGCAGCAAGCCTCCGAGCCGTCGGCCGAGATTTAGCAACATTCGTTCACCGAGTCTTCCACGCTGCTTCCCATTACTTGCTTGCGCCGAGTGACGCTGCCCACGGGCCGTAAGTCTGCTGAACAAGCGACGTCGGGGCGCCGGTGATGCGCTTACCCATGAAGACGAGATTGGGATAGTTCACCAGGGGGATGTTGTTGGTGTCCTGTCCCTGGAAGATCGCGATCGCCTGGGAGAGCAGCGTTGCCCGCTGGTTGTCGTCAGCCGTTCCTTTCGCTTCTGCGAGAAGCTTCGTCACTTCCGGGTTGTTGTAGCCCGAGAGGTTGTATCCGCCTCCGGGCACTGCGAAAAGAGCGGTCTCCGCTGGGTCCGGGAAGTCGAGATAGTTCGGTATTAGCATCATGTCGTACTGAGCCATCGCTTTTGGGTCGGCCCAAAGGTTGTGTTGCTGATCAGGTGTGATCACCTTGATGTCGAGCGTGAGCCCGATCTTCGCCAACTGAGACTTCATATATGTAGCGACCTCCTGGGTTGGCGCATCACCGGAAGTAATGTTGACCGACATTGGCTTCTTCGCGGCCGGTCCCGCAGCATTGACGAGCTTCATTGCCTCGCTGAGGTCAACCTTCTGCCCCGGAAGCGTCTCGTAGGTCTTCTTGAAGATGTTTGCCGAATAGCCCCATGTCGCGGGGAATGCCACCGACCAGACGGGGGTCGCTCCATTTCCGAAGATCGAGTCGGCGAGGAGCTTCCGATCAAGCGCGAGCGACATGGCCTTGCGAACATTGGGGTCGCTGGCCGGCCCTTTGCGCGTTGTGAACAAGACCTGCTGGAAAAGGGTTCCCTGGCCCGCGTAGACAGTGCCGGCACCTGACTTCTGTAGCTGTGAAACCTGGCTCTCGGCGATCCCTGACGAGCCGTCGATCTGGCCTGTTGTGAGAGCATTCGTGAGTGCCGACGGGTCCGAGAGGAATGTAAAGGTGACCTTCTTGACCTTCGGTCTCAGGCTCGGGTTCCAGTAGGACGAGTTTGCCGTCATGCTGATGCTCTGACCTGCAGTCCATTTGTCGAACTTGAACGGTCCGCTGCACATTAGGCCGCCGTTTGGGCTGCCGTATTTGCTTCCTTCGGCCTTCACATATGCAGCTTCGCTAATTTGACCCGCGCTAGTCCCGAGGACGTATTTGAAGACCTCGTCCGGCTCGGTGAATTTGATCGTCACCTGATTCGGACCGGTCGCGCTGATGTCCGCAATGTCAGTGAAGTACGACGAGCCGAAAGGTGCCCCGAACGCGGGATCGCGCTGCCGATCCAGGTCGTACACAACGTCAGCCGGGGTGAGCGGGTGGCCGTCCCAGAATTTCACGTCGGAACGAAGGTTCAGCACCAGAGTCTGGGGATTCGGCTGAGTGAACGATGACGCCAGCGATGGCACAAGCGTGTTGCTCTCGTTGTACTTGAGCAGCGAGTCGCACATGTTGCTAATGATCGGTGAGTTGTTCGGAGCTGCGGACAGGCCCGGGTCAATCGACGGCGGCTCGCCGTCTGGGTCGTTCCAGGTCACAGACGAGAGCGAACCGACAGCGGCGGGCGACGTGGAGGGCAACGACGAGGCGCCCTGACTGCCTTTGCTGCCTCCGGTAGCGGTACATGCGGTCAGCGCAAACAACACGACCGTTGCCAACGCGAGGTGCTTGTATACCTTCATTTGGATCTCCTTCGGAAACGGTCGACTAGCGCCGATATGGGTCTGGCTCGACGGTTCGGCGAAACGCCGCACCGCTCACTTCGGGTGTTGAGAGTGCTGTTCGTCGTCTATCCCTCATCGGGCGAGGACCGTTTCAGCCCGGCGCATTGGGTTGGACAGGACGCCCAATGGCCCCGCTGAAGCGTCAATCTCATCCCCAGCTGCGAGAAACTGGGGAGGGTTCATGCCGATCCCGCCACCTGGTGGTGTACCGGTGAGAATCAGATCTCCGGGATGAAGCGTGGTAAAGCGGCTGATCAGCTCCACGATTGCGGGGATGCTCAGGAGCATCTCGGCGACTTTCCCGGTCTGGCGTAGTTCCCCATTAACAGAAAGACGCAATTCGATCGACTCGACGTCGACGGAATCGGCCGTGAGGAGCCACGGGCCGCAGGGAAGAAACGAGTCGAAGCCCTTGCCCAAGAGAAGTTGGGCCGCGGCGGCCGGCTGCGACTGCCATTTATCGACTTCCGGCGTACCGAATACGAGGTCATACGCAGTCACGTCGTTAACTAGGAGGTAACCAGCGACATGTTTATCCGCATCGTCGATCGAAATGTTTCTCCCCCCACGTCCAATGACCAGGGCAAGCTCGACTTCGTAGTCGACGGAGGTGCTTCCCTCCGGGATGCTGACCGGGTCATTCGACCCCACGAGCGTTCCAGGTGGCTTCATGAAGATCGGCGGTGCATCGTAGTAGGAGACGCTTGAGCCGGGGGGTCGATCGCTGACGGCGCCGTAGTTCTTACCGATTCCGTAGATTCCACGTGGGTGCGTCACGGGCGGACCGAGCCGCATTCCTTCGAGCGACAACCGCTCGGAGGACTCCAGTTCGGCTTGAATCGGCTTCTCGAGTTCTGACCACCGGCCAAGGATTGCTTGGACGCCAGCGCGGATCATATTGTGTCGGCGCAGAAGGTCATCAAGCGGGACCAGGCGGTCCAGGTCGTCCAGGACCCCGGGTCGTTCAGAGCCTGCAGATCCGAAGCTAACTAAGCGCATGTTTACTGTCCTCTCGGGCGAGGTCTACTGCTGCCGCAGCTGACGTTGCAAGACCGTCGTAGTCCGCGAAGCAGACGAACAGCGACATGCCCTTTTGGATGAGGCGCCCAATATCTTCGGGCGCGGCGTTGGTGCCGACGGGGACCCCTGCGGCGGTCGCAGCGCTCGTGATCCGGTCGATGGCTGCCTCGAGCTCCGGCGAATCGAGAGGGACGTTTAAACTCGCTGCCAGGTCAGTCGGCCCGATGAAGATTCCGTCGAGACCTGCGACCGAACAGATAGCTTCGATGTCGTCTGTACCGGCGGCAGTCTCGACCATTGCGAGTGCAGCGGTCGTCCTATTGGCTCGCCGCCCGTAGTCTTCGTCGAGGCCATAACTGCTGGCTCGCCCGGTCCCGACTCCACGTGTCCCGTCCGGAGGGTAGCGACATGCGGACACAAAAGCAGTCGCTTCATCTCCCGAAGAGATGGCAGGCGCAACTATGGCGTCGGGTCCGAGTTCGAGTACCTGTTTGATCAGCGCTGGATCATTGACCGCGACCCTGATCATTGAGTATGCCGGGGTGGATTCTAGCGCTGACAGGGAGTGTCTCAGGGTCTCGAGTGTAAAGGGTCCGTGCTCGGCGTCAAGGATGACGGCGTCGAATCCGGACCTGCCGACGACTGTAGCGACGCCAGGGTCGGTAAACGCTAGCAAGGCTGCAAGGGTCGGTGGGGATTCGTGAATGGCGCCACGGATTCCACCCAAGTTGCCCGGGTTGGCTCGATTGTCGAATTTCTTGTTCATTTGCTTCCAGTCCCATACAGGGCGACGACCTCGTCGTGGATGGGCTTGATGTTCTGATGTGCTGGCGGGATGTCGCCGCGCTCGACGGGCCGCAGATGTTCGACGAGCATTCGATGCGTCGGGACTTCCACTCCGACACGCGAAGCGGCGGACACCACCCATCCGTTGAGATAGTCGATCTCCGTTCGTCGGGCGCGGAGGACATCCTGGAGGAGGGAGGCTATGTTACGGAGGTCGCCGACGCGGTATTCGGCCATCGCGTTGAGCTGCGCACGGACCTGGGACCAGGCGGGGTCGTCAATCTGCTGTGCCGAGGTCCAGACTTCGTGAGAAATCTTGCCGAAGACAGGCGAGAAGGTAATTCCGTAAGCGGTTGCGACTTCGGCAAGTTCGTGGCCAAGTGCGATGACTACATCGGTGGTCGCGATGTCATTCCAGAGCCCATCGGTGCCGAGTCCGGTGAGACCTGCGGGAGCGTTCGACGTCGCGTTAAGGACGAGTTTGCTCCATCGTTCGGGCCAGATGTCGGGCACCGTTCTGACGCCGCCGAGCGGCTCGAAGTATTGCGCGAGTCGCAGACCTCTTGGATCGTCTTCAATTCCGAAGAGGCTGCCGAAAGCGATGGAATTGGAATCCCAGGCACTTGTGCGGACGACTCGTCCAGGCCCGGTGAGGTGAGCGCCAAGTTCGACGACACTTCCGATCATTCGATCGTTGCCGACGATATGCCCGATCGGGAGGTCGTTCATGCCGTTCTGTGCGGAGATCACAATCGTGGACTCATCAAGATGCGGCAATGCGAGTCGTGCTGCGGCTACGGTGTTGTAAGACTTGACTGCGATAACGACGAGCTCTGCGGTGCCAGCGTCTTCAAGTGCGTCGAGGTGCCGGAAGGTCGGGTGCGTGAGGTGCTCGCCCTCGGGAGAGATGACCTGGAGTCCGTGGCGTTGCACATGGTCTACGTGCTGGAACCATGGGTCGAACACAGTGACGTCCCGATCCGCGGCTGACAGATAGCTGGCGATGAGGCTTCCTACGCCGCCGCCACCGATAACGATGGTCTTCATTGCGTCAGTTACTTCCTTTTCGATCTTGTACGGTCCGTCAGAACACGGCGAGTGGATTGACGAGGCTTCCGGTTGATCCGACGAATCGGATCGGGGCCGTGGTGAAGCAGAACTCGGAGCGGTGGACTTCACTTGCGACTGTCGCGACCTCGGCGAGGCTGAGGTTGTCCATGAGCCAGAGCCCCATAGCAATTAGGCCGATCTGGTGCACCGGGTGTTCGAGTTCTTGAACTCCTGAGGGGCCGGTTTCGGCTGGGCCGTCGCATCCGATGAGGCTGACGCCTCGTTCGCTGAGTAGCGGCAAGGCGTCGATGCGCCAGCCGGAGTAAGTAGGGCCGTCCGCGGGGTGACCTTTCGCTGCGAGCCGTTCGGGCTGACCGGTCCGCAGCAGGAGCGCGTCACCCTCACCGATTTGGATTCCAAGCGTCCGTTCAAACTCGAGGAGGTCCTCCGCGCCGATTCCCTGACCGCCCTCAAGCCAGTCGATGCCGCGGAGGGCCGGGACGTCGATGAGTACGCCGCGCGTGAAGATGCCGGCTTTGGCTCCCCGCACATCGTTGATGGTGGCTCCGAGTGCGGCGGTTACATGTTCGGCGGGTTTTCCGTTCCACATTTTGCCGTTCCAGAAGTAGTGCCCGAGCGCGTCGAGGTGGGTATTTGCGACACCATGCACTGGGTACATGACTACGTCTTCGGCGATATCCGGCTCGTGAGTCGGAAGCCTTTGTGGGTCGCTGAGGCCTTCGCCGGTGCTCAGCATGAAGCGTTGTGCACTGTGGTCGGTGCCGGCGGCCGTGCGTGTTTCCACGTCACTCGCCAATGAGACCGTGAGTCCCTCCCGAACTAGGCCGGCCGCTGCGCGTCGGTGTTCGGGGGTGATGAGGTTCAGCGTCCCCTGCTGGTCGTTCTCTCCCCACCGTCCCCAGTTCGACAAGGACGAGAACAGGTCGAGAGCGTTCGAGTTGTTCTCCACCGTAGATGCCTCCTCGCATACCGTCTTGAGCCGATACAGCAGTCACGCTCAGGTGACTGTAAACAGATGACAGTGATCATGACTGAGTAATACTCCCCTGTCAAGCGTCACTTTCAGAAATTGGCTCAGGCGAGCACGGTCGGACGAAATCTTTCGGGTCACGTTTAGGCGGCTACGCCCGCGCCCGACGGCCGATTCCGGGAAATCTCCAGCGTCTTGACAGCGGCGTGAACCTAGTAAGGAGCGGGGGTTAATCAACCTGGTTGGGTTTTGTCACCTGTATACGGTCTTCTGACTGCGGTGCTAGTCTGTTGATTTCTTAAGCTGGCCGATTTGAGAGCGGGAAATCACAGGTGGAATCCTTAGGTCGCCTGGCTTGGCGCGAGTTGGCCGAGCGTTTGACCGACATGATCCTCTCAGGCGAATTGAAGCCCGGTCATCGCTTGGTCGAGACCGAGATCGCCGATCAGTTCAACATAAGCAGAGGGCCGGTGCGCACTGCACTTATGCACCTTGGAGGGCGGGGGCTGGTCGAGGTGCGCGCGCCTCGAGGGATATTTGTCGTCACTCTGACTGGCAGGGACGTGCAGGAGCTTTATGCGGTGCGGATGGCGCTGGAGGAAGCTGCAATTCGCGAGGTGGCCGGACGTCCTGATCTCGACGAGTCGTGGCCAGAAATCGAGCGACATCTGGAGTATCTGGACGCAGCGGCCGCGGATCGCGAGTTTGAGGCTGTGACCAGTCGCGAGGACCTGGCGTTCCACAGAAGCTTGGTTGAGCTGTCTGGGAATCGACGCTTGCTGAGCTTCTGGGACGAACTGGCCGGGCAGATTCTTCTAATCATGGGAACCTTGCAGAATAAGGACATTCCGGAAATATGGCCTCTTCTTCACGACCATCGGAGGATTCACGATGCTCTGCGTAGCGAGGATCCGCTGCGGGGAGTAGCGCGCCTCCACGACCACCTGATTCGCACGCGCGACTTCATGATTGTTGTCGTGGAGCGCGAGAGCAAGTAACTCAGCCGTCCGTCATGCGTGCGCGTTCGTTCGGCGGGAAAATGTTGTGGCGATTGACGACCTCGGAGAGTACGAAGAACGTCTGAGTACCGCGGATTCCCGGCATCTGGTGCAGTTCATTCATGAGTACGGACCGGATCTCATCCATGCTTCGGCCCCGTATAAGGGCTGCGACGTCGAATCCGCCTGCGAGAAATGCGGCCCATTGGACATGGTTCGTTGCTGCCAAGCGTTCTTCGAGTTCGTTCCAATTGAGTTGGCCGCCGGTGAGCACAATCAGGGCGCTGAAACTCCAACCGAGATCCCCGGGGTCAACGTCAATTGTGTAGCGCTGGATTACCCCGGATTCCTGTAAACGGCTAACGCGGCTGTATGCAGTGGCACGCGATACCGACGCCGTCGCCGCAATTTCACCCATAGGAGCTCGAGCGTCTTGGTCGAGCGCTTGCAAGAGGGCAAGATCGATGTCGTCAGAATTCATGTCTGATAGCGTGCCACTGATTGAGACTTCATTCCAGCATTCCCGCCGTTTTCAGCATAGATGTATCAATCTAGGCTGCCACGCTCGACGCTACCCGCGATTCTTGCGAGCCTTGTCATATCTCTGGACGAGAAAGGCGCCTCTCAATGGGACAGCGTGCACCTGCACTCAGCGTGGAACAGTTCGACATCGACCCGTACCCGGCCTACGCTCATCTCCGTCGGCACGATCCTGTCGCGTGGATGCCGTGGGCGCATTCGTACTTCGTGACACGCTGGGACGACGTCCGGGCATTAGCCGCGAACCCTGACACGTTCAGCGCTGCTGTCCACGATTCACCCTTGACTACGGCGATCGGTCCCAATCTGCTCCACAGTGACGGTACTTATCATGACCAACTCCGAGCGCCTCTCACTGATAACCTGCGCCCGGCTGCGATCGCGCGCCGAATGCGGGGCGTGGTCGAGTCTTTAGTTGAGGAGTTGCTCGATCGTTTTGAGTCAGGCGGCGAGGTCGACCTGATCGCTGATTTCGCTCAGCCGTTGGCCATTCGAGTATTGACAGAGGTGACCGGACTTCCTGCCGTTTCGGAGACAACCTTGATTCGCTGGCTGGAAGGCATTGCTGCGGGGGCGTCGAACTACGAGCGCGACCCTGCGAAGACTGCTCTGTCAATAGCCGCGAATGCCGAGATGGAATCGATGCTCGCGGATTCGTTACGTGTCGGGCCGCGAGACGGGAGCCTCATTGCCGCGCTGTCGGCGACCCCAATTGATGGTCGACCGATGGCATTTCAAGAGCTCGCGGCCACAGTCAAGTTGCTGATCATTGGAGGTATGCAGGAACCGCGGGATCTATTCGGGTTCGCGGCCGACGCGATGTTGCAGAGAGCTGACATTCGAGACCGTCTGCTGAGCGATCCGACGGCATTTGGTCCGCTGATTGAGGAGTCGCTTCGTTGGGGATCTCCGGTCGGCACGGTCACTCGGCGGACGACCCATCCAGTCACTCTTTCTGGCGTGGATCTGCCTGAGGGTGCCGTCCTGGCTGGTGTGATCAGTTCGGCGAACCGGGATGAGTCCCACTGGGACAACCCCGACGAGTTCGACATCGACAGAACTGACTTTCAGCACCTGGCTTTCAACGCCGGCGCCCACGCTTGCGTTGGGGCGAGCCTCGCACGAATGGAGGCGACTCACGCAATCAGGGAGTTGGTGACCCAGTTCCCTGACGTTGAGCTGGTGGCGGGACCAATCGTTTCGCGCGGCTGGGAGTTCCGAGGGCCAGTGAGTATCCCTGTGCGGCTCGGACGCCGGGTCGGTGCGACGTCAGCCAACCGTGTTCGCGTCGGTGCAACCCGAGACCTGCGGGTCACGGCGTTAGAAGAAGTGAGCAGTGACGTATTACTGCTCTCACTTGAGCCCGACGATGGGTCTCCCCTTCCTTCGGCCGAACCCGGCGCTCATATCGACGTCACTATTCCAGGCGACACCGCGAAGCCTGAGCGGCAATACTCCCTGACTGGCCCTCAGCTCGGGACAGAGCAATGGCAGATTGCTGTGCGCCGACAGGAGATGGGTGGCGGCGGCTCTTTGTGGCTTCACCGAGAGGTCGCGGCTGGAGACAGTCTCCGCGTCGGCGTGCCTCGCAACCATTTCCGATTGGTCGACGCGCCTGGATATATTTTCATTGCCGGCGGCATTGGCATCACACCTATACTGCCAATGCTCGATCGCGCGCGTCGGTCGGGCCGACCGTGGCGGCTGCATTACATCGGACGATCTCTTGATTCGATGCCGTTCAGAGATTTGGTACGGGGTGCGGAAACCATCCTGTGGGATACGAACCGGACCGGGCGCCCGGAACTCGACACTCTGGTGGAGGGGATGCCTCCCGAGAGCGCGGTGTATTGCTGCGGGCCTGAGTCGTTGCTCGATGCCATCGAAGCTCGTAGTGTCTCGGGTTCCGGACCGTGGTCAAACCTGAAGTTGCATGTGGAGCGGTTTGCTCCGCGTCTGCGCGCCTCAGCGGGCAGTGCGAACGACACCGCATTTGATGTCGATTTACAGCGCAGCGGCCGCACGGTGCATGTCGCGCGGGATTGTTCGCTCCTCGACGCCCTCCAAGCCTCCGATATTCTTGTTCCCTCGACCTGTCGCGAAGGAACATGCGGGTCGTGCGAGACCGCAGTCCTGGCGGGCGAGATTGACCATCGTGACAGCGTCCTCGATCCGGACGAACGTGCCCGAAACGATGCGATGATGGTGTGCGTCTCTCGGGCCAGATCTCCGAGACTGGTGCTGGACTTGTGATGCCGAGCGCTGGGTGCGCGAACCATTGCGACGTAAAGCTCCCTTATTCGCGTGAGCGAGGGGGTAGGGCGGATCTTTCGACGGACATCGAACGGGCACGTCGGCGAATAACGATGCATGGGTGCCCGTACTTAGCAGACAGCCAGCAGTGCTGTTGCAGGCTCGTGGACCAAAACTGCTCGCCCCTGCCGCGCGCCGGCTCAGGAGTGCGACCGCGCCCCGCCCCTGAACTCGCGCGGAGTGAATTGACCGGTGTCGCTTCACCTTCGCTTCGTAGACAATCCGCTTGATCTATGCGCGCGCGAACGCCCACCGAATGTTCCGTTTCGCTCGTCTGGGTGTGAGCAGGTGCGGACTACGCGGCGCCGGCCGTGCGTCTACGCCGCGCAGCCCCAACGCTGAGCAGAAGGCCGAAGACGGACATGACTCCCGTGACGATTCCGAAGCCAATCGACGTTGACGCCACACCCACGAAGGTCGCTGTAATGCCGGCGATGATCGCGGACACACCCATCGAGAGATAGGCCACAAGGTACACGGCAGCGAAGACTCCTGCGCGTTCGTGGACCTTCACTTCGGGAATGATCCCCCTGATGGTGCCGGAGAAGATCGCTCCGAGGCCGGCGCCCCCGATAGCTACCGCCGCCCAGAGTAGTGGGAGCACTACGGCCCCTATGCTTCCGATGAACAAGAGCGCGCCCACCGTTAGAGCGCTGGCTCCAATGAGTCGCAGGCGGTGAGGGCGCATCTGACTTGTCGTTGCAGAGACAATCGTTCCGACTGCGAACGCGACTAGCGCCATAAGGGCGCCAACGATGGGGCTAGCCACTGCAAACACGACGGCGAGAATCGTTGGAATGAGACCCAGGTACAGAGCCATGCTCATAAAGGCTCCGACAGTCGCCGGAATCGTGGTTGCGAACAGAGCGCGAACCTGAGGCGGGACGGAGAGTTGCGGCGCAAGCGACTGAAGAGACCCGGGCTTTCGTGTCGCAGTTTCTGGAGTGAAAATCGCAAACACGGTGCCGAGCGCCATGACGATGACGAGGACAAGCCACACAATGGATGCGGCCGAGGACGGTACAAACTGCGCGATGATGCCCGCGAAAATCGCTCCGATGCCAAGTCCGGCCAGCGGCGCGAGGCTCGCCATCAGCGCGCCGAACTTTTTGCGGTGTACTGGTGCCAGTTCGACCACGGCCGCACTGAACGCGCTGGACGCAGCACCGGTTGCAATTCCCTGGAGGATGCGCGCGACGATGATCCATCCGATCGACGGCGCGAACAGGAAGACCGCCATCGCCACCAGTTCGAGTCCGAGCGCTCCGACTAGCAGAGGGCGGCGTCCGACGTAGTCAGACAAGGAACCGATCACAAGGATGGTCAGGAGAAGCGCGATCGCGTAGACGCCGAACGCGAGCGTGAGCATCCATGCCGCGAAACCCCACTCGTGCTCGTAGATGGGCCAGAGCGGAGTCGGCGCGCCTGCAGCGAACAGGAGCGCCACCATAGATGACGAGACGGTGACGAAGCCAAAGCTTCGAGGCAATTCGCGCCGCTGATGCGGGCGTTCATCGAGCGTTGAGGCGCGGCGAGTGGGGGTATCGGAGCGTTCTACATCGACCATCTCCCCAGTATGACATCAATCATTGATCTAAATACCATCAATCAATGATTCGCTCTGGTACAGTTGAGTTATGCCATTAGGTACCGACTATGCGGCGCAGAACTGTCCGATCGCGCGATCCCTCGAGATCGTCGGGGAACGCTGGACGCTGCTCATCGTCCGCGATCTCTTCCACGGCCTACGCCGCTACAGCGATCTTCGGAAGCACATCGGACTTCCCCCGGCCGTCCTCACTGCACGGCTCTCGCGCCTGGTCGACGAAGGTGTCATTATACGAGTGGCAGGGCGCGGGGCGCGCGATGAGTACGAGCTGACTCCGAAAGGAACAAAGCTCTGGCCAGTACTGTCCGGACTAATACAGTGGGGCAACGATAATTACGTCGCACCCGGTTCACGCATATTGATTACCCATCAACAGTGCGGCAGCCTGCTCGATAAAGCTGGGCACTGTGTGCTATGCGGCGTGACGCCGGCGGCTGAAGACGTCGTAGTGAGGCGGCAAACCTCGACGGCCGCGGACCCGATAAGCCATGCAGTGAGCGAGCCCCACCGTTTACTCCTGCCGTTGAGGATTTAACGCTGTCGGTTTAGAGACCAGCTAGCCGCCCCTTCGTCGCGAAAGAGCCCTCCGTCTCTGCACACGACTTCGCGCTGAGAAATTGCACGTTCTCGTACGTCGCTGCCCTCAGTTGGGCTGGTCCACTCAGGCGTACCACTCACGCACGCTGTCGATCATCGCCTTGGCATTCGCGAGCGCGGCCGGCCGCTCACCTCGCTCCACGCTGTGCAGCTCGTCAACGATGAGCGCGTGAGTCCGGGTTTCGACGCCAAGTTGGCCACCTCGACGGTGTACCCATCCGTTGAGGTAATCGATCTCGGTGCGTCGGCCCTTCTGGATGTCCTGAAGCAACGAAGCCCTGTTAGCTCGCTTGCCGACCCGCTCTGCGCCGACCGCCTGCATGTGACTCGTGATCTTGGCCCATGCCGAGGACGTGATAGAGTCCGCTGCCAACCACACCTCGTGGGGAATGCGGCCGAGCACGGGCTTCATGTCCACACCAGCCCTATTGGCGACACTCGCCGTTTCGTGCCCCAGGGCGATGATCGCGTCGAGAGTCTCCGGCTGGGACCAGAGGTTGGTCGACATCGAGGCCGTCAAACCGGCCATGGCGTTCGACATGGAGTTCAGAGTGAGCTTGCCCCATCGCTCCGGCCAGATGTCGTCTGCGATCCGCACACCCCCAAGCGGCTCGAAGTGTTCAAGGAGGCGCTCGAGGCGGGCGTGGTCTCCATCTGCGACAAGGTCGCCGATGATGATCGACCCCGAGTCGAGCGGCGTGGCGCGTCGTGAGGTTCCCGCAGTGTGCAGGTCCGCGGCGAAAGCCACGACGCAGCCGACTACGCGATCCCGCCCAAGCACTTCTTGTACCGTCGGGTCGTTCATACCGTTCTGAGCGGACATGATCACAGTGCCCGGTCCCGCGTGCTCCCTGGCCAGTAACGCCATTAGGTGAGTGTCGTAGGACTTGCTGGCGATCACGATCACGTCGGCAGTGTCGTAGTCGGTGAGCTCGTCGAGATGGATCGCCGGCACGTCGACAGTGAAATCGCCTTCGACGGCCTCCAATCTCAAGCCGTTTTCTCGGATGGATTCGACGTGTTGAAACCATCCGTCAGCTATCGTGACATCGCGACCGCCCGCGGCAAGATAGCCACCTATGATGCTGCCAACGCCTCCCGACCCTAGGATCAATGTTTTCACAGCTGCGAACCTTCTTTCTGATGTTGTGACCGCGCTGTTGCGCTGCCTGAATGCTCTGCTCGCGCCGCGATCTGCTCGCTCTCTACGCCGAGCAACATGACCATGCGCTGACGCCCATCGGTGGGGTTGACGTCGGCAGGACAGTGACGCGATCGGACATGTGTGCGGCCTCGTGAATGCATCTCAGCGCTGAGACCCGTCAGCGACGCCCCGTGGGCGGACGCATTTCGATCGAGTAGTAGCGGTGAGAGTTACCGCTCGCAGTTCTTCGAGGTTGCGCGCGCCAAGCAGGGCCATCGTTCGGTCGAGTTCGTCACGAAGCAGTTCGAGCGCGACAGTGGGGCCGCTCGCACCGAGTGCGGCCAGTCCGTACATCCACGCACGGCCGATCATGCACGCTGTCGCCCCGAGGCTGACGGCCTTGATTACATCGACACCACTGCGAACGCCCCCGTCGATGAGAACCGGGCCCCGTTGCCCCACCGCGTCGACCACCTCGGGCAGGACCTCGAGTGTAGCCGGCACTCCGTCGCATTGTCGTCCACCGTGGTTCGAGACGACGACGCCGTCGCATCCCGCGTCGAACGCGCGTTCTGCATCGCTCGCGCTCATCACGCCTTTCGCAAGCAACGCCCCCTCCCATTGGTCGCGGATCCAGCGCAGGTCGGCCCAGGTGTGGGCCGGGTTCATCAAGGCCTTGTGCCGGGCGCCGGGCGTCCGGCTCGAGGGAAGCACCCCGAAGAGATCCTCGAAGTTGGCGTTGTACACCCGCCCGTGGAGGCGCTGATCGAGCCACCATGCCGGGTGCCGAGCAAGAATCGCAGCGGAGTGCGGGCCCCTCATGGGCATAGGAATGTGGGTGCGATTGCGGACGTCGCGCACTCTGACCGACGCCACGGGCGTGTCAACTGTCACAACCATGGTGGTGCAGCCCGCGAGGCGCGCGCGATCGATCAGTACGGCGACCTTCCCCCGGTCGCCCCAAGGGTAAAGCTGAAACCACTGTGGTCGAGACACCGACGCATTTACGTCACCGATGGCGACACTCGACGCGGTGCTGACCACCGAAACGGTGCCGGCCGCAGTGGCCGTGCGGGCGGCCGCGATCTCGCCTGGATTCCAGGCCATCCGGGCAAGGCCGACAGGCGCGAGGAGGATCGGCAGTGCAAACACGTCACCAAACATGCGAACCGACGCGTCGCGCTGGGCCACGTTAACCAGGACACGAGGACGGAGGGTCTGCGCCGCGAACGCCGCGACGTTCGCTCGCAACGTCTGCTCCGAACCTGAGCCACCGTCAATGAAATCGAAGACCTGGCGAGGGATACGCGCACGCGCTCGTCGCCTCAAGTCATCGATTGACGCGATCGCCTGCTTACCCACTGGTTCTTCTCATTTCCATGTCCAGCGATCTCCGTCCCCTAGTCGGCGAGTAACTGACGCCGCAGGTCCCGAAGGATGTCAGAGAGTTCGCTCACCTTCCCTGCTCCGAAGACATAGCGATCGGGTCGAACCAAGGCCACCTCGACGCCGTGCTTGGCGAAAAAGGGCACGTAGAATCCTTCGCTGTCGATGGAAACCGAGTTGATCTCGAGAGAACGGATGCGAAGCTCCTTCAGCAGGGAGATGTCATCACCGCTTAGGTCCGCGAGCGGCACCACGCTAACCAGTCCGAACCCGTCGCCGAGGACGTCGTCGATGAGCGCGGGCTCGCCGCGGGCCGGCGCGACTCGACGCTGAGGGAAGCTGGCGCCGGCTAGCACGGCACCCGCGCGGTGGTAGCGTACGCCGTCGCCCAACTGCGGAGGGGGGCCGAAGTCGGGCAGCTTGCCTTGTCGCAGAAGCTCGTCTCGTGCGGCTGCCTCGCGTTCATCCGTGGTGAAAGCAACCTCGCCGGCGAGCTTAGACATGTCGCCCCACGCCTTTACGTGTGGAAGTCGTTCGGCCTGATAGGTATCTAGCAGCGCTTGACCGGCGCGGCCTGCGAGCACTAAGTCCAGCTTCCACGCGAGATTGTCGCCGTCTCGCATTCCTGAGCACATTCCCTGGCCGAGGGTCGGCGCCATGGTGTGCGCCGCATCTCCCAACAGAAACACCCGCCCTACGCGCCACCTTTCGGCGATTCGGTATTCGAAGGTGAATACAGTGTGCCGAATTACCTCAACGTCTTCGCGCATCACACCTGCGCTTGCGAGCAAGCCCCAGGCTTTCTCCTCCTGCGAGAACTCATCGGTACTCTCCTGCGGGAACAGCTGCCATTCGAAACGATGGTGCCGTTTGCCGAGGTTCCCGAAGAAGTGCGGGCGCTTGGGGTCTCCGACGACAGCAGGAGGTCCGAAGTCGACGGGGCGCCGATACGCAACGTCGACGGTGCACCAACGCTCGTTGAAGCCGTAGTCGTAGCGGTTGACGCCCAACCAGCTACGGGTCGGACTGCCGGCCCCGTCTGCGGCGACCACGTAGGCGGCCTTGATGCGTCGGCGGCCACCGTCTCGATCTGTCACTTCAACGAGAACACCATCGCATGCCTGCTCGAGAGGGTGCGCCTCGGAGCCGCGCACGAGTTCCACGCTGCTGGTCTGTCGGAGGCGTCGGTCAAGGGCGTCCTCGAGCACCGGCTGATAAAAGGAAGCGGAGGGGTAAGAGGAGGTGGAGACCTGCCAATGTTCGAACTCCCACATCACCTCCCCGGCGCCATTGAGCCACCGATTGCGCAAGCGTGGCACGGCGTCGGCGAGGACCTCATCATGGCAGTCGATGCCCTGCAGGACGCGTATAGCCTCGTGGTCGAGGTGCCCGGCGCGCGAAAGCCCATAGAGGTGCCGGTGGCGCTCAACGACGACAACTCGATGGCCGCGAGCGGCGATCAAGTTCGCAAAGGTCATGCCCGTTGGGCCAGCTCCGATCACGAGAACGTCGCACTCGGCGACGGCGTCCGAGGTGTCGGAGTCCTGCAAGGAGGAAGTGGAGCTAACCGGCATATGCCACCGCCGCTGGGCCGCCGACGCCGGGCTTGACGGCGAATAATCCGCCGGCGCTCGGTGCTGCCGCTGCCTGCTCCCCCAGCTCCAGCGACATCCCGGCGTCGAGCAGCCGCTGCTCTGGCATGCGAAACGACGACGAGGTGATGAACAGCGTTTCGCCATCGTCACCGCCGAAGGCACAACTGGTCGCCAGCGGCGCGGAGATCCGCACGACCCCAGCCGGGGTACCATCGGGCGCATAGCGACGCACGGTGCCGCTGTAGAACACGGCGACCCAGAGGTAGCCCTCGTTGTCGACGCACAGACCGTCTGGACGGCCCCCACCAAATTCGATCGTGATAAGACGCCGACGATTGTAGACAGAACCGTCGGCTGGATCGACGTCAAACACGTCGATACCGAGAGTGGGGGTGTCGATGTAGTACATGCGGGTTCCGTCGGCGCTCCACCCGAGGCCGTTCGAGAGCCCAACCGTAGGAAGTATGGTGCGAACGGACCCGTCGAGGTCGAGGCAATATAGCGCCGCCTGCCCGGTAGGCGTGCCATCGGATGTCTGAGTGCCGGCGAAGAATCGACCTGCCGGGTCGCACTTTCCATCGTTTAGGCGCAACTCGTCCGCAGATACGGGGATCTCGGCGATCGACTCGACTTCACCTGTCTCGCTGAGCGCGCAGAACTGGTTGCCACTTGCGGCGACGTAGCCGCCAGAGGCGCGAGGAACAACCGCACCCACCGGACGGGGAAGAGTCGCCAGCTTGACAGTCTCCCAGCTGCCTGACTCCGTCTGCTCGGTTGCATAGACGATGCCCGGGGGGATATCCACCCACAGCAGTCGCCCACGCTCACTGTCCCATGCCGGACCCTCGCCGATTCCGGCGCGCACTGCGTCGACGGGAATCGTCGATGAAAGGTCAATGGTCATTTTGCTGCCTCCCTAGAATTTTCGTTATCCGTTGAAGCCACGATCTCGGTGCTCAAGGCGCCGAGGTCGGGCCCGACAGCCGCGCTGACGAGGTCGCCGGGAGTGAGGTAATTTGGCGATTCCATGGTGATGGCGCCGCCCAGAGGAGTGCCGGTCATGATGATGTCGCCCGTCCGGAGCGTCGTGAACCGACTAATCAACTCGATAACCTCTTCAAACGACAGGATCATCGCGGCGGTAGTGTCCGACTGCCGCAACTCGCCGTTCACTGACAGGGACAGAGTCCGCTCCTGCGCCCAACCGGCATCGGCGGTGACGAGCCAGGGACCGCATGGCAGGAAACCGTCGAATCCCTTGCCCACCAGCAGCTGGGCTTTCATCGCCGGCTGCGCCATGCGATTGGACAAGTCATCCGTATTCATCATGACGTCGTGCGCGGTCATGTCGTTCACTACCATGAAGCCACCGATATGCGCGCCAGCGTGTTCTGCCCGAATACGGCTGCCACCCTTGCCTATGACAATGGCAATCTCGACCTCGTAGTCGAGCGCATGAGAGGTTCTCGGGGCAACCACTGGATCGCATGCACCAACTAGTGCACTACGTGGCTTGCTAAAAATCGGCGGGGCCGTCCGGAATCCGTCTGCGTTCAGGCGAGCGGGCGTCCGGCCCGGGCGGGCGTAATTCATGCCGATTCCAATGATATTGGCAGGGTTCGGCACTGGCGGCCCAAGTCGCACCGAGCCGGCCGGAAGGACGACCCTCGGGTCGAGAAGTTCCCGCTCTAAGTCCTCACATAGAAAGGGGACGAGCCCGATCATCGAGGACACGTCCAGCGGGGGTAGTCCCAGCCGGTTGAAGTAGTGGTCGAGGACGACGATGTTGTCGTCGTCATCGAGCATTCCGGGACGCTCTGCGCCGGCCACACCGTAGCTCACGAGTCTCATTTCGATGGCTTCCCCGTGATCTGCATGGTCGCTGCTGCAAAAGCGCCATCGGAGGAGGAGATCAGGCCAGCGAAATCCGTGTAACAGAGAAAGATTCCCATGCCTTGAGCGATCAAGCCCGGCAGCTCTGCTGGCGCAGCGCTGGTGCCGACCGGGACCCCGTGCCGGGCAGCCGCCGCGACGACGCTGCGAACGTGATCATTGAGTACGTCGTCCGAACCTTCGATGCCAAGGTCCGCAGCGAGGTCGTGGGGCCCGAGGAAGATGCCGTCCAGGCCCGGTGTTGTCGCAATCGCATCGGCGTTCTCAACCCCTTCGCGTGTCTCCACCATGATCATGACTGCCGTATCGGAGTTCGCCGAGCGGCGATAGGAAGCGGTCGACAGCCCGTAGCGTCCGGCACGACCGGTACCGGTGCCACGGATACCCTCTGGCGGGTAGCGGCATGCAGCGACAGCAGCCTGTGCTTGCTCGGCGCTACCGATGGCCGGGATGAGGATGCCGCCAACACCGAGCTCGAGCACTTGCTTTATGAGCGCGGAATTACCATCTGCGACGCGAACCGCCGAGGCAGCGGGCGTAGTCGCGAGCGCGTCAAGACAATGGCGAAGGGAGTCGAGGGTGTACGGCCCGTGTTCCCAGTCCAACAGAACGTAGTCACAGCCGCTCCAACCCAAGATGGTCGAAATGCCGGGATCGGGGATGCTTTGCAGCGCGCAAGTCAAAATTCTGCCCGACTGCAAGGCGGCGCGCAGCCCGATCGGCTGCGCCTCTGTGCTCTGTGTCACTGTCTGGGTCTCCTCGTATGTGTAATGTGGTAGTCGAGGGTCGCCGGGACGGGCGACGCTCAGTAACGGCTCGATCATGCGGTCGCCGCGCTGAGGGCGTTCGTCTGGGTTCGGTCGCCGGCTGTGAGCTCAGCGACGATGCGCCCTTCGCGCAGGATGCAGACTCGGTCGCAGAGGTCGACGGCCTCTTCGACATCCGTCGTGGCCAGGAGCACTGCGGCACCACGGTCCGCGAAAGTGCGCAGACTGCGATGAATCTCCTGGCGAGCTCCAACGTCGACACCTCGCGTTGGTTCGTGAATAATTAGTGCTGCCGCGTCTGGACGCAATCGCGAGCCGATCAAGATCTTCTGCTGGTTTCCGCCGCTAAGCTCGCCGACGGCCTGTGATACGGAAGCGAAACGGACGCGGTAGTCGTCGGTCACCTGGCCGACAAGCTCGCGCTGACGACGTGGAACCACAAAACCCCACTTGCTCAACTCCTTGAGCCGCGGTATCGCCAGGTTCGCCGCAATGGACTGGCTGAGTACAAGGCCTTGAGAGCGCCGATCCGGTGGCACATAGACCAAGCCGAGTCGGTGGGCTTGTGTGGGTGACGTGATCGTACCGACAGGCTTTGAGTCGACTTCGATCGTGCCCGAGCTGTGCGGCCGCAGACCAACCAATGTCTCCACAAGGGATTCCTGCCCCGCACCGAGTACGCCGAATAGACCGACAAGCTCTCCGCGCCGGACCGCAAGGTCGACGCCGTTCAGGCCGCCGTGAGCGTGATGCAGCGCCGTGAGTCGGAGCGCCGGCGGTCTCTCGCTCACCTCTACTGTCCGCGTCTCGAGACGAGCTGGCTCGCGACCAAGCATCAGCCGGACGATGTCATGGGTGGAGGTCTGAACAGCGGGCTGATCTGCGACCTTTGTCCCATTGCGAAGGACCACTATTTTGTCGCATTCGCGCACGACTTCGTCGAGTCGGTGCGAGATATACAGAATCGTGACGCCGTTGCTGCGCAATGAGCGCAGCAGGGCGAACAGACGATTCGACTCGGCCTCAGACAGCGACGCCGTCGGTTCATCCAGAAGGAGTACCCGGGCGTTGCGTGAGAGCGCTTTAGCGATCTCGACCAGCTGAGCCTCAGCCAGGGAGAGCGAAGACATCGGGCGCTCCACGGACGCGCTGAGACCGACCCGTCGCGCGTACTGCTCGGCTTCATGCAGGACGCGAGACTGTGTGGTCCAGCCTCCCCGTGCCGCCCAGCGCCCCAGGAGAATGTTGTCGGCGACGGTCATGTCGGGAACGTTCGTGATCTCCTGCGGCACAAGGATGACACCCTGGCGAAGTGCGTCGCGCGTCGAGGCGACCTGCAATGTTTTGCCGTCGAGGAGCAGCTCCCCCTCGTCGGCCCGTTCGACGCCGGAGATAATCTTCATCAACGTTGACTTGCCTGCACCGTTTTCCCCAAGCAACGCGGTCACCTCGCCCGAGTTGGCGTGGAGGGACACGCCACGCACGGCGCGTGTAGCCCCGTAGCTCTTCACGATGTTCCGGAGGTCCAGGCCGCCGGACGATTCCGGCGATGTCATCGGAACCTTCCCCCAAGAAGCACGCTGCGAAACCGAGCGAAGCCGACGGCCACGAGCAGCACGGCGCCACTGATGATGGTCTGGTAGTAGCTGCTGATCTGCAGCACACCGAGACCGTCGCTGATCGTGCCGAGGAGCAGGACACCGAGGAGCGTGCCCCACACCCCTCCCACGCCTCCGGCCAATGATGCTCCGCCGAGGACGACTGCGGTTACCGAGTCTAGCGAAGTCGACGTGCCGAGGTTCGGCGCGGCGGCAAACAGCTGGCTGGCGAGCACCGATCCGGCCAGTGCCGCGCAAAGTCCGCTGAGGACGTAAATACTCACGGTCACGAGGTTGCATCTGATGCCCGCGAGACGGGCGGCCTCGTAGTTCCCACCAACGGCATATATGGAACGGCCCAGCCGGCTGAAGCGCATCAGAATCCAGACGATCGCCGCCAGTGCCAACATGCCGATCACACCGTACTGAATCCCGAAGAAGGCGTTCTCCGCCCAGAATCCTCCGTTCGCGGGCAGCGTCATCGTCAGGCCGTTCGTGATGATGTAAGCGATACCACCGGTGACCGAAAGCATGCCGAGCGTCGCGATCAACGGGTTGATCTTGAGGTAAGCGATAATCACGCCGGACGCAAGTCCGAAGGCAGCGCCGCACACAGCCGTTCCGACAACGGAAAGTCCAAGGTTGCCGGTATGCGCGTCAAACACCTGAAATAGGACAGCCCCGAGGGGTGCCACGCCTCCTACCGATAGGTCGAAACCTCCTCCCACAATGACGGCGGTCTGGCCGATTGCCACCATTCCGAGGGGCGCAGCGGACGCAAGGATGTCCGCAAGATTGCCACCGCTGAGGAAGTCCGGGCTCTTAGCAGCGAAGAACGCAAAGACGATGACGTAGAAGGCTCCTATGCCGACGAAACGAGCGACGATAGCCCGAGTTCGGAAGCGGCGGGGCTGAACTTCGGACCGAGTTGCTGCAGAGGGAATCGGCGACTCTGGCGCCGCCCTCGATCCCGGATTAGATTCGGTTTCCCGGTCTGCTACCGACGTCGCGGCCCCCTGCTCGGCTGGATCGTCACGATGGGACATCAGCGTCCCCTACCTTTCTGCGGTGGTTTGCCGGCCTGCGAATCGGTGCGCGCCCCGCGGGATGTCCAAATCCAGCGCCGCTATACGCGGATTCAATTCGACGATGAACGTTAACGGATGACAGTCATCCAGTCACGAATTGTCTGCAATGTCAAGCACCTCGGTTCGCTACATCGGGCTTGCGCCGTCATAAATTCATCTTGACAGCAGCCGGCCCGGCGTAGTGAGATACGGTTATCGGTTAACCGTCACCAATAAACAAATAGTTGGGCCCAACGTCGAGCCCGTGTCGCCGCGCCTCTCCCAGGTGCCCGCGGCCACGAGGTGACGCAAGAGGGACCACATACCCCTCCGGCGACAGCACCGGAGAACTAGGAGAGAACTCGAATGCGTCCTCGCAAACTGATAGCAACCGCGGCGATAGTCGTCGGTCTCGCGCTCGCCGTTACCGCGTGCAGCTCGGGTGGATCGACGAATGTATCGACATCCAAGTCAGGGAAAGGCGTGACGACGATCGCGCTCGGCAATCTCAGCGATGAGAGCCCGCTGTTCAAGCCATTCGCCGACAACTTCGTGAGCGACGCCCCGTCTTTCGGGTTCAAGGTGAATCGCTACGACAACGGCGCGGATCCCAGCAAGAGTCTCACGAACGCTCACATCATGGTGGTCGGCAAACCAAAGGTAATCGTCGATTGGCCGGCCGGGTCTGCTACCGCATCGATCGGAGCTTCGTTCAGCCAGGCAAAAATCCCCTGCATCGCGGTGGTGACATCGATTCCCGGCTGTGCGTTGTTCGACTCCAACCACACGAGGGAAGGAGAACTGACAGCACAGCTGGACGCTCAAGAGGTCAAATCCCGAGGCTGGGATCCGTCGAGCCTATACGTCATCATGGTCGATGAAGCAGCGGGCGGCCCAAACACTTTGATCAACATCGCAACGTTCTATTCTGAGTTCGCGAAGGACTTCCCCTCGCAATTCGTCCAGAGGGCGCCGAGCGACATCAGTTTCTCCACGACAAAGCTCGGAAACAACGCCGTGCTTGTCGATGGGAACCTGTCGCTTCAGACCTCCGAACAGGTGGTTCAGCGCGCCCTACAAGCCGTGCCAGCCGGCAGACACATCGTCCTGATGACGAACACGGACGACTCGACACAGGGTGGGCTGCAAGCGATCAAGCAGGCGGGACTAGAAAGCGACACAATTGCGACGTCGATCGGCGCCGACACCGCGGCCCTGCAAGCACTGCGTACGGATCCGGCGTGGGTCGGTGAGATCACGTACTACTTTCAGCAGATCTGGCCGCGCTACCTCCTTGCGATGTCCAAGGCCAAGCTAGACGGTGTGAGCCTTCCCTCGCTCACGTTGTCACCGCTTGCAATGCTGACGAAGTCGAATGTTGACAAGTTGTATAGCGGTGACAAGCCCAAATCGCTGCCGGCGCTGCCAGCCAGCGATGCGTACCTGAAGAAATACATTCCGGCGCCTTAGCGGACAGGGACGGGAACGGGCGCCCCCGAAGCGCCGCCGGCCGGCTCTCAACCCGCCCGTTCCCGTCCGAAATACGTAGCATTGGCTTTACCAAGTTCGAACTGTCTGCAATGCCGTGAGTGTTGGGTTACGGTTACCTGTAATCTCAATAAGAAATTACCCTAAGAGTTCGGAGGTACCACGTGACGGAGCTTGGACGCCATGCATGGGCCGAACTCGCCGACGAGCTGTCGATGATGGTGATCACTGGGAAACTCAAGCCCGGGCATCGCCTAGTGGAGAGCGAGCTTGCCGAGCAGTTCGGTATCAGTCGCGGACCCGTGCGCACGGCGCTGGCCGACCTGGAGAAGCGAGGCCTTGCGGAGGCGTACGGTCGTCGGGGCCTGGTCGTCGTTCAGATGACCCCTCGGGATGTGAGCGAGCTGTATTCTGTCCGGATCGCGCTGGAGGAGCAAGCGATCAGCGAACTGGCCGAGCTGGGTCCCAATCGCCCGCTGGAAGAGCTCGGCCGTCACGTCGCAGACCTCGAGGAAGCTGCGCATTCGCATGACCGCCGAGCGGCCACCGAGGCGGACCTCGCCTTCCATCGAGAGTTGTGCCGAGCGACCGGAAACCGTCGCCTCCTGCGCTCTTGGGAAGCCCTCGCCGACCAGATCCGCCTGATAATCGACACGCTCCAGACCGAAGAGTACACAGTCATCGCCCCATTGTCGGCTGATCATGGTCAGGTGCTCGACGCGCTACGGGCCGAGAAGCCGGACCAGGCTAGCAAGCTGCTGCGAGCTCACCTGGTAAACACGCGCGAAGCCATGTGTGGCCTCCTCGAACGTCAGTCCAGCAATGAATCTGATGTTCTGGATAGGTCAGCCGCAGGACCAACCCCATAGTCGTGGGGCCGATGTGAGGCCGAACATTTGTTCGCGTCGGCCGGCGGCGAGTTGAACGAGGCCGTCGCTCATGATGGTGCCCTCGTGAACGTGCCGCATTGTCATCGTCCTTCACCGATGGCGCTTCCGAGATCGTGGAGTCTACGATTGCCCCGAGCCCTGCGATCGAGGTGACGAGCTGGACTCCCGAGTGGATATCCTCGGCGTTCGGCGTCGTTCCCGGGGTGCGGGTGAGGATGACGTCGCCTGGGCGCAGCGTGAGGAATTGGCTGCAATAGACGACGAGTTCCCGCGGGCGGAAAAGCAGGTCGTCAGTCGAGGTGCTCTGCCGCTCGACGCCGTCAACGTGGAATGACAATCAAAGGTCGCGGGCATCGTCTACCTCGTCTGGTGTCGCAAGCCACGGCCCAAACGGGGTCGAGCGATCGAAAACCTTCCCTCGGGGCGCTTGGCGGGTGCGGTGCTGCCAGTCTCGCATCGAGATGCCGTTCGCGATCGCGTAGCCGGCGATCGCTTTAGCAGCGTCCTCCGTGCTGGCTCGATAGAGGTCGCGGCCGATGATGGCGGCGAGTTCCGCCTCACCTTGGACATGTTCGCTCACGGCCGGGAGGGTGATGCTGTCACGCAGCCCGGTGAGAGTCGAGTCAAACTTCGCGAACAAGGTCGGATACTCCGGCACGTCCCACCCGAGCTGTTCGATATGACTTCGATAGTCCAGCCCGACGCAAATAACGTACTCGGCAGCCTGGGAGACCCTATCGAAATGGGCGGTTTCCGTGTCGACTTCATCCCACTCGGATAGCCTCTCGCTGGCATGCCAGGCGGCGACGGCATCCGGAACATCGAGGAGGGCCGTGCGATCTCCCTCTACACGGGCTCCGCACAGACGTTCGTCATGCCGAACGGTGATAAAGATCATGATCCTCTCCGGTCTGATTCGAAGCGATCAGGCTTCGATGGTCTCTCCTGCGACAAGTATGTGCATTGGCGTTCCGGTCAGGCCGTTCTCTCCGAGGAACATTCCCATAGATTTGCGGCCAATCTCGCTGAGCATGACGTCGTGAATCTGGATTGTCCGTCGCGGCTTGATGGCGTCGACAAAGTCAATGGCGTCGCCGACTTTGACCCACGGGCCGCTCGTTGGCACTAGCAGCGTGTCGACCACGACATCGGGCACAGCGTAGGAGTCCCCGGGATGGAACACGCGACCGCCAACGAGGTATCCCACGTTGTGCGGGACGGCAATGCCGTCGTGGATCTGGGCATGGTCACCCCCGAATACGCGGACCTCGATGCCATCAATGTCGATGACTTCACCGCCTTCGATGGTGGTGACTCGCCCGTCCTGAAACGCACCTGTGTTCTCGAGTACGGCGGTAGCCGTAGCGGGCCCCCAGAGGCGCAACTCGCCTCGCTTACGAAGTGCCTCTGCGATCGCATCGATGGCGAAATGGTCAATGTGCTCGTGCGTGATCAGAACGGCTGTCGCCGTTACGAGAAGGTCGGCCGCATTCGGTGTGAACGTTCCCGGATCGATGAGGATGCTCTGCCCGGCATCCTCGAGAACGACGGTGGCGTGGGTGTGCTTCGTGAGCTTCATGGAGGCGTCCTTCGTCAATGATTTCTACAGCATCGCTGTACTTTTAACCGTACAGCATCGCTGTATAACTGGGCACCAGCACTGTGCATTAGGTCCGGCCGCATACGGCGACGAATTCGGCGCAAGGCTTGGAGATCGGAATCACTGGAGAAGGGGCTGCACACTCGACTACTGTCCGATTCCTTAGAACACGATGCAGCCACCGAGATGGATGAGTGGTTGGCGGATGCAAATCCGGGCCGAAAAAACGGTCGCTTATGATTACTCGTAGTGACCACCGTGCGTCGCAGTATGCGATTCAGGGGGGAGCCCATCGGATTAGCCCCGGCGACCTGATTGAGTGTACACCTATGCTGTACATCCCGTACAGTAGCTCCATGACGGAGGAAAACACCGACGCTGCCATCGCGGAGTTGAGCGAGGAGCTGCGGACGGCCATAGGGACGTTTGTTCGAGCGACTCGGTCACGGTCGGACTCACTGCCTCAATCTCGCGCAGAAACCCTGGGCTACCTAGAACGATCCGGGCCGCAATCCATGCGGGAACTGGCCGTCAGCCGAGGAGTCAGTCATCAGACGGTGAGCCGTATGGTCCGCGAACTCGAGCAACTGGGATTCGTGAGCAGATCGTCGAATCCCGACGATGCCCGCGGTTTTTTTATCAACATCAGCGCCGTGGGAGAGTCCGCACTGAATGCGGATCGTAATGCCAGGCGTGACCGGATCGGAGCCGCCATAGCGGAAGTCCTGTCGACCGACGACCGTCACAAGCTTCAGCAACTTCCTGAGATGCTAAATCGTCTTTCTGAAGCCATTTCGGCGCAGACTTAGCACTTGCGGACGACGCAGTCACCCGAGATGAGGATGACGGACTGCGTTTGAGTCAAGCCTTTGGAACCTAACATGATCAGGCGACCCGCTCGATGATGAGCGCGCTTCCCTGGCCGACGCCGGCACACATGGTGGCAAGGCCGTAGCGTGACGATTCGCGCTACGTGCGTCCGCGAAGTGTAACGACGAGTCGAGATCCGCTGGAGCCGAGTGGATGACCGAGCGCAATCGCCCCGCCATCGCTGTTCACCCGCTCCGGATCAAGTCGCAGTTCACGGATTACGGCGAGCGACTGCGTTGCGAATGCCTCGTTTAGCTCGATTGTGTCGAGGTCAGCGACCGTGGGGGCCGCTCGAGTGAGCGCCTTATGAGTGGCAGGCACAGGCCCGATTCCCATGACCTCGGGCGCGACACCTGCGTTCGCCCCGACGACGATCCGGGCGCTAGGAACTAGTCCAAGCTTCTCGACGGCTTCGCCGCTGGCGACGACGATTGCTGATGCTCCGTCATTGAGCGCACTCCAGTTTCCTGCTGTCACCACGGAGCCGACGCGCACCACTGGACGCAAGTCCCGCAAGAACTTCGAGGCTGGTGTCCCGTCGCGGCCCCTCGTCCAGCAGTACGGTCCCGCGGCAGGTTTCAACGCCAACGATTTCGTCATTGAATCGACCGGTATCTACAGCCGCGGTTGCCCGTTGGTGGCTGGCGAGTGCGAACTCATCCGCTTCATCCCGACTGATCCCGTAGATTCGCGCGACCTCTTCGCTGGTCTCGGGCATCGAGAACGTTGCCCTGTCACGGGCGAGTAGGCGTGGGTTGGCGAAGCGCCAACCGATCGACGTGTCGAACTGCTCGCCCGGCTTCGCAAATGCCTTCTCGGGTTTTGCCTGCACCCACGGCGCGCGACTCATTGACTCGACACCCCAGGCGACGATGAGATCAGCATCGCCGGCCCGAATCCCCTGGGGAGCCATCGCGATGGCCGAGAGTCCTGATGCGCACAGCCGGTTGATGGTGATGCCGGGAACAGAATCAGGAAGTCCGGCGAGTAGAGCGGCCATTCGGGCTACGTTTCGATTATCTTCGCCCGCCTGGTTGGCGCCACCGAGGATGACCCCGTCTATGAGCGCAGGATCGATACCGGCACGAGTGACCTCCTCGGCAACGACCAACGCGGCCAGGTTGTCCGGCCGCACGCCCGACAGCACACCACCGTATCGTCCAACTGGCGTTCGCGCGCCTCCGATGAGAAAGGCTTCGGCCATTCCGCGACAACCTTTCTCTGGCATTTTATTACCGACCGTTCGGAAAGTAATTCTGTCAGATGCTGGCGGTGTGGTCAACGTAGATATGGCACTCAGGGACGACTCGGCCGAGGCAACGAAAAGAAGACAGAACCGGCTCGCCGGGGGCGTCGGGCGCGGCTTGATATTCTTCTGGAATATGTGAGGGATGGAGCGAAGTGGCGACACGGAAATGGATTCAAGTTGAATCCGCAATTATCCCCGAGCGGAATTTGTCGCTCACGGAGCAGATCTACGATCGCGTGCGCCAGGACATAATCAGGACCCGATGGCGACCGGGTGCCGTGCTGCTTGAGCCCGACCTTGCGAGCCTCTACGGGGTGTCCAAGACACCGGTGCGAGAAGCACTCCGTTTGCTGGTGCAGGAGGATTGGGTAGTTAACATTCCGCGCAAGGGCTATCTTGTCAGGCCGCTGCGCCTTGATGACATAAGCGAAGTTTTTGGTCTTCGCCTGATGATCGAACCTTCCCTCATCGCTGACACCGCGCGAAATGCGGGGGCGGCTGGTGTAGCGCTGCTCGCGCAGCGACTGGCTGAACAGCGCGATGCGCCGGATCTGCAGCATTCACTCGACGCGGCCAAGGAATTCCATCTGGCCGTGGCGCAGTTTGCCCGCAACCGTCGCGCAGAGAGTGTGTTGAAGCCGCTCTTCGACGAAGTTCGGCGGCTGCACTATCTTATGCCTGTGGTCGAGTCTCATATCACTTCGACCGTCGAGATGGAAGCACACGAGAAGATTCTGGAGGCGATCGGTCGATCAGAACCGGACGAGGCCGCGAATCTCATGCGCACTCACCTCGGGGAAGTCGCACAAACCATGATTCAGGCATTTTCCATCATCAGAGTGGACTGATTCCGTGCAGGAGATTCCCAGTCGATCACTCATGTTATGCACGGTTTGTTGGGTTATCTGAAAAATCATGTCGGAGAAAATCGAAATCGCAACCGGAGTCTGGCTGCATTGCGTGCCGAGCGTAAAGCCACTCGTACCCGCGGCGTGGTTCGCTAGGAGATTCGGCCGCTTTGCGCTGCGCCAACTCCGCAGGGTCCACTAACAGATCGATTCTTCCTGCAACAACATCGATGTCGATGAGGTCGCCGTCGCGAACGAGGGCGATAGGACCGCCGACTGCGGATTCTGGCGTCACATGCACAATGACAGTACCCGTAGCCGTGCCGCTCATCCGGGCATCGGTAATTCGCAACATGTCCGTTACGCCAATGCGCGCCAACTTTGCTGGAATCGGGATGTGCCCAACCTCAGGCATTCCCGGCGCGCCCTGGACACCGACGCCACGAAGGATCAGAACCGTATTCTCGTCAACCTCAAGAGCTTCGTTGTCGATCCGTGCGTTCAAGTCTGCGATTCCGTCGAACACCAAGGCCGGCCCCCAGTGTCTACGCATTGACGCGTCGGAAGCAGAGGTCTTGAGGACCGCACCGCCGGGCGCGAGAGAACCGGTAAGGATTGCAATTCCTCCTTCGTCGGATACTGGTCGAGCCACACGGTGGAGCGCACCGGCACCATCGCCTCTGGTCGCGACGATGGATGCATGCCATGAATATCCAAGCGCCGTTGGAGCATCCAAGTCGACTAGCGTTGCGAGTTCGGCCATTACGGCGGGAATACCGCCTGCGTTCTCCAAATCGGCAAGCAGATATTGCCCGGACGGCCGCACGTTCGCGAGGAGGGGTGTCGACGTGGCCCATTCGCGCATCTTCTCTGTGCCGAGGCGAATCCCTACCCTGCCCGCGATCGCCTCGAGGTGGATGACCGCGTTGGTGGACCCGCCCAGTGCACAGACAATGCGAAAAGCGTTCTCCAGTGAACGCTCATCTACTAGGCTCGCCGCTCCTGTTCCGCGAGCAACAACATCGACGATTGCCGCGCCAGCGGCCTCGGCCGCGCTCGCGCGCTCCTCGCTTCCGGCGGCCAGCAACGAGGAACCCGGAAGCGCAAACCCAAGCACCTCCGCGATGGCGGCCATGGTCGTGGCGGTACCCAGCACGTTGCAGCTGCCGACACCAGTGTTCAAGCGACCCTCGAGTTCGAGCCAATCGGAATCGTCAAGATCTCCGAGTCGACGTTTGTCGATCAGAGGCCAAACGTCGTCGATTGTGAGTACATCACTTTTCCAACACGAAGTCGGCCGCGGGCCAGCAACCACCATCACGGCCGGCTTGTTAGCACTGATCGCTCCCATCAGCTGCGCTGGCACGGTCTTGTCGCAGCCGGCGAGCAGCACGACGCCGTCGACGGGTGACGATGCGATCATCTCCTCGACATCCATCGACATGAGATTGCGCAGGAACATGCTCGTCGGACGAGTGAACGGTTCTGAGAGCGAGATTGTCGGAAATTCGAACCCGATTCCCCCGCGCATCGATATACCACGCTTTACCGCGGCAGCCACTTCACGGAGGCCCGCATTGCACGGGTTGAGTTCGCTCCAACTTGTGGCGATGCCTATTACCGGACTGCGACGAACGTCCTCCTCGGTATACCCCTCGCCTCGCAAGAACGCCCGGTGGAGTAGCCCGTCGGGCCCAATGTCAGTGAAGAGCGATCCCCCGCCGCGTGCCACATCTTTTTGCGACATTGCAAACCTTTCGAGCTACACATGTACCGATGGGGTCAGCTTATCCGAATACTACAGATATTCTTCTAGAATGCGTCCGCGCGAACGCCCGCGTATCAGCGGTTGTCGTCAGTGCGAGAGAGGCGCGGCACCCACGACGGTGCAGCCTCGACCCGGCGCGGTAGTGCAGTCATGGGCTTGCCAAGTGGGCCTCGGGGTACGAGCCCACAACGGAGCGAACGGTCAGCGAAATTCTTCGTCGGCCGCACACCCGTTGTGAAGGAATCTCGTCGTTAGGGGACCAACAACGGCGCGGCTCAGATTGACTCGATCACCCGCATCCGGTCGCTCATTGCCCGTTGTGCGAGCCGTGAGTTCGGCGCGATTCGCTCAAATCCGTGAGGTGCCCCCGGGTGCACATGCAGCTCGATTGGAACGCCAGCCTTCGCGAGTTGCTCCGCGTAGGCGATATCTTCGTCGCGAAAGATGTCCAGCTCGCCGACCTCGATATAGGCGCGCGCCAAACCAGCGAAGTCGGTCAACCGAGCAGGAGCGGCGACTGGTGGCACAGTCGTACTGCCCAGCTGATCACCTAGAACGGCGGACCATGCGGTGAAGTTGTTGTCGTAAGTCCAGGTTGCGAACGGCTCGAGCGCGGGATCTGGAGTGAGGTTACGATCATCCAGCATCGGATAGATCAGGATCTGGCAAGCCACTCCGACACCTCGGTCACGGGCAAGTATCGCAGTTCCAGCCGTTGGCGCCCCACCTCCACTATCGCCCATCAGCGCCATGCGGCTCGGATCGACGCCAAGTTGGGCGTGGTGATCGAGCAGCCACACCAGTCCAGCGAAGTTGTCTTCGGCGAGGGTTGTGCCGGTCACCTCGGGTGCCAGCCGGTAGTCGACAGCCAGGAACGGTACGCCAGTAATCGCCACGTACCAGGAGAGGAGCGTGTCGTATGCGTCGAGACTTCCGAGTAGCATGCCTCCACCGTGGGCGTAGACCACCGCCGAGCCCGGTCTATTCCCGGCACGCGTGTACCACCGCAGCTCGATCGGTGCACCATCATTGGACACCGTCGAATACGTTGCGATGTCGACACCGGCGGATTGGGGTGTGATGCCCGCGAAATAGGCCTGCCCGGCATTGCCCCGGTCGCGGAGGGCTCGCCAGTCTCCCCGCGCCGGGGGCGTTATCGAGCCAGCTTCAGCAAGTGCCGCGAGAGCAGCCGCGACATCTGGGTCGAGGGTATACACCATGGCATTTCGTTCCTAGCGGTGGTGGGTCGGTTTCGCTCAGTAGCTCGAAGGTTGGTTGAAGATCACGATGAGGCTGACGATCTTGCCGTCGCGCACGCTGAAATAGTTGGACAGCACCAGGTTCTCAGGAAGGTTGGTCTTGTCGTACGTACCGTCGTAGCGACCGCGAACTATCGTGTCGCCGTAGTGGCCAACGACCTCGGTGACGTCGACAGTGACGCTGTCTCCGATCATTTCGTTCTCGACCCAGTGCCGGATCGCGGCGATGCCGTTGATCTCTCTACGATTGTCGTTGACGTAGGCGTCTTCGGCGAATGTTGCGACGACGGCGTCGATGTCGAACGAGTTGACGGCCTGGATGTGCTCGGCGATTACACCGGAGAGCTCAGTCGACATGGTGGTACCTCTCGTTAGGTGAGCGCTGTGAACACAGCGCCCGATGAATTCAGTCTCGATGCTCCAGCAGGGGAAGAGTCAAGTGACAACCGCGGTTTGACCCTCCCCTTACTGGAGGGCCCACACTTATACCTATGCAACCGTCGCTCACCATCGGCGATTTCGCCCGAGCCACCCACCTGAGCGTGAAGACATTGCGCTTTTACCACGAGTATGGATTGCTTGATCCGGGCGAAGTCGATGCGAGCACCGGGCACCGCCGCTATGGAATCGAACAAATACCGACGGCCCAGGTGATCAAGCGGTTCCGGGATCTCGACATGCCGCTGGCCGACATACGGGGGGTCCTGGACGCACCCGATGTCGCGAGCCGAAACGAGCTCATCGCCGCATACATGCGCCGTCTGGAACGGGGCCTCGAGCGCACGCAGATCGCAGTTGCGTCCCTGCGGGACCTTCTCGAACATCCGGATGTTTCGGTCACGATCAGTCGCCGCTCGGTGGGCGGGACGACGGCCGCCGCAATATCGGAGGTCGTCGATGTCGCTGATGCGATGACCTGGTACCAAGGCGCGCTCGGCGAACTCTACGCAACGCTCTCAGCGGAGGGTCTCGAAGTATCGGCTACGGCCGGCGGCATGTTCTCCAACGAGCTGTTCGAAGACGAGCGCGGCATTGCGACCGTCTTCGTGCCGTGCCCAACGAACGTGCGGCCGATGGGACGAGTCGTTCCCTTGGTCGTACCGGCGGTCGAGCTCGCGACAACGGTCCACGTTGGTCCGCACAACGGCATCGATCGCGCCTATGGCGCCTTGGCGAGCTACGTCGCCCGGCATGCGCTGGCGGTCAACGGCCCCCTCCGTGAGTACTACCTAGTAGACAGGCACGACACCGTCGACCCGAGGGAGTGGCGTACGGAAGTCGGCTGGCCAGTCTTCGCCACTGGGCCCGATCGATAGTGTTTGCCTCGCATGAGCGAGCTCGTCGGTTACGTCAATCTCTGTTTACTCCCCAACTAGTTGGCACTCGCGATCGTCGACATCGCCGCGGCGGTCCGCAGGAATCTCGGGGGCGATCGTCGACCATCCGCCGTTCGTCTCCCCTGCGATCAGCAGACGTTTCCAACTTGTCGCAGCGGATCGGGCGCTCACGAGCTTGCGACGAGCGGCTCAAACATTCTCCTTGCTTGATCTCGATACACTGTCGGCTGCTCTTCGAGCCGCCTGGACGGGTCAGTTCGATTTCTAGACTCTCCATGCTATGTTGGGCCGGACATGCGAGTTCGATATTCAGACTTAGGGGCGCTTTGACGCTAGCGTTTTTCATAGCGCATTCGCGGCACGTTGCGCGTTATCGCGCAGGTGCGCCGAAGGCGTCCAGGTACGTCGCCGCGTGGAGTGCGCGAGCGCCAGAGGCGGCGTTCCACGTGTTTACCCGGTTACGCGCGGTTGCACTAGACGCATGTCCACCTCCTCACGTCGACCGCATTCACGGATCAACCACGTCCGGCTCCGGCCTCGTCACCCGTAACGGTGTGCAGGCATGCGATAGGAAACATCTGGTCCGGCCGTCAGAGTGCAGAGCACGTCTTTCGCTCCACGCTATAGGCGCCCCACGAACCGCAGAAATCGTTCGTCCGGTGACGCGCGTCAGCATCCCCGACCCCTTGCCCCTTGGCGCCGAAAGGAAAGCGCAATCATGAAGATTCACTCGAATCGCCGCGTCGCTGTGACAGGCATCGGCGTTGTCACGCCAAGTGGGATCGGAGTCGATGCGTTCTGGGGTAACCTCTTCGAAGCCGCTTCCGACGACAGTATCCGACGAGTCGAGGGATTTGATCCTCGCCGGTGGATGACGCACAAAGCGGCAAAGAATTCGGATCTCGCGAGCCAGTTTGCGATTGCCGCTGCTACTGAAGCGCTAAGGGACGCCGGCTTCCTGCTCGAGGGCGCGCCTCCCGAGCTAGCCGAAACCGATCACGCATCGCTCGTCGGAGCTGACTCCGACAGGGCTGCAGTCTCGATGGGGACGGGAATCGGGGGAGTGCAGTCACTTGAATTTCAAATGGGAGTTCGTCGGGATAGAGGCGACAGGCTGGTCTCGCCCCACACTGTGCCGATGACTATGCCGAACGCCGCGGCAGCAGCTATCAGCATTCGATTTGGTTTGAGGGGAAGCGCATCGACTATAGCTACAGCGTGCGCAGCTGGAACGGATGCCATTGCCGCTGGGGCTCGAATGGTCGCATCCGGAGTCGCGGATCTCGTCGTCGCGGGTGGAACTGATTCGAGCCTGACTCCGACGTGTATTGCGGGATTTGCGAACATGCGCGCCTTAAGCAAGACCGGCATCTCGAGACCTTTTGACCGCGACCGCGACGGCCTCTGCGCATCAGAAGCCTGTGGGATCTTGGTGCTCGAGCCCCTTGAGAATGCCATGGCCCGTGGAGCACGCATTTATATGACGATCGAGGGGGCCGCATCGACATCGGACGCGCATCATGTGACAGCTCCAGCCCCCCACGGTCTGGGTGCCGAACGTTGCATGCGTCTCGCACTCGACGACGCGCAGATTCTGCCGCGCGATGTCGCGCACGTCAACGCGCATGGGACTTCGACCGGGCTCAATGACGCCGCGGAAAGCGAGGCGATCCGGCGAGTGTTCGGGGACGCGGATCCGATAGTCACCAGCATCAAGGGCGTGACAGGCCATTCATTTGGAGCCGCAGGAGCCGTGGAAGCAGTCGCGGTTGCATTAAGCATGAGGGACGGGGTGATTCCTCCAACAATCGGCCTCCTTAACGTTGATCCCGATGTGGACCTGAATCTGGCAACTACAGCCACGCCTTGGGAGCCCACGCCCGTGCTCTCGAACAGCTTCGGATTCGGAGGCCACAACGGGAGTTTGGTGTTTGCGCCAGTTCGGTAACTGGAACGCGAATAGTGTGAATGGGCAGGGTGGACTTCGTCGCTGCAATAGTAAGGATCGTTTGAGGATGACCTGCGGGTTGCAGAAACCCGCAGTTCCGGCCAGTCACTTGGTCGTTCGGTGAGGTATTCGCCACGTCGTTCCGCGCGAGGACAAACGCATGCAGGGATCTGGCACGCTTCGAGCCTCGCTCGCCGGTGTTTCAGGGAAGGTCCAGAACGGCACTTATCTAGAGAGTTGTTGACCGTGGCCAGGCGTCTGGATTGCTGGCTGGAGACGCGGCGTTGCGAACTTGGTGCCCCAGGCGCGAAGGTCACTTAGCACAGGGCGCAGAGCTATGCCTGCATCGGTAAGATCGTACTCGTAGCGCGTTGGCGAGGCCGAATATTGAGTGCGTTCAAGAATCCCGACTTTCTCTAGTTTCCTAAGGCGCGAGGTTAGGACCTGTCGAGGAGCTCCGGTAAGCCGCTGAATATCGTTGAATCTGTGAACGCCGAACTCGACTTCTCGCACGACGAGCAAGGACCAGCGATCCCCTACGAGGCTCAATGCGTCAGCCATCGAGCACACTCGGGTTCCATCAGAGTGGCGCGCTGACTCGGTCGGTTCGTTTTTCATACTCACGAAGATAGTTTAGACCGCCCCCGATCGCGGGAGGCGGTTCTGATGATCGAACGTCCTGCCTCGCAAGCTCGGAGGGCTAGCAACGAAGCTCATCGAGTCGCCGAGGTTACGTCTATGAATGGGATCATGTCCGGATCCACCATCCATGGCGGGACAAGCGCGAGCATCTGATTGACGAGTTCTTCCTGCGCGACCGGCATGGAAGTTGCAAGCCAGGCACAGATCGTCGTGGTCAATCCCCCGCTCACGTAGTCGGCGGCTGTGCTTAGAAAATTCGGATCAAGAGCCTCGAATGCCCGCACCTGCGCGTAGTAGTCGACTATCTGGATGCGCAACATGGCAGCGATCCGAAACTGCGCCATGGATGGAGCATTTCGAATAACGCTTACGAGACGACGGTCCGAGAGGATTCCTTGAACTATCTCGGTCAGCACCATACGTGTCGCGTCCCGGGCAGATATCGTTCGACCTTCGCGTCTATTCAAGTCAGCCGAATGAATGTCCATCAGGGCTTGGTCCAAGATGAATAAAATGAAATCGGCTGTGCTCGGGAAGTGTGCGTAGAACGATGATCTATTGATTCCGGCGGCATCCGCTAACTCACTTACAGATGGCTCGCGGTCCGAAACATCCGTAAGCATCGAATAGGCCTCCATCAACCTCTGTCGCGTCTTGACTGAGCGCGTGTCCAGTTTTCGATTGCGCGGTGCTTCTGCGCCAAGGTTCCGCTCGATCAACATGGACCCGCCGACATATCGGTGATCCTACCTTGGGCCCTCCGAAAGCCTCTTCAATGATTCGTTCCAAAGGTCATGTCCCTCGTGCATTGCGTCAGGTTGGTCGCGATGCATGGCGATCGCAGTTGGTCCCTTACCAACCTCCTCCATGACGACCCGGCATCCGTTCTCTTCTTCGAGAAGGAGCCAAGTGTGATAAGCGTGTAGCCCTTCCGTGTCGCCGAACCAGCCGATACGGCTTTCTGGTGCGAACTCCCAAATCCGGCTGGTCAACGCAAGTCCGAAGGTAGACCAGTCGAATACGCTATCGGCTTCGAGAACACCAGTAGAACTCCCAACCACGCGAACGTCATGTGAATTTGAATACCACTCAGGCCACTTCTCGGCCTCAATGAGGTTGTGCCAGATTACGTGACGCGGCGCCGCGATGAATATCTCGTTGTGGGCGAAGTGATCGGCTTCCTCTGGGGAACATCCATCAGGCCAATGCACCTCGGCTAGCCGCCGATTGAAATCATCGTTCATGGACTCTCTCCTCCACATTAACTTTACTCTTCAAAACGATATATCCAACGACCGTTGGATAGATGATTTCGCGACGACGGCGACGACGACAGCAACCTAACGAAATCCAAACGTAAAAGTGCGCTTTCCTAACGATCCTCGGTCAAGCGTCGTTCGCCAGCACTGAGAGAGTGGGGACGGGCCAGCGCGCACGGCGTCGAACGCCGACCACGCACTGAGGAGGAGCGCGACTTCTACCGACGCAAAGCCAATAGGCGCGTTCTGTGCTTCGGCGTGAACGCGTTTGTGCGCTCGCGGCCCTTCAAACTAATTTGTTCCGCGAACGAGGAGGTTGGCGTGCCAGTGATTGACAACGCCATCTATATCGATGGTCAGCGCGCCGAGAGTCCGAAAGGTTTGGACGAGAGTTTCCGGTCCTTGCGTGTGCGCGACGGGATAGCTTGGATCGGTCTATATCGGCCGACCGACTCCGAGCTTCGTGCGTCGCGGAAGAATTCCAACTTCACCGCTTCGCCGTACGTGACGCGTCCGCGGGTCACCAGCGTGCCAAGCTCCAACGGTACGGGGAAACGCTGTTCGTCGTGCTCCGGCCAGCCCGCTATCTCGATGCGGAGCAGAGCGTGAAGTTCGGGGAATTGCACGTCTTCCTTGGACCAAATTTTCGTGATCACTGTCCGTCACGCCGAGTCTCCTGACCTCGCTGAAGTCCGCGGTCGATTGGAATCTACCTCTGAGTTACTTGCCCGCGGTCCGCAGGCGATTCTCTATGCCATATTCGACGAAGTCGTCGAGGGGTGCGGCCCGACGCTGAACGGACTGCAGAACGATATTGACGAGATCGAGAATCGACTCTTCGACGGTAAGCCCGACGTCTCGCGGCGCATCTACGATCTCTTGCGGGAAGTCTCCGGCTTCCAACGTGCGGTTCATCCGTTGCCGGAAATGGTCAAGGCGCTGCTGCACGGAGCGGAGAAGTACCGCCTTGATGTTGAGCTACAACACGCGTTTCGCGATATCGGCATCCGTATCTCAAGAGTTACCGATCGCGCGGACGCGTTCCGTGCGTTGCTACAGAATGCCCTCACCGTTCATTCAACCTTGGTGACTCAGCATCAGAACGAAGAGATGAAACGGCTGACGGAGGCGAGACTGGCGCAGAATCAAGAGACGCAACGCTTGTCTGAAACCAGTTTGGCTCAAAACGAGGAGGTTAAGAAGATTTCCGGATGGGCAGCGATCCTCTTCGCGCCCCACCGTGATCGGCACAATCTACGGCATGAGCTTCCGCAACATGCCGGAACTCCACTGGCAATTCGGCTATCCACTGGCGATCGCCGCCATGCTAAAGCTTAGCCTCGGACTCTACGGCCTGTTCGAACACCGCCACTGGTTGTAGCTGGTCCCAATGGGCGGACGATTGAATGTGACGGAAATCGAATTGTCCTGCCGCGCAGCGGAACGATCAGCCCGAGTGATCGTCACGTCCTACGCGGCAGGTTTTCCCGACGAAAAAGGGACATGAGCTGGCTAACGGACAAGCAGCGGGCTCTCGAACTCGGACCTCTCTTGACGAGTGCACACCACCCGACCTCGGCCGGCGTCTACATTGTGGGGCGATGCGCCGACGTGGCGTATCTCTTGAATAAACTCCGATCTGTCAGCCGGACGGTACAAGTCGTTTATCGCATACACACAATGACTTCGCATTTGACGCCCGGCGACTGTCAGGTACCAATTAGGTTGGGGCGCACTCTTGTGTCTTCAAGCGCTTATGAGCCCAAAATGGATGTCCTTGATCATGTCACTTGTCATGCTGGGCCGGAGAGCCAACGTCCTCAGGCAAGTTGAGCAAGATGGCGGCAATCTCTTTGGAATTCTGGGGACGCTCGGTGGCGATGCGTCGACCGGATCCGGCCCGAGCGATTTTTTCGTCGAGCGTTATGTCGTTGATGGCTGCATCAACCGCGAGTTGCAAGGCCCATCGGCTGGTTGCGTCGGCGAGTTTCACGACCGAATCAACGACAAGGGATGTAGCCGGGCCGCCATGGGTTAGCGAGTCTCGGACGCGCTTGAGTCGCGCAGTACTTCGTTGCCATTCATTAACGAAGGCGGCACGTCGCTTGGCAAATGCCTGCGGTGAGGCCGCCCAACCGATCACGCCACGAAGCGATCGAGCCCCTGCGGAGCACGGGTCGAGCAGATTTTCAACATCAGTGATGTGCTCTAGAGCATAGCGATAGTTGACATTGACCATTCCGACATCTGCTGGCTCGTAAACGCGGCCCTGGTATTCGCGAAATTCCGCTTCACCCTCGTCGGTCACTGCCTCCGATAAATGGCTGACCGTTTCCATCAATTCGCTCCAGAACTGGGATCGGATCCATTCGTCCATTAAGTTGCTCGTGAGAAAGGCTGACCAGTTCTTGTTAACTCGAGACGAGATGAGTTCGATTAGACGGACATCAAGCAGGATCCGAGCGGCCGAAGATGCGTCTCGCGACTCACGCCACCATTTGAGGGCATCAGAGAGATCGGCGCCGAAATTATTTCCGATTCTCAGGTTGCTGGCCAGTTTGGCACCGAGACTCGTGAGGGCGTAGCCGACCCGGTCCTGGTAGGTCGAATACGCGTCGTAAACGCCGGCTGGATGTCCAAGCTCCTCGCCGACACTAAGGCCGTCAGCAAAACGCAAGACTTTACCTTGGTCATGCCAGTGCGTTGTCGATGACTTAAATTGACCGAGCAAGATCACGGTGTCCGCGAGTCGACGCGCGTCTTCCACAATCATTCCTGCTGCGCGCTCCCCTAGGTCAATGCGCGCCGCGACGATATTCTCTTTCGCCAGGGCTCGCGGGAAAGCGTGACCGATGGACCCGCTGCGGAGCTCATCAGGAAGGTCCTCGAGATCGCGTCTTTCACTGAGCATCGAGCTAATGGTCGCTGCGTGGTAGAGCGTTACCGGGCCGATGGCGAATCTCCACGGGACAATGGTTGCAGGGCCGTAGAACAGCCAGACGACATGACGTGCGATGTGGGGAGGGCTGCCTATATATGCTCGCGCCGATGCGATTCGCGCGCGAGGCGACCCGAGAGGCGGTCGATCGAGCGCGTTCGCTAAGAGTATCGAGTCTTCCAAGCTCATTTTCACAAGAGACACGATGCGGTCGACGTCTGCATTCGAGTGCTGAAGAAGCCCGATAACCCAATTCGCTCGAATCCGAATTTGAACCGCTGAGGTTTGACGTCGTCTGCACGCTGTGACGAGGTCATCGAATGCGGCTTCTCGCACAGCACCCGATTTCGCTTGCTCCATGCAATCGGTTAGCTGCGCTCGAATTCGTTTTCGACTCTCGGTGTTACCTACGGCAATTTCTTCTTGCGAGGCCTTGATCAGCGCGGCGAGGTCGTTTAGGGCTGGCAGTTGAGCTCGCGATGCAGGGCCCGATAGGGCCACGACCGACTCAAGATCTGTCAATATTGAACGTAGGGCACTTGGATGGAAGCCAGGATCAAACCGTCGCGGATCGCTCAGCCATCCAAACAATTCCTCCGCCACGTCAAAGAGATTGAGCGGTGCTCTTCGCGAGTCAGCCAAGCGCCGTGCGACATTCAAGCTGTCATCGAGTTCGTCGAGCCAGCCTAAAGGCTTCTCAGTGGAGTGTTGAATCATCGGCTTTTCTGTGCGTTGGGTCTGGACACGGTCATTTGGTGTTTCGCGGTCCACTCCTGATTGGTGAGATCGAAGTCAGCGGGATCAGTTTCAGGGTTAGTAACCCAAGACTCAATTCGCACCGCCGCGAGTCCGATCTGTTTGCCGATGAGCAAGCGTGCGTCCTTCGATCGCGGGCGGTTTCGAGCTCTGAATGTCGCATCAAGATAGTCGGCGCAGACGCGATCCGCCCACTCGGCGACATGCTGTCGCTCTGATCTTGAGAGCTCGAGACGGAGACCAAGAATCGCGATCAAGAATCCTTGAGCTGCCACTTCCGCTTTCAATCTCGAAGCACCACTCCCGGCGATCGAAAGCATTGCTTGCAGACGATCGTAGGTTTGCAAAACCGCGCGATTTCGACGTTCCGCTACCGTTAGTTCGCGTGTGAGCCGGCCCTGCCTGACTGCAACCACGACCGCAACAAGCGCAGGGATCGCAGCACCTGCGAGCGTTTGCCAGACGGGAAGCCACGGGTTCGCAATGGGGAGATTCGTGACATGAAGGAGAAAGCTCACGAGTTGCACCCTAGCTGCGTGCGAGGTGAATATGAAAAGAGATCCATCCTCGAATAGACATAAACCTAAACGGCCGTCGTTTCATTAACCGGTGGCGCGCTGCCGCGCAACACATGCCGCCTTCGACATGCAACTCACACGACTACCACGTGATCCCGGCTTGTAGTCGTATAGCTCTCGTAGCCTGCCCAGCTGTCTATGACTTCAAGGATCTGGCCATGCGCCCACGCCAGACAAAGGGTTCCTGGTTCGATGGCTTCTGCTCTGCATACTGTCTTCCCGATGAGGTCGAGTAAGGCGGCACCGCTTTGTCGGGAGTCCTCGAAGAGCTGATGGCTCCCCGTCGCGGAGGATAGTCGAATCGCGCATCCGATGATCACCGATACGTGCTCTGACAACTCCAGAATTACTTCGTCTTGACCGACGCAGACCTGGATCAACGACTTACGTTCTAAGAAACTAAGGTCGACAGTTTCAGACAGCCCATACATTCCACAATCGATCTGTCGAAGGTGGCCGCAAATACGTTCTACCCGGCGCGGGGGCGGCCGTCGCCTCTCGGGCATCGACCCTCTGTGAACGGTGGACAACGTCTACCGTTCAATCTCCGTATGAGGAGTTCTGCCTAATCGGCTTCGTGATACGTCCCCAATATCGGTTTAACGCTTGCTAGCCTGCGCCCGCTTACTCCGTATTGTCAACCACGAGCGAGGACCGGCAGTTGCGAGGGCTTCGCAAGGCTAGCTACAGCGTTGGCCACGTTGACACCACGTGCATTCGCGGACGACCCCGCGCACGCCCTGACCAATGCCTTATGTCCTTGTTATCGGGCGGGTCGTGTCCGTCGACGAGGCTGCGCCGGCCAGAGCGGAACGCCGAGCCCGATCTCGAGTTTCGCGAGCGTCGCGGTGTCTGCCCAAACGGAACCGTCGAGAACGGCCTTGAGGGTTGCGTGGTTGATGTCAGCGAGGTTCGCTACCTCGCGTAGCGATCGCGTTCCCATGGCAACTCGCACGTTCAGAACGAACTGGCGAGCTTTCTCTGCCGCTGCGTCCTCGGCCTTCACTCGGGGCCATTCTTCGGAGAGGTCCCGCGGGCGCGTGCGCGGGGTCCTGGGCATGAGACGAGGGTATGCGAACGTGCATGCTCGGATGAGGGAGCGCGCCGGTCAAATGTACTGGAAACTTTGCACACGTATATTAAAATAACCAGCTCGCGAGAGCGCGTCAACAAATTCGTGAGTAAAGTGCGTACGGCCTGGGATGATGAAATCACCTGATCAGGATGTGAAACGAGCAAGAAGCCGCCATATATGTGGCGGTCAGTCCAAAGAAAGGGTGGCAGATCGGCTGATGGGACGCTATAACTTATTCATCAACGGCGCCGTGAGGCCCGGAGCCTAAAATATGCTTCGGTCAGTCACCACTGATAACTGCTACTTTTGCGCTCTCCGTGCCCTGACACACGTCGCTAAACATCGCCGAGCCCTGAATTCACGCTCGGACGAATGCTCATGCGCGCACGCAGGCGCGCCGTCACGAAGAAGTTGACATGGTCAAGCACCCAACCCTCGTACCGAACGACTTTCGCAAGATAGGTAATCCTTCGCTGGGCACGTACGTCCATTGGAGCGACGCGGAAGGAAACGCACGTTGCGCGCGAGCTGATTACCGCATCGCATTTGAGGATTTCGGACACGCTCAGCTCGCCCGCGCATCGGTCAACTACCCGCACCGAACGAACTATCAGGGTTACTTCTGGTTTTCGCGAACTCGACGACATGTCTGGTACGAATCGCGTCTGGAGTCCACCTCACTTCTCGCACTCGACTTTCTCTTCAACATTGTTTCGATCGCATCTCAGCCGATGTGTATCGCCTGGGATGACGGCCACAGATCGTTTCCTGACTTCTTCGCAGAGCACGCTGACGGGCATCGGACGCTATACGAAGTCAAGCCGAAAGCCCGGATGACTGCGGACGTCACAGCGCAGTTCCTTCGTACGAGGTCGCTGCGCAAGACGATCGGCTGGGAATTCGTTGTCATCCATGAGCTTCCGACCGCGGCCCGACTCAATCTCGAGTGGCTGATGCCCTATCGCGATCGCCGACACGACCTCCCGCAGCCCAGGCGAAGTGAGTTCTTCAATCAGATTCACGACCGAATAAGGTTCGATGAGGCACGCAGGATGTTGGATATCGAGATGCCCGCTCGCAGCATTCACCACCTGTATCACTTGATGTGGAGTCAAGAACTGCTTTTTGATCCACTTGTCGTGCTTTCAGGGAGCGCTTGGCTGTGGCGGTACGCAAGCGATCCGGCGCGCGCCGCGAAGGACAAGGATCGAGTTCCGAACGGCGCTCCCTCCGCGCTTGCCCAACTCGGCACGCTACTAGCGCCGGCTCCCCGCGAATCCCACAGTTCAGATCCCGTGAGGAGACAACGATGAGTCACGCGAAGAACCGGCGATGGATTCGATTGGGAGAGATCCTTCATTTAGACGACGGCGACTATTGCGTCGCGGAAGTGATGCCTAGAGGGATAAAACTCCGATCAAAGCTCACTCGAGAGTATCGGATCGTTTCCGCCAGTGAACTGCCAGATCTGCTACCACGTGCGGCGAACCCGTCGAAGCAAAGCATGAGTCAGTTGCGGGCGCTCGACGAAATACCGACGGACGAAATCCCTGAAATTGCCCACCGCGAGGCCCACATCCTTGAGGTGCTTGAGGGGCGGCCGCTGACTGACCGCGAGCCGCGACCCGAATACGACATCAACGCAACTACTCTCGCACAGAGGGTTGCGCGAAAAACCAGGGAGTTGACTCAAGCTGGAGAACCAACTAGCGTCCGAACCCTTCAGCGTCGTATCGAGCAATACCGTAACGCGGGTCCCGCCGGGCTGCGAGATGGCCGGCTCACCCGGGAGGAAGCACCATTCAGCCGGGCCGACTCGCGCCTCATCGAGACACTAGTCGAAGTTGTCGAAAAAGAAACAGCAGACTCGACAGGACACCTGACCCGGCTCAGGCTTCGGCTGAGGCAAACGCTCACCCGAAAGTACCCGGGAGAGAATATCTCAATCCCGAGCGAGAACACCTTCCGCAGCTACGTGCGCCAGCTCAGCCACGGCAAGCACACCCTCGACAACGCAGCCGACAGGCGATCAGCTGCCAACGCCCCAGACCGCATGTTCAAAGGCCGTGCGGCCGCTGCGCCGGGGTCGGAAGTGCAAATCGACAGCACTCCGTTAGATGTCTACGTCAAGGGCCCGACCGGACGACCAGAACGCCCAACTCTCACGATCATGATCGATAAGGCTACTCGAAGCATCATCTCCAACAGCATCGTCCTGGGCCATCCAAAAAGCGCCGATCACACACTCCTCCTGGCGCGATGCCTAATACCGGCGCGTCGCCGACCCCAACGCCCGCTCGACCCGTTCACAGTTGAAGTCTTACCATTCGCAGCGATTCTGACCTCAGAAGAAGCAGAACGCGCCGAGGCAAGCATGCCCGTAATCATTCCATCGGTCATCGTCACAGATAACGGCGCCGATTTCCTGTCAGCGGGATTCAAGTCCGCCTGCGCCTTCTACGGGATCAGTCTCGTGCAATCATCCATCCACACGCCCACTGATAAACCCCTCGTAGAACGCGCATTCGGCACGATCAAAACGGAGTTCGCCGAACATCTGCCCGGATTCACGGGCGGCTCCGTCGACAAACGAGGGCACGCACCCGAATCGTCCGAAGGCCTCCTCGATATCTTCGAGCTCCAAACCCTCCTCGACCGCTGGCTCACCGTCGTCTACCAGAACTCAACACACGAAGGGCTTCGCGATCCATACGATCCGTCAGTCGAACTGTCCCCTAACGCCGCGTACACAGCCATGTTTGACATAACCGGATTCATCCCGATCCCCTTGAGTGCCGAGGACTATCTACAACTCCTCCCAATTCACCAAGGATGCATTCTGCGCGACGGGATCACAATCAACTACCGCCGGTACGACTCCCCCGAACTGGAAAAGTATCGCGAACACTACGACGCGCGCAATCATCGGGCAAAAAAATGGCCAATCCACTGGGACCCTTACGACCCCCAAACGGTCTGGGTCCACAAACCAGACTCCGACTCCGACTCCGACTCCGACTCCGACTCCGACGACTGGATCGCCTGCCCGTGGATGAATCAAGGCGCTCTGTACACACCATTTCGGAAGGAAATACTGGCCGCTGAGCGCAAGATCGCCGCAACTCGTACCTCTCTAACTCGAATTGAGCGCCACGAGGTCGCCGTCGCAATCATCGAACCAACCGTTCGCCAGCGGAAGGCCATCGACCGACAGGAAACTACACGGAAGCAACGCGAACGCGCGGGCATCCCCATCCCTGAAACTCGAAAAAGCCCGCGCAAAGCGGAATCAACAGGACAGCCAGCACTCAAGACGGTTCACGTGGAATTCGCGAAATTCGAGCCATGGGAGGAGCGCTAAATTGTGGACATATCCGCACTAGGCCTCGACACTCGCGAGGGATTGCGTGACTACCTCGAGAGGAGACCGCAACCTTTTGAGGTGCTGAACGCGAGCCAGATCAATCGGCTAACGCCTTCACAACGGCGCACCTACGACGAAACACGGATTGCGCGACTGAGCAGCGACCACTTCCTTCAACTGCCACAATTCTCGCGAGTACTCAACGAAGTCGCCAAGATAGATCGGTATAACCGGCCCCTCACGCGACAATCCAGCGGCAACTTGCGAGCCTGCGGTAGGCGAGGAGTCATGATCAGCGGCGACAGCGGCACCGGGAAGACAACTAGTTGCATGGCGTCGCTTTCCGAGCGTTGGTGGTTTTATCGCAAGCGCGGTCTCGGACAGAGCCTCGATGAAGCGCCAATCGTGTATCTCGGAGTGCCACCGGCCGCCACTGCGAAATCTATGGCCGGCGCACTCGCTGAATACCTCGCAGTGCCACACCGACCGCGTGACACCCTTGCCGAGATTCTGGACCGAGTAACCATGACCCTCAGCACTTTGGGGACTCGAATAGTCGCGATCGACGAGTTGCACAACTTAGCAGTCCGCACCAGCACTACGGGCGAGAGTGCGCAAGTCCTTAAAGCGCTCTACAACCGAGTCAACGCGACGTTCATATACGCCGGCATGAGTATCGACAAGCAGGCCCTCGTTGAAGGACCAATTGGATCCCAGATTCGAGCAAGGTTCGTTCCAGTTGTGCTGCACCCCTACGCCTACGGAACGACCGAGACCGACGGCGGACGACAAGATCAAGCGATCTGGCGCGGCATCCTCAATTCATTCATTCCCGAGCTCATGCTCGGCAACCAAAGCGCGGGGAAGCTCTGCAAATTATCCAGATACCTCCATCTCAGGACTAGCGGATCGATTGGGGCACTCGGATACCTGCTGACTACAGCTGCACAGGAGCTGATTGGCCAGCACCTTCCCGCCGAGAAGGAATATCTGACGGTGTCCGAGCTCGACAACATCACTCTCGACCTTCACAGCGAAGAAATATCCGATTGGTACAGAAGCAATGTCCAACACAAACGCAGATCTCACGCCGCCTGAAGGGCGAGCGCTCCCGATCCGGCCCGGTCTCCGCCACTTGGAGACGCCCCAAAGCTACCTTCGCCGACTCGCCGCAGCCAACGGGCTTTCGCACGCATGCACAGAAGCAGTACTGAGATCCGTTCGAGGACCGGGGGATAAAGCGGGGAAACGCCGCCACGAGGCAATTCGACTGCTCGGCGATCTTCCTCCGCAAGCCTTTACCAATGTCGGCACGACACACTTGGACGGCAGTCGCTGTGTCAAGTGCATGCTCGGCCACACCGAGCGAACCATGTGCCGGCTGTGTTCGTGCGGAGAGGAGATTCAGCAGGCGGGACACCTCGGCCATTATGTATGTCAACGCCACCGCGTCTGGACCGGCCCAGGTGCGTCACACGCTGAGCAGACGCCGGTTTCGCCAGAACTCGCAGCCGCTGACCGCAAGCTATCAAAACTTATCAGGTCTAAGCACGTGGACGCGCCCCTGATCATTGAAGTACAACAATGCCTCGAGGAGTCGTGTAACGCAGGCAACACGCAAATCCAGCCCGACCTCTTCATAGCGATGGTCGCACTACTAGCCCAGGTGACGAGCCGCCAGTTCAATGACCTGCTACTCGACGCTCGAAAGACATACAAGGAGTCCTATCAAGTACTGCACGACCTTGCCTTCCGTACTACGGGAAGTCGCGCGACGGGATTGACGGACAACCTATGGTCTCTTTACAGGCCGGTCTTTTGGCGCCGCCAGCAGTCGCAACTCGGCGAGCCTATCCCCCCGTTGCGCCCCCACCAGTTCAATCCCTCGTTCACCAGTCGCACCTCGCCACGGCCACTTCAACCGTTTTGGCGCTACAACGAAGTCGCAGTAGCGCAAGGGCTGAGTGTCCGCACGCTCAAATGGCAATTGGCTTATGTCGACGGCAGCCAAACACGTCAAGGGGTGCGAGCAGATTCGCATCAGCCGTCGGCAGCAATCTGTGAAAACGGTCATGCGCACGAAACAACGCCCGCGGTCCTGCAAAGGGCTCTTGACCGCGGGTTCTCGGGCTGCCCTGTTTGCCGCGGGACGAGCGTTCAGCCTCGGCAGAACTCTCTAATGGTTCTGCGACCATGGATCGCCCAATTCTTCAGCGCCGATCTGAATGACGGTGTGACTCCCTGGATCATCCACGGCAACAGCAACAAGAGGTTCTGGTGGATATGCCCGTCATGCAAAAAACCATTCAAGCGAACGCCAGCCAGCATCAATCATTTCACGCGCTGTCCTGAGTGCGGGATTCCGCTCCTTGGCGACGCGGCAGAAACAGTAGTGTCTCTCCTTCAAGCGAATCCCGAACTCGCCGCCGAGCTGGTGGTCG